>Ga0193727_1000450_pt1 | contig 15875 bp, 15 predicted proteins | sample H2c2metaG_FD_143051 | JGI IMG/M metagenome (GOLD analysis project Ga0193727, IMG submission 143051) | Soil microbial communities from a riparian zone of the East river system, Colorado, United States - H2c2 | ecosystem: Environmental > Terrestrial > Soil > Riparian zone | place: USA: East River...
TCGCCTCCCGCTTCCCGCCTCCCGCATTGGGGAAGGGCAGTTGATGAGTTCGGACTCGAGAAAGGTCTCCCACAAACAAGCGCGGCCCCTATCTTCTGTCGGAATGCCAATCACTGCCACAGTCGATCACGCGCGTGGAAGGCTATACTCCCGCGCGATGGGAATGCTCACCTATGAGGAGCTCCGATATCATCTTACGGAGACCAGAGCGCTCACGGCCCGTGGCTATCCTGAGCTGTTCGACGCCACAGGAGCTGAAGCCGAAATGTCGATCGCCCAGATTCAGAGTCTGTCCACGATGTCTGGCGAGATGTTCGGACGAGGCGAGCTTGGTCCGACTGCCATAGTCGTGACCGGACGCATGCTGTTCGGAATGACTCGGATGTATGAGAGGCTCAACACGGATTCGATGAGCCCGGTCCACATTTTCCTTGATGTTCAGCCGGCCGAGTCGTGGCTCGCGAAACACGCGACTCACCTTCAGAAAAGCGGATAGAGAGTCATATTTGTCGGGCGCAGCGGATCAATCTTCCACCACTGGTAAAATGAAATCCACGCCCGTTCTCTTCCTCCTTTGCGTCCTTCTTGCTGCGCCATCGGCAGCTCAAACGGATCTCCATCTCATTCCTCAGCCTCGGGAGATGCGCGTAGAAGGGTCGTCGGTGTCCATGGCAAACGGTATCACCGTCACCCGGCCGGCGAACGCTGAAGATCGATTTGCGGCCTTGGATCTCACGACTGCGCTGAAGGATCGCGGGATTCGCGTAGTCAGTGGAGAAAGCGGACCCGGTCCCCACGTGGTGCTGATGCGGGCGGACGCAGCCGCCGCCAAGAGCGTGCTGCGGCGCCATTCGCTCACCCTCGATTCGGCGATGAAGGACGAAGGCTACGTCATCACCTCCGATGGCAATCGCATCGTCGTCATCGGCGCGAGTGCGGCCGGCGTGTTCTACGGCGCGCAGACGGTGAAGCAGATGGTGAGCGGCGACGGCGCCGAGGCCAAACTCTACCGGGCGACAATTCGCGACTGGCCCGCGATGCGATACCGCGGATTCCACGACGATCTTTCGCGCGGGCCGGTCCCGACGCTCGACTTCCAGAAAAAACAGATCCGAACGCTCGCGGCGTACAAAGTCAACCTCTTCTCACCGTACTTCGAGCACACCCTCGCCTATGACTCGAATCCGCTGATCGCGCCGCCGGGCGGAGCGATGACGCACGCCGATGTGAAGGAGCTCGTCGCGTACGCCGCCAACTATCACGTCGACATCATGCCGGAACAGGAAGCCTTCGGCCACTTGCACCACGCGCTGAAGTACGAGATCTATTCGCCGCTCGGAGAGACCGCGCACGGGCACGTGCTCGCGCCGGGACAATCGGGCTCGCTTCCGTTGATCAAGCAGATGTTCGCCGAGATCAATTCGCTTTTTCCCAGCAGGTTCGTCCACCTCGGCGCCGACGAGACGTTCGAGCTAGGGCGCGGGCAGACCGCGGACAGGGTGAAGACCGTGGGAATCGGCGTCGTCTATCTCGATTTCCTGAAGCAGATCGCGGATGCGCTGCGGCCGAGCGGGAAGAAATTCCTGTTCTGGGGCGACGTGGCGCTGAGCTCACCCGAACTCGTGAACACGATTCCGAAAGATCTGATCGCTGTCCCGTGGACGTACGGCGCGGATACGTCGTACGTTCGATACATCGCGCCGTTTCGGAATGTGGGAATGGAGACCTGGGTCGCTCCCGGCGTGAGCAGCTGGAACCGCGTCTATCCGAACAATGCCGTGGCTCTCATCAACATCCAGCGATTCGTGCGCGACGGACAGAAGCTTGGCGCTACGGGAATGATCAACACATCATGGGACGATGATGGCGAGGCTCTGTTCAATCAGACCTGGTATGGCGATCTGTTCGGCGCCGCAGCTGGGTGGCAGGCAGGGGAGAGCAGCATCGACGCGTTTGCCTCGAGTTATGGGAGAGTGTTTCACGGCGACCTGAGCGGCAAGATCGACGAAGCGCAACGACGACTCTCGGCGGCCCACACGCTGTTGGGGAACGCAAAGGTGGGTGATGCGAGCAACTACCTGTTCTGGCTCGACCCGTGGACCGATGAAGGGCGCAGCATGGCGCAGCGCATCAGGCCTTACACGCACGACCTGCGCATTCTCGCCGAGTCTACACTGGTCCTGATTGCGCAGGCCGATCCAAAAATCACGCGCGAGCGCGATGCGATCGAAGCGATGAAGCTTGGGGCGCGGAAGATGGACTTCATCGGAATGAAGTTTCAGTTCGCCGACGAAGTAGTCGCGATGTACGATCGCGCCGCCGACACGACGAGCAAAGCACCGGGGCGCGATCTGGCGGACATCACTGGCGTGAATGGCAGGCTCCAGGATCTTCGCGACGGCTACTCTCTGATTCGCGACGAGTACGAGAAGGCATGGCTGAGGGAGAACAGGCCGTATTGGCTTCACAACGTTCTCGCGCGCTACGACCTCACGACGCAGCTGTGGATGGAGCGCGGCGACCGGATCAATCTGGCGCGGCAGGAGTGGTTCCGAAGTCATAAGCTGCCGCCTGCGTCCAGTCTCGGGATTCCCGCGAGTATGCCGGGCCTGGCGGCTTACCCGCGCTAGTCGGGTAAAGCCTTGGCAGGCAGGCGTCTATCCAACGTCAGGTAAGCATCATGATCCGACTGATTAGGCACACTCTTTTGTGATACCGGCAAAAGGGTTTTTTTTGTTACAAAAGCAGGCATTGCCACCGCAAGAATTGGCTGCGGATATTTCTCCGCATGACTGACGATGTGCGCCACGCTGAGCTCGAGGAAGATCACCACACTCGCCTGCGTTATTTGTCCTGGTCTGAAAAGGTAGACGACAAGTGGGTCCGCCAAACGGTCGTCCTTCATGCCGGCGAAACGCATCCGATCCTCGAAGTTCGAAAGTCTGTTGCGGAGCATTCCCGGCTCGCCTAACTCGCCGTCGAACCGCGGGTCAACGCGCTCAGGTTATTCGCCGAGTAGATAGCTAATCACGTCTGCGGCGGTGTAACTGGTGCGTCCGGCTAGGAAAACGGAGATGGTCTCGAGGTCGTCGCCGCTCGTAAGTAGGGGTGGCTCACTCTCTCCCGAGGCCCGCGCCTGCGGAAGTCCGATGTTGGCGAGGAGCGCGTTGCACAGACATCTGCGGCCTTCGGTCTCCGCGATCGTACCACCTTTTCGCACGTAATCTTTTACAGGTTCGGATGGGCAGCGGTAGTCGATGCGTCCATCCGGCCGCTTGTAGGCTGAGCGCAAATAGCCCAGGTCGCAAAGCCGTTCTCGCCGCGGCCGTGTCTCCGCATCGGTCGTCCATTCGACCACCTTGAACGGATAGCCGGTTGGCGATGCGCGGGGATCGGTCATGACGACAACTTCGCCGCGCCCTGCATGCTCGATTACGTCGCACTTCAGCTGATCGGCGAATCCTGATTCCACACAGTACGCGAACAGTGTCCCAACCTGCACACCGGTCGCCCCCGCATCCAGCGCGTCACGCAACCGCTCGGGAGTACCGGCACCGCCCGCAATCCAGAAGGGCAGGCCCAGGTCACGCAATTTTGCCAGATCGACCTCATCACGCTCGCCGTACACCGGTTCTCCGTCTTCGTTGAACCGCGGTTCGCCGCGCGGTGGCGCGTTGTGGCCGCCCGCTGTTGGACCTTCGACAATGAATCCATCAACCCGTCCGTTGGCCTTCCGGGCGAGTGTAGTCGCCAGTGAGCTCGCGGAAATAATCGGGATAAAGCGTGGCCTAGTGAGCGGCGTGCCATCCGTGACACCGTGCTCGAGCGGATCGAACGAGAGCACTTCGGATTCTCCCGGCGCGAGGCCTGTGACGTCGAAGCGAATGGAGGCCGAGCGATGCTCGACGAAAGCGTCGAGCACACCGGGGATCTCGCGCGGAATTCCGGCACCCATGAGGACATAGTCCACTCCAGCCATCATAGCGCCGTACAGCGAGGCGAGGTTCGGCATCTCGACCTTCGTCAGCAGATTGATCCCAACCGGTCCGCTGTGACCTTCCTTCGCCAGATAAACCTCGACGAAGTTCGCCAGCATCGTGAGCTGTTGACGTTCCACACTCACGTGCTGCTTGTACATCGGTATCAACTTGTATGGCTCGTCGGGGCGGCGGCCTTCCGCCCGGAAGTACCGATTCAGGACCGCGTCAGCGACGCCTGCGATTGGAAAACGCGCGATGCCCCGGCGCATGTGTCCGCCGATGTCCCCGTCCTGGAGCCGGCGCACGAGGACCGAATCGAGAGCGGTACCGGAAATGACGCCGAGCTGCCCCATCAACGAAACGGCGCGGGCCAGCTTCCAGTTAGAAACGGCAACGCCCATCCCGCCTTGAATGATCCGCGGAAGTGCGACGACAGTTGTCATGTTTTTTTGGGACTGAGGAGTCGTAATGACGAGCCCTTCAGTCTACAACTGCCTTCGACACGGAAGCGTCAGGGAAATGGGGCTTCAGGTGTGGTGAGTCCCCTGATCCTTAACAGCAACTAACGCCTGCTCCTTCGCGCCCATGATCACGAGCCAGAACATGGTCGCCAACTCTCCCATCCTGAACGGTGTGCCGAACGTGAAGGCCATGTCCTCATACTTCGGGAACAGGAAGCCGGCGAAGCTGAATCCCAGGTAGCCGAAGCAACCGACAATCAGCCAGACGCCGAGGAAGCGGGGAAGGAAGCGCGATCTGTAGACCAGCAGGCCGAATGGAATGAGCCAAATGCCCCAGAAGATCGCGTCGGCGAGGTCGAGGTGGTGGTGCAGGTTGAGGAACAGCACGGTGAAGGCATCGCGCTGAGGTTTGTCGAAGACTGAAAGGAAATCGGCCCCGCGAGCGAACTGCAACGCGCCTACATCGGTCACGGCGTTGACGAAGAAGAGAGGCGTGACCATGAAGCCGCCCAGGATCACCATCAGCTTCGCAAGCCCCCGATCAACTCCCTCGAGCAACCGATAAAGCGCGAAAGTGACGAAAAGAAAGAGAACGCTGGCGAGGAGGTAGCTGACAATTCCCCAGCGGAAGAGAGCCTCATGCGCCGCGATATTGTTCGCGGTCGCCGCCGCGTTGCCATTCACGATCAAGGCGTCGGAGATGTAGATGAGACGCAGATAGCCAACAGCCGACGCCAGGATGTACAGGACTCCTGCTACCCTGGCTTTCTGGCTGAGCGGGGTCAAAGGTCCTCCGGCACGAAGAAGTCGTTGCTCGAACTACGTGAAGCGCGTAACTAAGTTTCCTTCGTCGTGATTCCTGTCATCTCCGTCTCCAACCTCGGCAAACGCTACGGCCGCACCGTAGCCGTTGACGACGTGTCGCTCGAGGTATTCGAGGGCGAGATCTTCGGACTGATTGGTCCGAACGGCGCCGGTAAGACGACCACGATGGAGTGCGTTGAAGGCAACCGCGTTCCCGACAAGGGAAAGATCTCGGTACTCGGGCTCGATCCTAGACGCGATGCGAACACTCTCCGGCAGCGCATCGGCGTGCAGCACCAGGAGGCGCACCTCCAGAAACGAATCAAGGTCTGGGAGGCGGTCGATCTCTGGCGGTCGCTCTACCCCCGCGTCGTGGACACCGATGCGCTCCTCGCCGGCCTCGGGCTCGAATCCAAGCGCAACGCCTGGTTCATGACGCTCTCGGGAGGGCAGAAGCAGCGACTCTTCATCGCGCTCGCGCTCATTCACGAGCCCGAGGTGGTGTTTCTCGACGAGCTCACAACCGGGCTCGACCCGCAAGCGCGTCGCGCGATCTGGGGCCTGGTAACCGGAATAAGAGAGCGGGGCACGACGGTGTTCCTCACGACGCACCTGATGGAAGAGGCCGAAAAGCTCTGCGACCGCGTTGCGATCATCGAGCACGGACGACTCATCGAGGTCGGCACGCCCGCCGATCTCGTGCAGAAACACTGCCCGGAAAGGACGGTCGTGTTCTCGAGCGATGATGTGAACGTCGCGGAGCGGCTTCAGGGATTGGGTGCAGTCGAACACACTGAGGGAAGCGCGGCGACATATACGATTCGCGGTGCGGGCGACGACTTCGTGACCGATGTCATCAACATCATCGCGCGCGAGGGGATTCGTGTCCGTGGGTTTCGTACCGAGATCCCGACGCTCGAGGATGTTTTTCTGAAGTTGACCGGCCACGGGATAAGGGACTGAATGCGAGCTCCCTTCCTGCGCGGATTCTGGAAGCTCACCTGGCTCGAGACCAAAATCTTTACACGCGAACCGATGGGTTTCGTCGGGACGCTCGTGATGCCGCTGGTGGTCTTCATTGTGTTGGGGCGCGCGCTCGGCGCAAGTAAACCGGTCGCCGCGCCGGCGATCGACCTTCCGTTCAACCCGGCCATCCTCGCGGCGATACTCATCGCGCTCAGCGCGGTGCAGTCGCTCGTGGCGATTATTTCCATCTATAGGGAAGGAGGCATCCTCAAACGCCTCCGCTCGACGCCACTTTCGCCAGTGACGATCATGGGCGCACAGGTCGTGGTGAAGCTCGTCTTCACAGTGCTGAGCCTCTCGCTCCTCGTGCTCGCCGGCCGGCGACTTTTCCCGGGCGTGATGCAGGTGAACGTCTTCAGCTTTACCGCGGCCGTTCTACTCAGCACGTTCAGCATCCTCTCGCTCGGCTTCGTGCTCGCGAGCCTCGTACCGACGGCGAGATTCGCGCAGCCGATCGGTGCGGTCGTGCTCTACCCAATGTTGGCCCTTTCTGGGCTGTTTTATCCCATAACGCGGTTTCCCCCCGCGCTCAGGGCGCTAGCGTATGCGTTCCCGACCACACACGCCGTGGCGCTCCTCAATGGCGTCTGGGACGGATCGGGCTGGGAGGCACATTGGGTGAACGCCGCGGCGCTGCTTGCGCTCTTCGTCGCCTATTCAGCGCTCTCGACCAGAGTCTTCCGCTGGGAGTAATCCTGGTGTCATGCGGAACGTGTATTTTTTGAATGCTTCTGACGGTCTCGAAGATTGCCCGAGTTTCCACTCCGACCCACCTGCATCCACCCGAGGGACGTATGAACAGATACTCGCTTTCAATCCCAGCCATCATTTTCGCCGCCTGTCTGGGCGCTCCGCATACTGCCTTCGCGCAAACGTTCAAGGTCGAAAAGTTCAGCATTGGCGGTGACGGTGGTACGGACTATCTGACCGCCGAGCCGGGCACGGGGCGCGTCTTCGTTTCGCGTGGCACGCACGTCATGGTGATCGACGGTCCAACCGGCAAAGTACTCGGAGATATTCCTGATACGCCGCGAACGCACGGCATCGCTCTCGCGCCAAAATCAAATCACGGTTTCACCACCAACGGCGGCGATTCCACTGTCACGATGTTCGACCTCAAAACCCTGGCAGTGATCAAGAAAACTCACGTGCCCAGCGGCGGTCTCGATGGGATCATGTACGACGACTTCTCCAATCGGATCATTCTCACGAATCACAGCCGTCCGATCGGAACGGCTACGGCGATCGATCCCGAGAGCGGAAACATTCTGGGTGTTGCTGAGCTCGAGGACGATGCCCCGGAAGGCGCCGCGAGCGACGGCAAAGGCAGGATCTTCGTCAACAATGAGAGCAAGAACACCATGCAGGTAATCGATGTGAAGACGATGAAGGTGCTTTCATCGTGGCCGCTCGCTCCCTGCGATGGACCAACCGGTATCGCGTTCGACCGCGCCTCGAATCGAATTTTCTCGGGATGTGGGAAGACGTCCGTTGTCATCGATCCCGGCTCGGGTCACATCGTAGCTACGATCGCGAACGGTGACGGAGTCGATGCGCTTGGCTGGGACCCGGTACAAAAGCTCATGTACATCCCGGCTGGTCGGGACGGCAACGTCACGGTCGTCCACCAGGATTCACCGGACAAGTACACGGTGGTAGCCACCGTGGCGACGATGCGGGGCGCGAAGACGATCGCCGTCGATCCGGTCAAGCACATGACCTATCTATTCCAACCGGAGTACGGACCTGCGCCCGCGCCGGCACCTGGAGCGCCACCTCCGGCTCCCGGAAGATTCCCACCGCGCGGGCCGGTGATCGGAGCGTGGTTTTTCGCCATCAGTCACTGAAGAACAGGAAGCTCGGCGAAGCAGGCAGTGTTCACGTCGCTGCGCCCCTTCTCCAGAGAGAAGGGGGCAGCGCAAAGTACAACGCGTAGAGAATGCTCACTGTCAGACACCACTCGGCGCTGAAGAAGGCGATCGCGACCAGCACGGCGTACATGATCGGGCCGAGCGCGTATTGCCGGGTGATGCCGACCGCGTTCACTTCCTCGCTGACGATCTTTCTGCGAATGGCATAGCGCCACATCACGTTGAACACGATGGCGAGCGCGAAGAAAGATCCCGCGTAGATGATTGCGGCAGCCTGTTGGTCCACGTGTGGCCCGAGGAGATGCTCCGCCAGAAGCGCGGTCGGAAAGGGTAGCCAGGTGATACCGAGGAGGAGCAGGAGATTCAACACGATCAGGCCATCGTCTCTCTTGGTGATGAAGGAGAAGAGTCGATGGTGATTCAGCCACATGACGCCGATCGTCATGAAGCTCGCCAGGAACGCAACGTAGGAGGGCCACAGATCCCGTAACGCGTCGCGGAGCACGCCGTCCGGGGTCTGCGGAGGGACGCGAATCTCCAGAATCAGTAGCGTAATCGCGATGGCGAATACGCCATCGCTGAATGCTTCGATCCTGGCCGTCTCGTTAGGGGTTCCAGGCTGCTCGCTCACCCGTTCTCCGTGAATTTGGTCGAATAGGTACCCATACAATGAGGTAGATTGCATTCATGCCTATAAAAGAGAAAGCCATACAGGATTTCGAGTTCGAGGATGGCGGTCGCAAGTTTTTCTGCACGGTCGAGGTTCCCGGTCAAACTGGGATGCCGCCCTGGTGGTGGTTCCGACTGGATACCGAAACGAGCACGCGCTACGCTCCCTTCGAGGCCAAGGCCGGCGACACCAAGCAGTCGGTTCAGAAGCGAATCATCGCCTACTATGCTGAGCTTCTCGCCATTCGGGCGCGGCCGGCTTATCAGAGACCGGCGTGGAAGAAGCCGGAGCGTCCGACTCCCGCTGGCGAGGTAATCCCGGCTCTTTCACCCCTCTCGCCGCCGAGCTGATTTCGCCGGGAATTACCTCTTAATCTCCGGAGCGGTCAGCCGGTTACGGTTACAGTCACGCGCATCCAGGGATGGATGCAGCACTGATAGTGCTCAGTTCCTACCGTCGTCTCCGCATCAGCCGTGAAAGTGGCGCCGGAGGCGATCATGTCCGCCGCCGTGAGCGCCTGGCATTCCGGAGCCACACCCGTGTTGCCAGACGCCTGATTCAAGGAAGGCACAATCCCTCCGCCGAATTGGGCGACTTCCGTGAATGTGTGGACTTCGCCGCCATCGTTCGTCGCGGTGATTGATTGCCCGACACGGACGGTCAGGTTCGGCGGCATGAATCGCCATGCTGCCACCTGCTGCGTTGCGCTCAGCTCACCATTGAATTGCGCGAAGGTCATGTTGCCCTGTTTCGAACAGGCGCCGGCGCCAATGGCCGCGTTGAAGGAGGCGGGGTCGCACTGATCCTGCACGCTCACGTGAGTGTTGGCGTTCGCGGAAATGGAATCACTGCAGGCGGTAAAGACGATTGTTGTTAAAACAATTCCTATCGAGCTAAGACTGCGGTACATACGAGAGTCTCCAGCTGTGAGTCGCCGCCCCCACGCGCGACTCGTCGGGGCGGCATTGTGATAAAATCGCGCGCGGGCAAAAGGAGTTGCCTGTAAGCGCAGAAGGCATTCCTTCCGGGGATATGATTCTGAGACATTCGCCGCCCGAGAAACGCGATTGGCCGCGCCGACAATGGACTTGGACCGATAGCTTCCGGTTTGGAGCGACCGATTGATGGCCCGGCTCGAGACAAAGTAGATTCCCGCTTCCCCGGATTACGTTGGAGTTTCGCAATGATGCAGGAGGATGCTTTTGCCGCGTGAATCGGTGAACTGCGTCATCGCCGGCGGCGGCCCCGCCGGGATGATGCTCGGTTATCTCCTCGCCCGGGCGGGCGTCAGCGTCAGGGTTCTCGAAAAGCACGCGGACTTCTTCCGCGATTTTCGCGGGGACACGGTTCACCCTTCGACGCTCGAGATTCTCGACGAGCTCGGCATCGTCGACGAGTTTCTGAAGCTGCCGCACTCCGAAGTGCGGAAGCTCACTGGTCAGATCGGTGCCACCACTCTCCAAATCGCTGATTTCAATCACTTGCCGGTGCGCTGCAAATTCCTCGCATTCATGCCGCAGTGGGACTTTCTGAACTTTCTGGCTGAGCGCGCACGGAAGTACGCCTCGTTTCATTTGGAGATGGAGGCGGTGGTTACCGGACTTCTCCTCGATGATGGGCGCGTGACTGGCGTGCGTGTCAAGACGCCTCGAGGAGAGCGAGAGTTAAGGGCGGACCTCGTCATTGGGGCGGACGGCCGGGATTCTTACGTGAGGGAGGCTGCCGGACTTCAGTCGATCGACTTCGGCTCACCGATGGACGCTCTCTGGATGCGACTTTCGAAACAAGCCGGCGATCCCGATCAGCTGTTCGGACGCGTCGATTTCGGACGTGTCTTCGTGATGCTGGATCGCGGGGACTACTGGCAGTGCGCCCTCGTCATCGCCAAAGACGGGTTCGCGGACATTCAGCGTCGCGGTATCGAGGCTCTTCGCACCGACATAGTCGAGATGAATCCGTTTCTGAAGAACCGCGTCGCCGAGCTTCGCGATTGGGACGACGTAAAACTGCTGACGGTTCAGGTGAACCGATTGCGCGAGTGGTGCCGCCCTGGGCTTCTTTGCATCGGAGACGCCGCTCACGCGATGTCGCCCATCGGCGGAGTGGGGATCAACCTTGCCATTCAGGATGCTGTGGCCGCTGCGAACATCCTGGTTCCCGAGCTACTGCGCGGGTCAACAATCTCGACCGAAACGCTGCGAAAGGTTCAGGCGCGGCGAGAGCTCCCGACGCGTGTAACCCAGCGTGTTCAGCTGCTCGTTCAGAACAACGTCATCACGCGGGTCCTCGCCAGTAGCGGATCGATGAGGACACCGCTGGCATTTCGCGTGCTCGGTGCGATTCCTTTTTTACGAAGGATCCCGGCACGGATGGTCGGGCTTGGATTCAGGCGTGAGCACGTCGCGAAATACATAACCGACCCCAAGGGCGGTTGATGGACGCCGAAGCAATCGCAGCTATAGCTTCGCGATGCGAAGTATTCCGCGAACTCCATCGATCTGGCTGCTTCGTGGTACCCAACCCATGGGACCGCGGCAGCGCGCGTCTGCTTGCCGGCCTCGGTTTTCAAGCGCTCGCGACCACCAGCTCCGGCTTCGCCGCATCCCGCGGCCGCGCGGACCATCACGTATCGCTCGAGGAGACACTGGATGCCCTGCGATCGATCGCGGAGTCGGTCGAGATTCCCGTCAATGCCGACTTCGAGGGAGGGTTTGCGACGACGCCGGCCGACGTGGGTGCAAACGTTCTCCTCGCCGCTGAAACCGGAATCGCCGGGCTCTCGATAGAAGACTCAACCGGCGATACCACGAATCCGCTTTTCGATTTCAAGCTCGCGACCGAGCGGATTGCCGCTGCGCGTCACGCGATCGATGAGAGCGGAACGGGGATTCTCCTGACGGGTCGATCCGAGGGATTCATTGCCGGGCGCCCGGATCTCTCGGAAACGATTCGACGGCTCACAGCCTACGCCGAAGCCGGAGCTGAGTGCCTCTTCGCGCCGGGCATTCGCACCAAAGCCGAGATCACTGCAATCGTCGAGGCGGTCTCGCCCAAGGCGGTGAATGTGCTCGTCGGCAGCGATTTCACGACCGTCGCCGAGCTCAGAGACCTCGGCGTCCGGCGAATCAGCGTGGGTGGCGCGCTCGCTCGCGCGGCGTGGACGGGGTTTCTCCAGGCCGCGAAGGAAATCGCCGAGCAGGGAACGTTCACGGGTTTGTCGCGCGCGCTCCCGTTTGCCGACATCAATCGATTCATGGGCAGCTGAGGCCGGAGCACGCCTGGGAGAGGGCGCTCCCCTAGCGCTGTAATCCCGGGACCTACAAACCAGTTCGCATGAATTGCGGTGAATTCGGGCTTTCGTCCGATCCCTGGCTCTGCCATCGACGCATACCGTTCACGCCGTCCGGGGAACCCCGGATATACGCGCGGAAGCCGATGGGAGCGCAGGGGCGCTACTCGCTCGGCACTAACACATGGGAGCAAAGATGCACAGGACGAAATTGGTGGCGCTGGTTGGGGCGATGGTGATGGCTGCGGCTTGCGGGGACGACAAGTCGATCACCAACCCGGTAGTGACGCCACCACTACCACAGGCAACAGTAACGAACGCCACCGGCGACATCGCCGCCACGGTGGACGCGTTCAGGAATCTTCTGGGCGCATCGAACGGCGCGACCGCCGGGGAGCAGCCGGGCGGCCGGCGTGAAATCAACTGGGACGGCGCCGGAGCCAATCCGTTCGACAACCAGAACAACTTCCCGGCGGATTTCTTCAACACGAACGTGAAGTCGGGCGCTGTATTCACGACCGCGGGCACCGGGTTCCGTAATGACTCCACCGATTTCGCGGAGATCAACCCGACGTACGCGGCGCAGTTCAATTTCTTCAGCGCCAAGAAGATTTTTGCGCCGATCGGCAGCAATCTGCTCGACCAGTTGTTTCAGGTTGCCGGGCAACCTACGCCGGCATTAGTGCGCGGATTCGGTATCGTATTCAGCGATGTCGATATCGCGAACAAGACCACCATCGAGCTGTTCGCGCAGGACGGTTCGAGCCTCGGCGTTTTCGCGGCTCCAGTGCGATCGGATGCGGCTGGTCTGTCGTTCGTCGGAGTCACCTTCGACCAGGCTGTCATTGCCCGAGTCCGAATCACGCTTGGCACCGGAGCCCTTGGAACCGGCGTCAACGATGTTACGGATGGCGGGACAGCGGATCTCGTGGTGTTGGACAACGTGATTTATGGGGAGCCGCATCAGGCATTCTGATGCGAACCAGAGGGGGTCGAGGCGCAGAACTCGGCCCTCTTTGGCATCCGCCGGCCCGAACCGTACCTTTCATTCTCCAACCTATGGCACCGGCACATGACGATTCCGGGTGGCATCGAGAATGAACGATTGCTCGAGCTCTTTTTTTCCCAATCCCTCGACGGCTTCTTTTTCATGATGCTCGACGAGCCGGTGGAGTGGGGAGACGGCATCAACAAGGATCAGGTGCTCGACTATGTGTTCGAGCACCAGCGAATGACGAAGGTGAATTCAGCCATTCTGACCATGTTCAACGCGCGAACGCCAGATGAAATCCTCGGCACGACACCGGCGCAGTTCTTCGCACACGGCGTAAAAGATGCGAAAGCGCGCTGGCGCGAGTTCTTCGACCGTGGCCATTTGCACACTGAGACCGACGAGCGGCGGCTCGACGGGACGCCGATGCGAATCGAGGGGGATTATATGGTGATCTACGACGATCGCAGGCGCATCGCCGGGCACTTCGGGATCCAGCGCGATGTGACGGATCGCCATCTCGCCGGCGAGCAGATAGCGCACTCTCGCGAGCAGCTCCGCGCGCTTGCCTCCCGACTTCAGAAAGTGCGAGAAGAGGAGCGCAAGAACATCGCGCGCGAAATCCATGACGAGCTCGGACAGGCGCTGACGGGGCTCAAGCTCGACATCGCATGGATGAAACGCCGCCTTCCGCGCGAGCACGAGATGATGTCGCAATGCGCATCAATCATCGAGCGAATCGATCAGACCGCGAACGCAGTGCGACGCATTGCGACGGAGCTGCGGCCGAGTGTGCTCGATCAACTGGGGCTCGCGGCGGCAATCGAGTGGCAGGGACAGGAATTCGGTGCGCGGACCGGCATCGAGGTCGTGATGGAACTGGCAGACGATGGAGACGACGTTCCAGATGATCTTGGCAGCTCCGCGTTCCGGATTCTCCAGGAGTCGCTGACCAACGTAGCCCGACACGCCAACGCAACCAGGGTTACGATAAAGCTCACGCGGTCTCCCACAGATCTTACACTCGAGGTTTCTGACAATGGCGTTGGCTGCGCAGCGGGCTGTCTCGATGGAACAAGGTCGCTTGGTTTGGTCGGCATGAGGGAGCGAGCACTCGCGTGCGGTGGGCATTTCAGGATTTCCGGCACTCCGGGTAGCGGCACCACGGTGTTGCTGCGGGTTCCACTCGTAAGCGGAGCTACGTCATGATTCGAATCGCCATAGCCGATGACCATCCCATTGTGCGCGAGGGCTTGCGGCGAATTGCATCCGATGACGCGGGGATCACCGTGACCGGAGAAGCGTCGAACGGTGCCGAGTTGTTACGCCTCCTACAGGCGGCGGCGGTGGACGTCGTGCTACTCGACGTGAGCATGCCTGGCGCAACTTTCGTCGAGACGCTACGCGATGTGCGAGAGCGCCACCCGAGCATCAAGGTGCTCGTGTTGAGTGCGCACCCGGAGGATCAATGGGCGGTGCGCGCGTTGCAATCCGGAGCGGCTGGTTATCTGACGAAGGACCACTCGCCAGAGCAGCTAGTCGAGGCTATCCGTCGAGTGGCGCGTGGCAGCAAGTACGTGAGCGAGACGATGGCGGAGCGGCTGGCAGGCATGGTGGACAAAGGCAGGACCCGTGCGCCGCACGAGCGACTGAGCGATCGCGAATTCGAAGTGCTGCGCGCCCTTGGCAGCGGCATGATGGTCAAGGACGTGGCGCAGCAGCTTCGTCTGAGCGCGAAGACCGTCAGTACCTACAGAGCCAGGTTGCTCGAGAAGATGGGCCTCAAGTCAAAAGCGGACCTGGTGCGGTACGTCGTCGTGCACGATCTGCTCAAGTAACGATTGGAACTAACTGGCCAATATGGCCAGGGCCAGCATCGCAATGGGGAGAAGGAAGACAAACGCCACCTCCCCGACAATCGAGCGCTTCATGTAAGTGCACCTGTTAGTGAGAGAGAAGTTGCTGGTGACGTGTCAGCGAGGGCCTCAGGTTCCGATGCCTCCTCCGGCGAGAGCGCGAACGATCCATCCCACCGCGCCATCAGTACCGTCGCGAGACAATTGCCGACAACGTTGAGCGACGTCCGAGCCATATCCATGAATGCGTCTACTCCGAGGATGACGGCCACGCCCTGCAGTGGGAGCCCGAATTGCACCAACGTTCCCGAGAGGATCACGAGACCGGCGCGTGGGACTGCGGCGACCCCTTTGCTGGTCAACATCAGCGTCAGCATCATCAGGATCTGTTGCGAGAGCGGCAAATGAATGCCGGCTGCCTGCGCGACAAAACCCGCCGCGAGAGTGAGGTAGAGCGCGGTTCCGTCCATGTTGAACGAGTAGCCCGTGGGCAGCACGAACGAGACGATGCGCCGCGGGACTCCGAGCTGTTCCATGTTCTTGAGCGCGAGTGGTAGCGCCGCTTCAGACGACGCTGTCGTGAAGGCAATCAGCCACGGCTCGCGCGTCGCGCCCCAGAACCGGCGGAGCGGAACTCTGAAGATCAACGCAATCGGCACCAGGACGAGCAACGCAAACACGATCAGTGACCCGTAGAGTGTGAGCACCAGCACGCCGAGGTTCTTCAAAACGCCGATTCCGCTCTTTCCGACTGTCGCTGCGATAGCCCCGCCGATCCCCAGCGGTGCGAACTTCATCACGATACCGACGAATTTGAACATCACCTCGGTGAGGCTTTCGCAGAGTGACAGCATGAACGTCTTCGCCGGACCCTGTACCTGCGAAAGCGCGACGGCGAAGATGATCGAGAAGAAAACGATCTGAAGC
>Ga0193727_1000451_pt1 | contig 15871 bp, 17 predicted proteins | sample H2c2metaG_FD_143051 | JGI IMG/M metagenome (GOLD analysis project Ga0193727, IMG submission 143051) | Soil microbial communities from a riparian zone of the East river system, Colorado, United States - H2c2 | ecosystem: Environmental > Terrestrial > Soil > Riparian zone | place: USA: East River...
TCACGCCGGCGGCAACGACCTGATGTTTCCGCACCACGAGAACGAAGTTGCACAGTCGACCTGCGCGCACGGCGGCAAGGTGCTCGCGCGCTGGTGGCTGCACAACGGCATGCTGACGTTCGGCGGCCGCAAGATGTCGAAATCGCTCGGTAATACGCTGGTGCTGCATGAGTTGCTCGAACGTCATCCGCCCGAACTGCTGCGTTTCATGCTGCTCAAGGCGCATTACCGCCAGCCGCTGGACTGGTCCGACGCAACGCTGGAGCAGGCCCAGCGCACGCTCGACGGCCTGTATGGCACGTTGCGTGATCTCGCCGATGTCGACGCTGGCGAGCAGATGTTGCCCGATGAACTGCTTGCATCGCTCGCCGACGATCTGAACACGCCCGAGGCGATGGCGATCATCGCGGGTCTTGCGGAGAACGCCCGCAAAGCCACTGGTCCGTCGGAGAAGGAAGCGGCCAAGGCGGCACTGCTCGGCGCCGGCGCTTTTCTCGGCCTGCTGCAGCAGGATCCGGAAGCCTGGTTCAAGCATGACCGCGGCGAAGAAAGCATCGACGCGGCGTGGGTCGAACGCCTCCTCGCCGAGCGCACAGACGCGCGCAAGCGCAAGGACTACGCGGAAAGCGACCGCATTCGCGATCTTCTCGCCGAAGCTGGCGTCATGATTGAGGACGGCGCGCAGGGCACGCGCTGGAAACTGGTGCCGAAGCCGGAAGCAAAACCCGATGAATGCACCGTCTGAATCCCACGTAGCCGCGCCCGATTCTGCGGCGGCAAGCGCGGATGCCGAACAGGTGGCGATCGCCGAGGAATTTTCGTTCTTCAGCGACTGGACCGAGCGCTACCAGTACCTGATCGACCTCGGTCGCAAGCTGCCGCCTTTTCCCGAAGAACAGAAGACCGAAGCGCACAAGGTGCAGGGCTGCCAGTCGCAGGTGTGGCTGATCGCCGAAGGCGATCGTGCGCGCCTGCAGTTTTGCGCGATCAGCGACTCGGCGATCGTCTCGGGCCTGATCGCGCTGCTGCTGCGCGTCTACTCCGGGCGCCCGGCTCAGGAAATCGTCGACACCGAACCACGTTTCATCGAAGCGATCGGCCTGGCCAAGCACCTGTCGCCGACGCGCAGCAACGGGCTGTCAGCAATGCTCGGCGTCATCAAGGCGAACGCCCGGTCTTTTCTGTAGCGCAACGCGAGCTAGGGAAAAAGCATGAAAATCGCGAACTGGCTGCCCGTGCTCGCCCTGCTGCCGCTCGCGGCAGCCGCGGCCGGTGCGCTGGTCATCGAAACCCCCGACAACGTACCGCGCCACCCATCCGGCATGGCGCTCCCGGAGCAGGAAGCGACGCAGGCGCCAGCTACACCTTTCTCGACGCGGCGCGGTCGATCCATGCAACCGTATACATCTATCCGCCGCCCGGCGGCGACGCCCCAGCGGACGCGATAGCGCACAACATGCTGTGCTCGCAGGAACTCGACAAGCGCAAGGACGAACTGCACCGGGCCCATCCCGACTCTACCCTATCGGAAGTCACAGCGGCCATGCTGATCCAAGCCGGTGCGAGCCACAGCGGCTATCACATCGCCTTCAATTCGTATGAGCAGTTCGGCGCATTGCCGCAGAACGTGTCGTCGGACTTCTACCTGTTCTGCTTCGCAATGGACGACTGGATGCTGGCCTACCGCTTCACCTACCCGGCAAAGACGGAGGTGGCCGACAAGATCGCGCAATTCATGCGCGATCTTGCCTGGGCGCGCTGAACGCGCGCCAGACGATGAGCACCTGCGGCGCGTGAGGGCTAGTCGCCCATCTGCTTCTGGCGATGCTCCCAGCGTTCCTGTGCGTCGAGGCACAGGGTTGCAATCGGACGCGCCTCGAGGCGATCCAGGCCGATTTCCTCGTCGGTCTCCTCGCAGAAGCCGTAACGGCCTTCCTCGATGCGCTTGAGTGCCTTGTCGATCTTGGCGATCAGCTTGCGATAGCGGTCGCGCGTGCGCAGCTCGAGCGAATTCTCGGTCTCACGCGTGGCGCGTTCGGCTTCGTCACCGACGTCGCGCACTTCGTCGCGAAGGTTGTCGATCGTCTGCTTGGACTCCTCGACCAGGTCCTCGCGCCACTTCTGCAGTTTGGCGCGGAAGTAGGCGAGATGGCGCGGGCCCATGTATTCCTCTTTCATTGTCGGGTGATAGCCCGCCGGCAGGTTGACCACGACCGTGCTCGGCAAGGCGTAACGGCCATCGTCTCTGGAAAGGGTTTCCGCGGTGTTGGATGCTGGTGACATTGTTGCCTTTTTCGGTGCGGTTGCGATCTTGCTGGTGGGAACGGGTACGGCAGCCTTGACCGGCTTGGCGGCAGGTAACGGCTTTGCGCCTTTCTTGGGTGCCGGTTTTGCCGGTGCTGCCTTCTTCGGCTTCGCCGCCGGTTTGGCGGCAAGCGGTTTTTTCGCCGCCTTCTTCGGCGCCGGAGCCGGTTTGCGCACGGCCTTTGCCGCCTTTTGCGGCTTGCGCGCGCCCGCCGCCGCGTGTTTCTTCGCGGGCTTGGCCTTGGCTGCTGCCGACTTCTTTTTGGCGGCAGGCGCCGGTTTGCGTTTCGAATTCGCCATTTTGTTCACCTTAGTTGCTCGGCGGTCGCGTGTTATAGCTCAAGTCACCCCCAGCGGCAACCACTTGAACCACGGGAATTTGCCCCAGCGCGGGCGCCTTGTCGATCGGACGAGTCTAAGCCTGCGTGTACACTGTGGCGCAACGCCATGCGGCGCTGGATTTGTTGCGCGCCGCGCATTCATGAACGCCGACGGTTTGCTCGCTCGTGACACGCCTGATCCTCGCCCTGCTCGCCATCTACAAGCGCCTGTTGAGTCCGCTGCTTGGCGCGCGCTGCCGCTTCGAGCCGACTTGCGCCGACTACGCGCGCGTCGCCGTTGCGCGCTTCGGCGCAGGGCGCGGCGGCATTCTTGCCCTGTGGCGCCTTGCCCGCTGCCAGCCGCTATGCCGCGGTGGCTTCGATGCCGTGCCCGATTCGTTCACCTTGCGCCGCGCGCGCACCCCTTAGGAACCCCACGCATGACTGACTGGCTGATCCGCAATGCCGACATCGTCAACGAAGGACGGCGCTTCGCCGGTGATGTGCGCATTCGCGCCGGCCGCATCGATGCGATCGGCAGCGCCCTGCCCGCCCGCGCAGGCGAACGCGAATTCGATGCTGCCGGCCGGCTGTTGCTGCCCGGGATGATCGACGACCAGGTGCACTTCCGCGAACCCGGCCTCGAACACAAGGGTGACTTCTTCACCGAGTCGCGTGCGGCGGCGGCCGGCGGCGTGACCAGTTTCTTCGAGATGCCGAACTCGAAGCCGACGACGACCGACTACGCGGCGCTGGCCGACAAGTACGCACGCGCAGCAAAAAAATCTCTGGCCAACCACGCGTTCTACTTCGGCGCGACCAACGACAACCTCGAAGCGATCCGCCGGCTCGACGCCACCAGCGCCTGCGGGATCAAGATCTTCATGGGCGCATCGACCGGCAACATGCTGGTCGACAATCCCGAGACGCTCGCCGGGATCTTCCGCGACGCGCCGGTGCCGGTTGTCACGCATTGCGAAGACACGCCGACGATCGAAGCCAATCTCGCCATCGAGCGGGCGAAATACGGCGATGCGATTCCGGTCGAACGTCATCCATACATCCGCTCGCGCGAGGCGTGCATCAAGTCGACGCGCCTCGCGATCGAGTTGGCCACCCGCTACGGCACGCGCCTGCATGTGCTGCATATCTCGACCGCCGATGAGTTGGCACTGTTCACGCCGGGCCCGATCGAGGGCAAGCGCATCACGGCCGAAACCTGCGTGCACTTCCTGCATTTCAGCGAAGCCGATTACGCAACCAAGGGCAACCTGATCAAGTGCAATCCGGCAATCAAATCGGCGACGGATCGTGCCGCGCTGATCGAGGCGCTCGAGACCGGCCGCATCGACGTACTCGCGACCGATCACGCTCCGCACACGCTCGAGGAAAAAAACCAGCCGTACGAGAAGGCGCCGTCGGGTTTGCCCCTCGTGCAGTTCGTATTGCAATGCGCGCTCGAGCGCTGGTTCGACGGGCAACTAGCGCTCGAAACTATCGTCGAAAAAACCGCGCACGCACCGGCAAAACTGTTCGACGTGCGCGAACGCGGCTTCATCCGCGAAGGCCACTGGGCCGACCTGACCCTGATCGACACCGCCAAGCCGCAGACGGTGACGCGCGATTGCGTCATCTCGAAGTGCGGCTGGTCGCCGTTCGAAGGCACGACGTTCCGTTCGAGCGTCGCGGCGACCTGGATCAATGGGCACCTCGCCTGGCACGATGGTCGGCTCGACGATTCGCAGCTCGGTCGGCGCATCGAGTTCGACCGGTGAAAACATCTTCCAGATTGTCATTCCGGCGCAGGCCGGAATCCAGCTTCTTTTCGCGAGTGCGTCGACTACTCAGCCGAGCGAACACCTCGAAGGGCAAGAACTGGATTCCGGCTTTCGCCGGAATGATGAGCTTATTTTTCAGCGCTTTCACGGCCTCGGCTGCCGATCGCACTCTTCATCTTCCTGATCACCTCCAGCAAGGTCAGCTCGTGATCGGTAATGCGTCGGCCGGCACGACGATCGAATTCGCCGGTCGCCTGGTTCGCGTTGGTGCGGACGGCACATTCGTGTTTGGGCTCGATCGTGATGCGCCGGCGGCGACTGTACTCGAGATCCACTATGCCGACGGCTCGCGCGCAACTCGGAAACTTCAGGTCGCCAAGCGTGACTATCACATCGAACGCGTCGAAGGACTGCCGCAGAAAACGGTGACGCCCGATCCGGAGACCGCCGCGCGCATCGAGCGCGAGCAGGCTGCGGTGGCCGAGGCGCGCAAGCGCGACGATGCACGCGAGGATTTCCTGCACGGCTTCGCCTTGCCGGTGCAGGACGCGCGCATCAGCGGCGTCTATGGCAGCCAGCGCATCGACAATGGCACGCCGAAGGCGCCGCACATGGGCCTGGACATGGCCGTACCGGTCGGCACGCCGGTCCATGCACCGGCGGCCGGTGTCGTCACGTTCGCCGAACCCGACCTCGTGCTGACCGGCGGCACGGTGCTGATCGACCACGGCCACGGCCTGACCAGTTCGCTGCTGCACATGAGCCGGCTCGACGTGAAGGTCGGCGAGCGCGTCGAGCGCGGCAAGGTGATCGGCGCCGCCGGCATGACCGGCCGTGCGTCCGGTCCGCATGTGCATTGGGGTCTGAACTGGTTCGACGTGCGCCTCGATCCAGCGTTGCTGCCAAAGCCGTCGCGCTGAGGCACGATGCTGCATCACGACGCTGGGGGTTTCGATGTCCGCTGTTGAAGGCCTTGTCGTGCGTGAGATCGGCGCGGACGAATTTCACCTGCTCTGGCCGATCTTCCACGAGGTCGTCATTGCCGCAGACACGTACAGCTATCCAGCGGAAATCGCCTTCGACGAAGCGCAACGTCTGTGGACCGGTGGCGGCACGCGCTGCTTCATCGGCACGATCGACGATGAGTGCGTTGGCGGCTACATGCTGCGCGCCAACCAGCCCGGCTTGGGCAATCATGTCGCGCATGCCGGCTACATGGTCGCCGCCCGCTTTCGCGGCCGCGGGATCGCCGGTGCGCTGTGCGAGCATTCGCTGGCGCAGGCGCGAGCAGCCGGATTCAGCGCGATGCAATTCAACTACGTCGTCAGCACGAACGAGGTCGCGGTGCGCCTGTGGCAGAAGCACGGTTTCTCGATCGTCGGGCGCGTACCGCAGGCCTTTCGCCACGCGCGCCTCGGCCCTGTCGACGTGTTCGTCATGCACCGGTTTCTGTAAGCGTCGGGATCAAGGGTCAGAGGTCAACGAGAGCGGAGCGCGCAACCCGCACCGTTGACCTTTGACCTTGATCTCTCAGAACCATCCCTGGTGGGATCGCCGGCCTCGACATCCCTGTCGAGTCGCTCGCCGGCGCGAGATGCGCTTCAACGCATCTCGCGTCAAATCCCGGCTCGCCCTTTGACTTGACCTTTGACCTTTGTAATCCGGTTCCGCCTTACTGCATACCGGGCGCAAAGCCGCCGACAATACCTTTCGTTGCGACAGCGACGGCGTCGTGTGGATGCAGGCTTTCCTGGTGTGTCGCGCGGATCCAGAAGTCGAGGATGTGCTCGTCGGCATCGAGCGCCGCCTGGATGCGCCGCACGGCGTCCTCGCAGAACATCAGGTTGGCGCCATTCAGCAGCGCAAACGCCTGCTCGTCCTCGCGCTTTACCGCAGTCTGCACCGGTGTCTGCAGCGCGCCCTCGATGCGATCGATCAGCGCGACGATCGGCAAGTCGAACCCGGACGCGAGCCTGACCCGCACCTCGGCCACGCTGCGCTGGCTGTGCGGCGTCGCGCAGATGCCCTGCTCGCTGCCGAGCCAGCGTACGATGGCGTCGAAATCGAGCGGCTTGCCGCGCGCGAAATCCTGGGCGAAGCGATCCTGGATCAGTTGCCGGGCCAGCGCCGCCGAGCACGGACAGGTGCTCGAATAGAGCACCTGCACACCGAGTTCGAGACCGAAGTGCCCCTTGTCGATCGTGCCGACGAGCGTGACCGGATACGCTTTCCAGCCCGCGTTGTCGCTCTTCAACGCGGCACGCCGAAGCAGATGTTCGAATTCGATGCGCAGCATGGCGCGATCGGACAGTTGCGCGTGCGAGTCCAGAAACTCGCGCAACAGTCGGCGCATCGAGCACGGCGTCACAGGTTCGGCCGCCAGCGACTTCTCGACGTGCAGGTACAGGCGCGACATGTGGATGCCGCGCACGTCGGGCTGCCTGAGGTTCACATACGCCGCCACGCGCGCGGCGGCAGTGACGGCAGCGTCTTCGCCGGCAAGGCGCAGCGGCACGTCGATGCGATCCATGCCGACCCAGTCGAGCGCGCCGGCGACGGCTGCCTCGGCCTCGCCGGCAATATCGGGCATGGCGCGCAAGGCGCTGCGTTCATTCTGCATGATGTTCTTCCTCGTTGTTGCGGCGTGCAGCACGTGGCGCCGCTTCGACCGATCCGCAGCGCAGAAACTTGGGGCGATCGCCGCCCGCATCAAGACCGCAGAGGCACATTCAACGCATGCTGCGTGTCATTTCCCGCGCCTCCCGCCATGCGGCCCACAGGCGGGTCCAGCGACCCGGCGGCCGCTGTTCGCGCATGTACAACAGCGGATCAGGCGCCGAACGCGCGGTCTGGATAAGCGACAGGTCGAGGCGTGCGCGAACGCGCCGGTACAAGCCGCCGGCGCGCGGCCCGGCAAACGCGCGCTGCATCGGGCCGGCCAGCGCGTCCAGGTAGTCGCGCAGCAGTGCATTGCGTGCGTCCGATGCCGCCGACAGCTGCGCGCGGGTCAATCCGTGGCGCGCGAACAGGTCGAGCGGCAACGGCAGCCGTTCGTCGTCGGCGTCGAGGCGCGCGAGCTGTCGCAGCAGAAATGAAATTGTCCACAATGTTGCATTGTTGTCGATGTTTGCATCGGCGCGCCGCTGCAACGCCGCGTCGATGTGTGCGGCAGCGCGATGAAATCCGGCATGCCGGTCGAACACGTCCGCCAGTGTCGACCCGGCACCGGCGCCGAGCCGCTGCAGCGTGGCGTCGGCAAGCGCCAGCCACGCTCCCGCTTCAACCCCTTTGGCCGGATCCTGCGCGAACAACACCTGCGTGACCGGATGGCTCGCATCCCCGCACGGCGCGGCCGCCAATTCGCCATGCCACCACATCACCTTCGCCGCTGCGATCTGCGGATCGCGCAACTGCGTGGCGGCCTCGAGCTCGTCGACGAGGCAGCCGAAAGCGTTGGCCGTCAGACGCGCCGCTTCCGGCAAAAACACCGAGGCGATCGCATATTCCGGGTGGGCGTCGAGCCACTCCTGTTCGAAACTCGCAAAAGCGGGGTCTGCCGCCATTCGCGCCTCAGTTCAGACCGAGTACCGGGATCAGGTCCGCCGGCGTCGCGGCAACATGATCGGCGCCCCAGGTCGTGGCGTCCGCGCCGTCGAGGTAGCCCCAGACCGCGGCTACCGTGATCATGCCGGCGCGCTTTCCGGCCTCGATGTCGCGCGCATCGTCGCCCACATAGATGCTGCGCGCAGCATCCACGCCGGCGAGCGAACACGCGTGCAACAACGGCGCCGGATCCGGCTTGCGCGTCGGCAGGCAGTCGCCCGAGACGAGTGCGGCGCAGCGCGCGTCGAGAGCCAGCGCCGCCATCACGGCGCGCGCCAGGCGGCCGGGCTTGTTGGTGACCACGCCCCAGCGAATGCCGCGTGCTTCGAATGCCGCCAGCGCATCATCGATGCCGGGATAAGTGCGCGTGTGCGTGGCGATCGCTTCGGCATACAAATCGAGGAAGCGCGGCAGCAGCAGTTCGATGCGCGCCTGGTCCGCATCGGGAAAGCCGCGCCGCAGCATGGCGCGACCACCTTGGGAAACGACGTGGCCGATGTGCGCGACGTCGACTTGTGCCTCGCCCTGTTCGGCGCGCAGCCGGTCCATCGCGACGACCAGGTCGGGAGCCGAATCGATCAGCGTGCCATCGAGGTCGAAGAAGACCGCGGCGATATCACTGCCGTGCGTCATGCCGGCTTCAAGGCGCAGGCCAGGTAGTTCACCTGCGTATTCTTCACGACACGCGCACGGCGCGAGTACGGATTGTAGGAAAGACCGCTGAGGTCTTCGAGCTCGAGCCCGGCGCTGCGCAGTGCTGTCGCCAGCTCCGACGGGCGAATGAACTGCGCGTAGTGGTGCGTGCCGCGCGGCAGCAGGTTCAACGCGTATTCGGCACCGGCGATCGCCGCCGCGAAGGCCAGCGGCGTACGATTGAGCGTCGACAGGAACAGGCGGCCGCCCGACCGCAGCAAGGTCGCGCAGGCAGCGATCACGCTGCCCGGATCCGGTACGTGTTCGAGCATTTCCATGCAGGTGACCGCGTCGAAGCTGCCGGGCATCTCGGCCGCCAGTGCTTCGATACTGATTTCTCGATAGTCGACGTGCTGCCCCGATTCGTGCAGGTGCAGACGCGCAACTTCGAGCACGCGCGGCGCAAGATCGACGCCCATGACATTGGCACCGGCGCGCGCGAGCGCCTCGCTCAGGATGCCTCCGCCACAGCCGACGTCGAGCACGCGTGCCGACTTGAGATTCACACGCTCGGCGATATAGTTCAGGCGCGCCGGATTGAGGTCGTGCAGCGGCCGTGACTCGCCGTTCAAGTCCCACCAGCGTGCCGCGAGACGATCGAATTTTGCGGTTTCGTCCGGATTGACGTTTTCCATTGGCGACCTCAGCCCGTTTCCCGGATGCGCGCCTGCCAGGCGTGCGCCTTCGACAGCAGTTCGCCCACATCGATGCCGCGCAACAGGCGGTTGTCGAGTTTGCGCTGGCCGGCAATCCATACGTCGCTGACCTGCTGCCGTCCGGTCGCGTAGACCAGCTGCGAAATCGCGTGGTACACCGGTTGCGTTTCGATCGGACCGAGATCGACCGCTGCCAGGTCGGCCTGCTTGCCGCGCACGATCGAGCCGATGCGTTCGCCCAGGCCGATCGCGCGTGCGCTGTTGAGCGTCGCCGCCTGCAGTGCAAAGGCGGCATCGAACGCACTGGCGTCGTTTGCGACGCCCTTGGCCAGCAATGCGGCGGTGCGCATCTCGCCGAACATGTCCAGGTCGTTGTTGCTGGCGCAGCCGTCGGTGCCGATTGCCAGGTTGGCGCCGGCGCGGCGCAGTTTCTCCGCCGGACAAAAGCCGCTGGCGAGCTTGAGGTTCGATTCGGCGCAGTGCACCACCGACACCCCGAACTCGGCGCACGCGGCAATCTCGGCGTCGGTCAGCTGCGTCATGTGCACGGCGATCAGGTGATCGTTGACCAGGCCGAGCGACTGCATGCGCGCGAACGGGCGCACGCCGTACTGTTTCTTTGCGTCCTCGACTTCCTGCGCCGTCTCGTGCAGGTGCAAGTGCACCGGCAGGTCGAGCTGGTCCGACAGCACGCGAATGCGTTCGAAGGTCTCGTCGGCGACCGTGTACGGCGCGTGCGGCGCCAGCGTCGTCGAGATCAGCGCCTCGCCCTTGAACTCGTCGCGCACGGCGAGGTTCTTGTCGAAGTATTCGTCGCGCGTCTTCGCCCAGGCGCTCGGAAACTCGATGAACGGCAGGCCGACCACCGCGCGGAAACCGTGGCGCAGGTACGTTGCCGCCTGCACGTCGGGAAAGAAATAGTTCTCGCTGCAGCACGTGGTGCCGCCGCGCAGCATCTCGGCGATCGCCAGTTCAACGCCATCGCGAACGAATTCGGGCCCCATGACCTTGCCTTCGGCCGGCCAGACGTGCTCTTGCAGCCACGCCATCAGCGGCAGGTCGTCGGCCAGACCGCGCATCAGCGTCATCGGATTATGGGTATGCGCGTTGACCAGCCCGGGGATCAGCGCGTGGCTCGACAGTTCGACGCGCTGCGCATCCGGATATGTCGAGCGCGCCGCGTCGATCGGCAGCACCGCGACGATCGTGGCGCCGGCGATCGCCACGGCGTGGTACTCGAGCACCACGCCGTGCGGTTCGACCGGGATGACCCAGCGGGCTTCGAGGAGTGTGTCGACGGCAATCATGTGAGAGGGGCGAGGGACGAGGGACGAGGGGCGAGTGCGGATCTCTTCGCTTCCCCCTCGCCCCCCGTCCCTCGCCCCTGCTCTTTCATTTCACTCGTCCAACATACTCGCCCGAGCGCGTATCGACCTTGACCTTCTCGCCCTGCGGCACGAACAGCGGCACGCGCACGACCGCACCGGTTTCCAGCGTCGCCGGTTTGCCGCCGCTGCCGGCCGTATCGCCCTTGACGCCGGGATCGGTTTCGGTGATCAGCAGTTCGACGAACGTCGGCGGCGCCACGACCAGCGGCGCGCCGTTCCACAGCGTCACGATGCAGGTCTCGTTGCCCTTGAGCCACTTCGACGCATCGGCCATCGCATTCTTGTCGGCGGCAATCTGCTCATGCGTATCCGGGTGCATGAAGTGCCAGAACTCGCCATCGCTGTACAGGTACTCCATGTCGGTGTCGATCACATCGGCCGGCTCGAGTGAATCGGTCGACTTCATGGTCAGTTCGACGACGCGGCCGGTGCGCAGGTTGCGGTACTTCACGCGCGTAAACGCCTGGCCCTTGCCGGGCTTTACGTATTCGGTGTCGACAATCGTGCACGGATATCCGTCGACGATGATCTTCATGCCGTTCTTGACATCGTTCATGCCATAGCTGGCCATACTTGCTCCGCTCCGTAACACGAAAGCGCCGCTCCAAAAGCGGCTAAAATGGAATTTTTCACGGGAGGCCGGACGCGACCGGCCATCAAGAACCGCAATGATAACCGCAAGCGCGCTACGCGCGCAGTACATCGGCCGTGAAAACCCCGCCGCGCCACACGCGCCGCGCTGGCAGCAACTGTGGCGCGAAGCGGTCACTGATCCGCGTGAGCTGCTGGCCCTGCTCGGCCTGCTCGAGCTGGAAGGCACATTGCTGCCCCAGTCCGACACCGGCTTTGCGTTGCGCGTGCCGCGAGGATTCATTGCGCGCATGCGTCACGCCGACCCGGACGATCCGCTGCTGCGGCAGGTCCTGCCGCAAGCAGCCGAACTGGGCGATGTGCCGGGCTTCAAAGCCGATGCGGTCGGCGACCTGAGCGCGCGTACTGCGCGCGGTGTCCTGCACAAATACCGCGGGCGCGCGCTGCTGATCGCGACCGGCTCGTGCGCGGTGCACTGCCGCTACTGTTTCCGTCGCAGCTTCCCCTACGCTGAAGAAATCGCCGCGTCCAACGGCTGGCGCGACGCCGTCGCCCACCTGCACGGCGACCCGGATATCCACGAAGTGATTCTTTCCGGCGGCGATCCGCTGTCGTTGTCGACGACAAAGCTCGTCGAACTGACCGATGCACTTGCCACGATTCCGCATCTGCGGCGCCTGCGCATCCACACGCGCCTGCCGATCGTGCTGCCCGAACGCGTCGACGACGAGCTGGCCAGCTTGCTTGCCGCGCTGCCCTGGCCGACGGCGATCGTGCTGCATGCGAACCATCCGAACGAGCTGGATGGCGATGTCGCGGACGCCTGCGCCCGCTTGCGCGTCGCAGGTGCGATACTGCTCAACCAGTCGGTTCTGCTGCGCGGCGTCAACGATCATGCCGACGTCCTTGCGGCCCTGTCCGAACGCTTGTTCGATTGTGGGGTGACGCCGTACTACCTGCACCAGCTCGATCGTGCAGCCGGAACGGCTCATTTTGAAGTCGACGATGCGAACGCACAGGCACTGATCGGGGACCTACGGCGGCGTCTGCCCGGCTACCTGGTGCCGCGACTGGTGCGCGAGGTGGCCGGGGAAATGGCCAAGACGCCGCTGTGAGACGCCGGGAACTGCCGCTGACGCCCGGTTCTATACCGTTCGTCAGTCTGGAAATGCCGGCGGGAATCGAGTAAAAGCTGTTTCAACACCTGAATTTAGTTGCCAATGGCCAAACAAGACCACGTCGTCAAACTGCTGCTGATAGAGGACTCGCTCGAGGAAGCCGAGCAGCTCATCAGCATGCTGCGCAACGGCGGTATTGCCTTGCGCCCGACGCGCGCCGACAGCATCGATTCGCTCGTTGCGCAACTCGAAGCACAGACGCCGGACATCATTCTCGTCAACACCGAAGCCAAGTCGCTGACGCTGTCGGAAGTTTCCGCCCAGGCCGGCGTGGGCGGCCGCGATATCGCGGTGATCGCCGTGGTCAAGCAACCGAACGAAGCGAGCATCGTCGCTGCGTTCAACGACGGCGCGCGTGCGTTGGCCCTGCGCAACCGCGTGGATCATGTCCAGTCGATCGTCAAGCGCGAGTTCGAGAGCCTCAACATGCGCCGCGGCGTGCGCCGCCTCGAATCGGCACTGCGCGAGACCGAACGCCGCTGCGACGCGCTGCTCGACTCGTCACGCGACCCGATCGCCTACGTGCACGAGGGCATGCACGTGCGCGCCAACCGCGCCTACCTGGAAATGTTCGGCTACGACGAATTCGCCGACATCGAAAGCATGTCGATCCTCGACATGATCGCCAGTGACGACGCCGACGATTTCAAGACGCTGCTGAAAAAGTTGTCGAAGGGCGACAAGCCGCCGCAACGGCTCAATCTCAAGGCGCAGCGTGCCGACGGCACGACGTTCGACGCCGTGATGGAGTTCGCCGAAGCCAATTTCGAAGGCGAGCCGTGCCAGCAGATCAGTTTCCGCGTGCAGGGCGAAAGCCTCGCCCTGGCGCGCGAGCTCGATGCCCTGCGCTCGAAGGATCTGGTCACCGAACTGTTCACGCGCCAGCACGGGCTGAACGAACTGGGCCAGGCGGTCGGCAGCGCAGCGGCAGGCGCCCACGACCGGGCGTTGCTGATCCTCGAACCGGACAACTTCAAGCGCCTGCTCGATACGGTCGGGCTCGGCAATGCCGATATCCTGCTCGGCGACATGGCAGGCGTGATACGCGAGCACCTCGTGGAACACGACGTGCCGATGCGGCTCAGCGAGCACACGTTCGCTATCGTCACGAACGGGCGCACGATCGAAAGCCTGCGCCAACTCGCCGAGTCCATGCGCAAGGCGTTCGAAGAGCGCATCTTCGAAGTCGGTGCACAATCGATCAGCGCAAACGTCAGCCTCGGCGGCGTCGTGATCGGCGAGAAGAACGCCATCGTCCAGACCGTGCTGACGCAAGCGGCGCAGGCGTTGCGCGTTGCGCAGGGAGAAGGCGGCAACCGCGTCAGCATCACCGACCCGGCGGCGCAGGACAAAGCCAAGGACGAGGAGAACCGGCACTGGCTGTCACTCGTGCGCGATGCGATCGACAACGGCAAGTTCACGCTGTTCTACCAGCCGATCATCAGCCTGCACGGTGACGAGGGCGAGTACTACGAGATCCTGCTGCGCATGCGCGGTCCCAAGGGCGACATCAGCCCGAATTTCTTCATGCCGGTCGCCGAGCAGCACGGTCTGCTGGCGGCGATCGACCGCTGCGTGATCCGCGATTCGATCAAGGCGCTAGCCGAGCGCGAGCGCGCCGGCCATCGCACGACGTTTTTCCTCAAGCTGGCAACGCAGTCGCTCGAGGACCAGACGCTGGTGCCCTGGATCGCCCAGCAACTGAAGACGGCGCGCGTGCGCGGCGACGCGGTCGTGTTCGAAGTGCCCGAGCCGAAGGTCGTCACCAACCTCAAGCCGGCGCGGGCGTTCGTCAGCGCGCTGAAGCAGATCCACTGCGGCTTCGCCCTCGAACAGTTCGGCTCGGGGCTGAACTCGTTCCAGCTGCTCAAGCATGTCGACGCGAACTACCTGAAGATCGATCGCAATTTCATGGTCGAGCTGCCGAAGAACAAGGAGAACCAGGAAAAGGTGCGCGAAATCTGCGGCCTGGCGCAACGCTCGAACAAACTGACCGTCGCCGAGTTCGTCGAGGATGCCGCCAGCATGTCGATCCTGTTCTCATGCGGCGTCAACTTCGTGCAGGGCAACTTCCTGCAGGAACCCGAGAAGGTGATGGCGTACGAATTCGGCACTTGAGCGCGGCTTGGCTAAAGTCGCCAGAGCACAGGAACGCCACGAAGGCACGAAGAACACGAAGGTTCACGAAGAAAAGCCGATCAAAATGCCCTTCTTCGTGTCCTTCGTGCCTTCGTTGCCATCTTGGGATCTTGATCTTGAGAGCCCGAATTCAGGTGGCGTTGCGCAATGCCGCGATGCGCTCTTCGATCGGTGGATGGCTCATGAACAGGCGGCTGATGCCGCTCTGGCCCGAGATGCCGAACGCCTGGAACGCTTTCGGTAGCTGTGCTTCACCGTGGTTGCCGGACAGGGTCTGCAGCGCCGAGATCATCGCGCCGCGGCTGCCAAGGCGCGCACCGCCGGCATCGGCACGGAACTCGCGCCAGCGCGAGAACCACATGACGATGATCGTCGCGAGCACGCCCAGCACCGTCTGCAGCAGCATCACGATCAGGAAATAGCCGATCCCGCCGCGCGATTCGCCGTCGCGGTTGCCCGACATCGCGCCGTCGATGACGCCGCCAATCACGCGCGCGAGGAACATCACGAAGGTGTTGAGCACGCCCTGGATCAGCGCGAGCGTGACCATGTCGCCATTGGCGACGTGGGTGACCTCGTGGCCGAGCACGGCAGAGACCTCGTCGCGATTCATGCTGCGCAGCAGACCCGTACTGACCGCCACCAGCGCATGGTTCTTGCTCATGCCGGTCGCGAACGCATTCATGTCCGGCGCATCATAGATTGCGATCTCGGGCATGCCGATACCGGCGCCTTCGGCGTGGTGGCGCACCGTCGCGAACAACCACTGTTCGTCGGCGTTGCGCGGCTGCTCGATCACCTGCGCGCCGACCGACTTCTTCGCCAGCCATTTCGACAGTGCCAGCGAAATGAACGCGCCGCCCATGCCGAACACCGCGCACAGCACGAGCATGCCCTGCAGGTTCATGCCGCTGTGGCTGTAGGCCCAGCGATCGATGCCGAAGATCGAGACGACCACGCTCAGCACCAGCATGATCGCCAGGTTGGTACCGAGGAACAGGATGACTCGCAGCATGTGATTCCCTCTGGGCGCTTTCGCTATGGCGAAGCTTGGGTGATTTTGCCGGGTTTCAAGAGCTTCAAGAACACCACGAGGGCACGAAGATCACGAAGAGACGCGAAGAAGGCAATATCAAATATCATCAGCTCCCCAACTCATCTTCATGGGTACGTCCTCGTGGGCTCTTCTTCGTGATCTTCGTGCCTTTGTGGCCGTCTTTT
>Ga0193727_1000452_pt1 | contig 15868 bp, 15 predicted proteins | sample H2c2metaG_FD_143051 | JGI IMG/M metagenome (GOLD analysis project Ga0193727, IMG submission 143051) | Soil microbial communities from a riparian zone of the East river system, Colorado, United States - H2c2 | ecosystem: Environmental > Terrestrial > Soil > Riparian zone | place: USA: East River...
TCGTCTGGGACGATGTCGCCGACTGGTATCTCGAGACGACCAAAGGACGAATCAGTGCCGGCGGAGACGACAGCGAAGTCGCCCGTGCCGTGCTGACTCACGTGTTCGACTACGCGTTGAGGCTGCTGCATCCGATCATGCCCTTCATCACGGAGACGCTGTGGCAGCGCCTTCCCTTTCCCGTCGCGACGGACCGATGCGAGTTCCTGGCGATTGCGCCGTGGCCGCTACCGCACGCGCGCTCTTCGGATGAGAAAGGTTCGATGGCGCGCTTTGACCTCGTGCGTGAAGCAGTGAGCGCCGTTCGCCGCATCCGCTCTGATTACGCCATCGCGCCGGGAAAAGTGATCGACGCATTCGTTCAGTCGCGTACGAGCTCCCCGCTCTTCGGGCAGCACGCGAGCTTGATCGGCCAGCTCGCTCGCGCGAGCGTCAAAGTTGGCGATGCGCCGGCTGGTGCGGGCGCTGCGCACTCCGTTCTGTCGGATGGCAGCGAAGTGATCGTTCCCCTCGGCGGCCTGGTCGATTTGTCGAAGGAATGCGGGAAGCTGCGCGGTGAGCTCGAGCAGCTTCAGAATCAGCTGCAAACGCTGTCCAAGCGCCTACGAAACCAGGGATTCGTCAGCCGGGCGCCGGCGACGGTGGTGGAGTCGGAGCGGAAGAAGGAACAGGAGTGGATCAAGCGAACCGAACAGCTCTCAGAGAAGGTGAAGGCGCTTTGCGGCGGCTGACCGCCGCGGTGCTGCTCTGCGTGGGCTGCGCGTCTCCCGGCATGCCGCCTGGAGGTCCGGTGGATATCGCCGCTCCGCAGTTGATTGCGATCGTTCCCGATTCGGGGACGCTCGGAACCTCGCCGAAGGAAGTGATCTTCCGCTTCGACGAAGTGGTAAGCGAGCGGCCGTCCGGCGCTACTTCTCTCGACGATCTCTTCCTCATCTCACCACGCGACGGAACGCCCGAAACCTCATGGCATCGCCAGGCTATCGGAGTCCGGCCACGCCGCGGATGGCGCCCGAATACTCCGTACACCGTAATCATGCTGCGTGGCATTTCGGACCTGCGCGGAAACGTCAGGAATACTGGAGCCTCGACATTCTTTTCGACTGGCAAGACGATTCCGCATACGCGGCTGACCGGCCGTGTCTTCGATTGGGTTGCGGGCACGCCGGCCACTGGAGCGATGGTCGAGTCCTTCGTGAAGCCCGACAGCCTGCACCCGTACGTCGCCCTTGTTGATTCCACCGGAGCATTCACTATCGAGCATCTGCCACCGGCGAGCTATACCGTGCGAGCCTACCAGGATCGAAACCGGAATCTCGGCATCGACCCGGGCGAACAATGGGACAGTCTCTCGGTCGGCCTCACCGATAGCATGAGCGTGACGTTCCTGATGTTCGCGCACGATACCGTCCCTCCGCGAATCCGCGACCTGCTGCTTCTCGATTCGACCTCGGTGCGGGTGATTTTCGACAAACCGGTCAGCCCGGCACAGACGCTCAGCGCCGGCAACTTCGCGGTGATTGGGCCCGACTCGATCCCCGTTCCCATCGTGAGTGTTGGTGCCGCGCGCAAGGATACGTCCGCGCGGGTGAATCCCGCCCTCGGGATTGTCGCAGCCCCTGCGGTAGCGCCCCCGCCGCCACGCGACACCACTCCAGCAAAGCCCGCGATGCCACGTCCGTCTCCGATCACCGAGACCGTGATCAATCTGGGACGCCCGCTCGCTCCCAAAACAACGTATCGCGTTCGCGCGATCGGAATTCGGGGACTTCTCGGCGTAACGGGAGACAGCGATCGGCCGATCGCCATACCCGCTCCGCCGCCGGAGCCGGCAGCCAAGCCCTCGACTGCCCAACCAAAGCCATCGACGGCTCAACCAACTCCCCCGCCGGTCAAACCATGACGGACGCCAGGCGTGACCTGCCGAGCGTGAACGCGCTGCTGGAGACCGCGGGTGTCCGTTCCCTGCTCGCACACCACCCGAGGCAGGTCGTTCTGGATGCGGTGCGAAGCGCGGTGGACACGGCTCGGAACGCCGGCGGTGCGCTGCGCACCGAGGAGCAGTGGATCGACACAATCACCACTGCCGTTCGCGAGAGCACCCAGTCCTCGCTACGGCGCGTCATCAACGCCACGGGCGTGGTGCTGCATACCAACCTCGGCCGCGCGCCGCTGGCCGATGCAGCGATCCGGGCGATCCAGGAAGTCGCGGGAGGATTCAGCAACCTCGAGTACGACATCGAGAACGGGCAGCGTGGCTCGCGCTACTCGCATTGCGTTGGCCTCCTCCGCCGGCTCACCGGCGCCGAGGACGCGCTAGTGGTCAACAACTGCGCGGCGGCGATGGTGCTGGCGCTGAATGCGCTGGCGCAGAAGAAGGAAGTCCTGGTGTCCCGTGGCGAGCTCGTCGAGATCGGCGGGAGCTTCCGCATCCCGGACATCATGGCTCGGAGCGGCGCCCGACTCGTCGAAGTGGGTACTACCAATCGAACCCATGACGATGACTACCGGCGCGCAATCACGCCGAAGACTGGCGCAATCGTAAAGGTCCACCGCAGCAACTTTACGATCGAAGGATTCACCTCCGAAGTGAGCGTCGAGCGCCTCGCGTTCATCGCTGCCGAGCACGGCCTGCCGGTGATCCACGATCTTGGAAGCGGCCTGATGCTGTCGCTCGACGCATTCGGACTGACGGGCGAGCCTACCGCCTCGAGCGCGCTCGCATCGGGGGCAACGCTCGTTCTCATGAGCGGGGACAAGCTCCTCGGCGGTCCACAGGCGGGAATCATCCTCGGGTCGTCCGCAGCGGTCGCGAAGCTCCGCAAGAATCCGTTTGCCCGCGCGATGAGGGTGGACAAGCTCACGCTCTCGGCGCTCGAAGCGACGCTCAGGCTATATCTGGAGCCTGATAAAGCGATAAAAGAGATTCCGGTGCTGGCGATGCTCACGTCGCCTGTCGCGGAGATCGAAGCGCGCGCTCACGCTGTCGCTCGCGCGCTCCGCGAAGCCGGATTGGATCCACAGGTCAACCCGAGCAGAGCCAGCGTCGGAGGCGGAGCGTTCCCAACGGCCGAGATTCCGTCGAGCGCGGTCGTTCTGGTCGGGAATGCAGCCGAGACTGAAGGGAAGCTTCGCCTGAGTGAGCCTCCCGTGATCGCGCGAATCGCGGAGGGCAGCGTACTGCTCGACCTGCGGAGCGTTCAGCCCCGGGAAGACGGGACGCTGAGTCGCGCCGTTCTCAAGGCGCTGTCGTGACGAAGGTCCCGGACGCGGTGTTCCTCGACCGCGACGGCACGATCATGGAGGACGCCCACTACATCAAGTCGCCTGATCAGGTACGTCTGATTCCGGGCGCGGCCGCCGCGGTCAAGCGGATCAACGATGCGACGGTGCCGGCGATCGTGATCACCAATCAATCCGGCCTGGCGCGCGGGATCTTTACGCTCGAAGACTACGAGGCGGTGCGCCGCCATTTCGAGTCGTTGCTGGAGCGGGAAGGTGCGCACATCGACGCGAGCTACTTCTGCCCACACCATCCCACAATCACTGGCCCGTGCGACTGCCGGAAGCCGGCAACGAAAATGTTCGAAGACGCATTGCGCGATTTCAATCTTGATCCGGCCAACGTCGCATACGTCGGCGACCGCTGGCGGGACGTCGCCGCCTCGAAGACCCTCGGCGGACGGGGCATCATGATCTCCTCGCACATGACCAAGGATGAAGATCGGCGCAAGGCCCGCGAGGACAAAATCGAGACTGCTCCTGACCTGAAAACCGCGGTCGAGATGCTCTTCGGCCTTACTGACGCCTGACGTTCGCCGTAAAATCGGGGCATGCCATCTCGACTGGCCGTGCTCGCCTCAGGGCGCGGCTCAAACCTCCAGGCAATCATCGAGCATTTCGACAGCATCGCGAGGGAGCGCGTCGCGACGGTCGTACTCGTCGCCTCGAACCGCGCCGATTCTCCGGCGCTGCTCCGGGCGGCAACGGCGTCCATCGACATCGCCGCGTTCAATCCGAACGACGATGGATCGGAGCTGCTCGCCTTGCTGCAGAAGTTCCGCATCGATCTCGTCGTGCTGGCAGGCTATCTCAAACTGATTCCGCCTAAGGTGATCAGTGAATACGCGGGCCGGATCATCAACATCCACCCTGCTCTCCTGCCCGCGTTTGGCGGGGAGGGCATGTACGGCGCACGCGTTCACGAGGCGGTGATCGCGTCGGGTGCGGCTGAGACCGGAGTCACTGTTCACCTGGTGGACGACGACTACGATCGCGGACCCATCCTGGCCCAGTGGCGAGTGCGGGTCGACAAATCCGACACCGCGGAGTCTCTGGCGGCGCGCGTGCTCAACGTCGAGCACGTGGTCTATCCGCGAGTCGTGGAGATGGTCGCGATCCTACAACAACTCGAATCGAAAGCAACTGTCTGATATGCCCACCGCATTAATCTCGGTTTCCGACAAAACCGGCGTCGCCGACTTCGCGCGCGGCCTCGCCACCCTCGGGTGGAAGCTCATCTCCACCGGCGGCACGGCCAAAGCGCTGCGCGATTCCGGCATCAACGTCCGGGATGTGAGCGAAGTCACCAACTTTCCGGAGATGCTCGATGGTCGGGTGAAGACGCTCCATCCGGCCATCCACGGTGCGATTCTCGCCCGGCGCGACCTGCCGCAGCACGCGCAGGCGCTCGTCGAGCACCACATCGATCCGATCGATCTCGTGGCAGTCAATCTCTATCCGTTCGAGGAGACGGCTTCTAAGCCCGGCGCCAAGCCCGAAGACATCATCGAGCAGATCGACATCGGCGGGCCATCGATGCTTCGCTCGGCAGCGAAGAATTTCGCGGCGGTGACGGTGATCGTGGATCCCGCTGACTACGGCCGCGTGCTCGCCGCGCTCCAGGCCGGTGATGACGATCTCGACCTCCGTCGGCTACTCGCCGAGAAGGTGTTTGCTCGCACCGCTGCCTACGACGCGGCGATTGCGTACTGGTTCGGCTGCGAGCGCTCGGAGATTTTCCCGGAGAGAATCGCCATTCCCCTCGAGCGAGCGACAATGCTGCGCTACGGCGAGAACCCGGGCCAACGCGCGGCGTTCTACGTCGAGCGCAACCATGACGGAATCGCGGCACTCGAACAGAAGGGCGGCAAGGAGCTGTCGTTCAACAATCTGCTCGACCTCGAGGGCGCCCTGTTCGCGACCGATCCGTTTCAGGGCGAGACCTGCTGCGCGATCGTCAAGCACACTACGCCGTGCGGGATCGCCACCGGCGCTACGGGACTGGAGGCCTACAAGAAAGCCCTCGCTTGTGATCCATTGTCAGCGTTCGGCTCGGTGATCTCTTTCACCGTCGATGTCGACGAAGTCATAGCCGAAGCCATTTCGAGCCTCTTCGTGGAATGCATCGTCGCGCCGCGATTCTCCCCCGGCGCATTGGAGATACTCGGACGCAAAAAGAATCTTCGGGTCCTCGAAGGACAGGCGAAGTGGCGCGACCACGCGCTCGACTACAAGCGCGTGCGGGGTGGATTCCTGGCGCAGGAGCGCGCGTTCGTGCTGGTGCGTGAAGGCGCGACGATTGGGATCGGCGCCGGACAGATGTCGAGAGTCGACGCCGCGTTTCTCTCCGTCCACAAAGCTCGCCTCGTTGGGCACGACACGAAGGGATCCGTGATGGGATCCGACGCGTTCTTCCCGTTCCGCGACGGGGTCGAGCAGGCGGCAGAGGCCGGTGTATCGGCGATCGTGCAGCCCGGTGGCTCGGTGAGGGACGAGGAAGTGATCAAGGCGGCCGACGAGTACAACATGGCGATGGTGTTCACCGGCATGCGCCAGTTCCGGCACTAGGGTGACGGCTATTTCCGAAACCCGCGACGATCTCGATTACCGACCCTCGTACCGCGCCGCCGCGATCGTCTCGGGGCTGGTATTCCTGCTTTACCTGATCACGCTTGCCCCGTCCACGGCGATGTGGGACACCAGCGAGTACATCGCTGCGGCGTACACGTTCGGTCTTCCCCACCCGCCTGGCAATCCGTTTTTCGTTTTGCTCGGACGATTCTTCGCGATCCTGCCGATCGCGCCAAACGTTGCTATGCGAATCAACATTCTCGCCGCGCTCTGCAGCGCCGGCGCGGCAGGCATGTGGTTCCTCATCACCGAGCGCGTACTTGTGGGGTGGCTGCCCGAGCGCTGGCAAAGGATCACGGGCGGATCGCTCGCCGCGCTGGTCGGAGCGACTGCATTCACGGTCTGGTCCCAGTCAGTGGTGAACGAGAAGGTGTACACTGTCTCGTTACTGGGATTGGCGCTCGTGTCGTGGCTGATCGTGCGCTGGTGCGATGATCCGGATGGGCCGAAAGCCGATCGCCTGCTGGTGCTGATCGCGTATCTCAGCGGACTTGGATACGCAAATCACATGGCGGGATTCCTGGCGCTTCCGGCGGTAGCGGCGGCAGTCGCCATCCGGCGACCCCGAACACTCCTCCGCTGGAAGCTTCTTCTCGCAATCGCGGGCGCACTCCTCCTCGGCATGAGCCCGTTCCTGACGCAGCCGCTGCGCGCCGGTCGCTTCCCCGCAATCAACGAAGGCGAGCCAACAGGTTGCGCGACGCGAATGGCCGTTGACTGCACGTTCAGCAAAGCCACCTACGATCGCTTCATGTACAATTTCAACCGCGGGCAATACGGCAAGCCCGCGCTGAGCGATCGACAGGCGCCATTCGAAGCGCAGGTCGGCATGTGGTGGCTGTATTTCAGGTGGCAATGGCTGCGGGATCCGTTCGACAGCCATCCAGCCCTGCAGAAAATGCTGGCCACGCTCTTCCTTCTGCTCGGTGGGCTCGGTGGCTACGTCCACTGGAAACGAGACCGCAGATCATTCTCGTACTTCGGGCCGCTGATGCTGATGGTGACGGTCGCACTCATCTACTACATGAACTTCAAGTACGGATCGTCGCAGTCGCCGGAGCTTGGTGACTCCGTCCCGCGCGAGGTGCGCGACCGCGACTACTTCTATTTGTGGAGCTTCTCGGCGTGGAGCGTCTGGGCAGCGCTTGGCTTTATCTGGGTCTGGGAGACCGTGGCCGTCCTGCTCGGAGAAAGCCACGTTCCCGCTATGGTACGCCCAGGAAGTGGAAGGAATCCGGCGCGACGTCATTGTGGCGTGCCTGTCGCTGCTCAACACCGATTGGTACACGCGTCAGTTGTTGCGGCGACCCATCTATGAGTACGACTCCGTGCGTGGCCCGGCGATCTACCGCGGCAAGCAGTGGAAAAAGCCTGCGGGCCCGCCGCTGACCCTGACGATGGACCAGGCAGATGCGGTGCCGCCAGCAATACAGCTCAGCGCACCCCAGATTTTTCGCAAGGAAGGAACGGACATCGCCCTCACGATTCAGCCTCGTCAGTTCGGCGATTTCTCGGGACTGGACCGGTCCGATCTCTTCGTGCTCTACTTAATCCGGGATGGATTTCCGGAACGGCCTTTCTTTTTCGGGCGAACCACCGGCGGGTATCCCGATGACATGGGATTCGGCCCCTACACTGTGACGACCGGACTCGCGCGGAAGCTGATGCCCCGCGTTCCGGCTCCCGGCAACGGGATCGTCGCTATTCAGGGCGAGGGATGGTTCGACGTCGAGACGACCCGGGCTCTCTGGGAATCCGTCTTCAAGGCTCCCGCGTCCCTCGCCAGGCGCGAGCTGTGGGTAGACAGACCATCAGCTGGTATACCGTTCCTGTATCTCCGCACATCGCTCGTACTGAGCGCGGCGCTGGCGCAGACCGGAAGGCCGGAGGAGGCTGCGCGCGTGCGCGCCCAGGCAGAGCGAATAGCGCGCGCGACGCAGCTCGAGGATGTGTTGGCGAGCGTATCGAGGTAGCGCGTTGCCGGGCCAGTTTGGCTCGTCTATCTTGAGAACGGAGGGTTGGCAGAACGGCTATTGCACCAGTCTTGAAAACTGGCGCCCGCAAGGGCTTGGGGGTTCGAATCCCTCACCCTCCGTCAGCAGCCTCGCTATCTCAAATTGAATCTCCAAAACGACGAAGGCCCGTGCACCAGCACGGGCCTTCGCTTTTTCGGGATTGATCTGACGCCGCTTAGTGAAGCGTTACGGCGAGCCCGACCTGTCCGACATTCGCGTCTGTGTTGTTGTTCTTCATCGCGAAGCCATTCCAATACGGTGTGATGCTGGCGTTCTTGGCGACACGGACGTCATATCCGAGTCCTAGGAGCGTGCCGACTCCGTTCTCCGTGTAAGTGCCAGCTCCTGTTAGCCGAGCGGTTCCGAATCCGATACCGCCCGTGAGGAAAAAGCCCCCGGTCGTGGAGGGATAGAAGCGAATCCGGGCGTCGAGGGTACCGACGGTCGTTGTCGCGCCCTGTTGCGTCTTCGTCCAGGCAGCGCTTCCCACGCCGAGCAGGAATCTCGGGGAGATGGTGCCGCCGAGCGATATGTCACCGCTTACTCCGCCTTCGCGTGACGATCCGCAAAGGTCGCAGCCGAGCGAACCGTAGCCGAGGCCGCCGCTGATCCAGAATCCATCCCGGATTGATGACTTATGCTGAGCCTGGGCGGACGTCGCACTCACGGCTACCGCAACGACGACGGCGAAAAACTGAACCAGTTTCCTTGTACTCATAACACTCCTTGAGGGGGGCGCGGCTCTAAGTGTTATCCCGCGCGTCATTTATCAGTGCCTCAAGGACTCGTTCGTCGGGCAACGGCAACAACTATCCCGGAAATGTCAAACGGCGGGGCGAGACGAATCTCGCCCCGCCGTTTATTCCCGCGGACTATGTAAGCCGCTGGCCTTTTCCCTACTGCACACCCATCGCGCGAGCGACGTTGATGCGACCAGCGCCGTACGGCTGGCTGTTGCCGCCAAACCCGGGCGGAACGTCTGCGGACTTGCTGATCCGGTTCGCAATCTGAGACGGGTTGCGTCCCACCTGGCCGGCAATGAGCGCCGCGAGGCCTGTCACGTGCGGGGTCGCCTGGCTGGTGCCGGCTACACCAAGCGAGGCCTGAGCCGCTTGGCCGGTGACTGGGTTGAAGAATCTCCCGCGACAGGGTATGAGGTTTGGAATTGTCACGATTGTGAAACCAGAACACGCTTCCTCGACAAAGAAGCCGTGATCACCACCTGGCGCCGCCACGGTGATCGCCGATCGGCCGTAATTGCTATAACTCGTCAGCTCGTCGATGTTTAGCGGAGCCGCAAGCGTGCCGCCGGTCGGAGACGTCGCCGAGACGCAAATGACGTGAGGTGAATTGCAGTATGCATTGTATGCGTTGCCGTTGTGATCGAGGTCTATCCCAATGTTGTTGGCGTCGCCGTTGCCGGCTGCTACAACGACGGTCAATCCCTGACGATGGGCGTAGTTGAATACTGAATTGATCGTCGCGACGAAGGATGGTCCGAATCCGCCGCGGGCGCTAAAGTCGCGCTTGTTGAAGCTCCCGCCAAGGCTCATGTTGACGACATCAAGTCCCTTATCGGCGGCATAGAGAACCGCGCCGAGCACGGCACTGGTTGGGCAAGAACCTCTGAACCGGTCTTGCACTGTGCCTGGTGTGCATACCTTGAGTGCTACGAGCGTAACCCTCGACGTGACGCCAGCGCGGAAGAACGCGTTACTGGAAACAATCGCCGCCACGTTCGTTCCGTGATAGTGCAGGTCTGCGATGTACTCGGCACCGGGGAAGTTTGCCTGAACTTGTAGCGAGTCTGCTCTCCCGAGGAACGACTTCGACAAAGCGAGATCGACTTTGTTGAAGAGGTCAGGAGCGAGATAATCGATTCCGGTATCAATGATGCCGACGCGCACGGTGGGACTACCAAGATTCCCCGCTGCCCAAGCCGCCGGGGCGCTGACGGCGCGCAGATTCCATTGTCTCGCGAATCCTAGCGCAATCGCCGGATTGGCCTGACTGGTAATCGCTTCATCAGGGATATCAGAGACGAGTACCGCGGGCTCATCGATGGTCGTGTAAGCGTCCGCATCGACGGCTGCAATACTTGATGACGCCGCAAGAGCGTCGGCACCGGCGGCATCGAGGCCGCTCACGGCCGCAATTCCAACTCCTGCGTGCGCGAAGATCACCTGGCCGCCAGCCGCCTTTACCCGCAAGGCGAAGTCAGTGGGAATGCCGTTCCCCTTGAAGCGCACCAGGTAGTTGCCCGCGGACGGATCTGAATCATCCCCGGCGGAGATCGCAAACGATGGTGAGGAAACCCTTAGTCCGACCGGCGATGGCTGGTCTGGCGAGCAGCCTGCCGAAAGGACTAGAACAGCGGCCAACGAGGTAAATCGCTTCATAAGGGTCTCCTTGGAGACGAGGTGGCGCCGGCCGCAGCAGGCTGGAAAAACAAGAAAGACCCAACGGCTCCCTTGAGCCGAGTGGGTCTCCAGGAGGCACCAATATTTGCCGCCGTCCTGCATGCTGTCAATTGTTTTTTTCCGACCTGCTTTTTGAACGCGAGTCTCGCTCGCCCGCGCTGATGACTCCCTATTTTTCGGTCTCAGCTGAGGTCGCCGGCTGCATCCGGTACCCCGTATAAAGGAACAGCGCCCCACAGACGAGAAAGAGCAGGACTCGCCAGATCGCCTCAACGCTGGAGAGGTCAACCAGCAGTAGCCTCGCGACAACGATCAGCATCGTCATGCCGCCAAGCCGGCGGAGCAGCGGATTGCTGCCCGGCCTCCTGCTCATGACGAGGATCGCAGCTCCCAGAACCGCATAACTGGTCGTGACCAGGGGCGGCCACACCGGTTCGAGCGCCCGCCAAACGACAGTCAGCCCAGCCAGGTAAGCCGCGATCGCCAGCACAATTCCCTGCCTCTTCTCCGCCGGGTCTTCAATCAGAGTCTGCGCTATCAGCCCGGCACACCCGATGGTCGCAATTCCGGACAACACCCATCGCAGGTGCACGAGCCCAACATCCTCGAACCCAAGCTCGTGTCCAAAAATGGCGATCACCGCTATGGCGATGGTCCCTTTGGCTACGGCGCGTGCGCCCGCCGGAAAGCGCGGGGACGAGAGAAGGACGTAAGTGGCAATGGCCGACGCGAGGGGAATGCCCTCGGGGGTCAACGCCAACCGCTCGACTCCGAGCACAGTCCACAGTACGGCGGCCGTGTATTCGAGGTGGGTGACCTCGGCGTCCGGCTGGTTGCCGCGGCGGGCGAGTACGAAAGCGCCGACTCCCAGGAGGAGAAGCGCGACCCCCCAGCTCCCGTGGGGTACGGCCGGCCAGATATCCTCGAGAAAACCGATCGCCAGGATTGGGCTTACCAGCGGCAGCAGCCATAGCACGAGGCTGTCCGGCGCGCTCTTCCCGCCCCCCAAAGCCGCAGCCAGTGAATCGAGACCATCCATTAGGCGGATCATTCCGCTGCTGAGGGGGAACGGTGTGTACCGTTCCGAGCCGAGGTGAAGCAGCTGGCGACGAAGTGAAGGGACCCGAACGAACGCGCCGGCCACGACCAGGATCAGAATGGTGAGCGCGATCGACCCGACCGCCGCGGTCATCCTGGCCCCGGTGTTTGGGACGCCGGCAACGCTGAGCCAGAACGCCACGAAAGTCAGCCAGATGATCGAAGGCCAGCCACGCATGAGATAGATCGTGACGCCCATCGACGCCATCAAACCCACATACAGCGAGAGCTCGGTCATCGAGCCCGCCGGAGCCTGCAGGATAAAGGGAGTCGCGAACCCGGTTGCAATCGCGAGGGTTGCGAATATCTCGCGTCGCTCCTGGAGCGCGATCCATGTTGACAGTATCGCCAGCGCCACGAACACGAGTCGCGCCGTTGGAATTGAGATCAGCCCATACCAGACAGACGCGGCGTAGGCGGTGACAAACCAGATCGCGAGACCGCCGCCGAAGAACAGCTCACGCAAGCCCAGGGCATGCGGGTGTGTCGGGATGTCTGTATGCGGCGTACGCGTGGCGACCCAGAACAGGAGGCCCCCAACGAGGGTGCCGGCCAGCACGCGTATCGGTGGTGTAATCCAGCCCTTGTCGATGGCGTAGCCATACAACAGCAGAACCGCCAGGATCACGAAGCCGATTCCGAGCCTGCTCAGCCACCATTCGGGGGTGCGGGAGGAAAACCAGGACGAAAGCGTCGCGGTGATATCATCCGCCGGAGTCCTCGGGACTGGCCCTGACGCGAATCCGGGCCTGCTTCCCGAAAAAACCTGTTCCGCGAGGGGGTCTCGTCTCTCGTGGCGAAAGCTCGACTCAGCGGATGCCGCGGCCGGAGCGCCGTGCCCGGAGAGTATGGCGTCGACCGAACGCTGGAGAATGGCGATCGCCTGCTCGATTCTCACCAGTCGCGCTTCGAACTCGATCTCCCTCGATGAATCCATTCTTTCGCTTTCCCTTGCCCAGAGGCACGTTAACGTGTTGGTGCCGGTGATCTATCGAGCCGCTCTCCCCGACTCGACGGTCCATCCAGCCCCCAAGTAACGCGTATTTTTCGCCTGGCGCATTCTTTGTTCGCTCGATCACTTTCTACCACTCGCTAACGGAGCCCCGCCCTCATGGCCGACTTCACCAAGGAATGGATCGAGCATCTCAAGACTCAGATCTCGGGTCGCATGAACATCGTCGCGGACAAGATGGATCCGCAGGCGTACGACGAGCTCGTGACAGACCTTGCGTGGTTTACATTCCGCTTCGCTCGCGACCCCGACACAAAGATGCGAAAGGTCTTCCGGTGAAATGCCCGTCGCGGCGGCACTAGATTCGCCGTAGAGTGCTCCGCCGGCAACCGTACCCGGGGGAGCAGATGGCGAAATGCGAAGTCTGCGGCAACGATTACGACAAGTCGTTCACCGTGACCATGAAGGGAAAGCCTCACATCTTCGATTCCTTCGAGTGCGCGATCCACGCGCTCGCGCCCAAATGCGCTCATTGCAGCTGCAAGATCATCGGCCACGGCGTCGAGAGTAACGGAACGTTCTACTGCTGCGCCAATTGCGCCTCGATGTCCGGCGTGAAGGGACTGGAAGACCGGGTCTAGAACTCAGCCAACGGAATGGAGGAGACACGTTGAAGTGGAAGAATCGGCGTAATTCGCGGGGCAAAATCGGCGACGAGCGCGTCCGCACCAAATTCGCGTGGCTGCCCGTCTCGGCGGACGACGGATACACGTACTGGCTGACGCCGGTCGTCGTGCGCGAAAAGCTGCTCCCGAAAGTCACTCGCGGCGGCTTCGAGGACGACGAAGAAGATTGGGAGGTCGTCGAAGCAAAGCCCGTCAACGGCGGGAAGAAAGACCGCAAGAAATAGCTGCTTGTCCCTCACAATAGATCTGAACGCTGACCTGGGCGAGGGCTTTGGCCTCTCGCGCGCTGCTGAGGACGAAGCAATCCTCGACCTCGTGTCCTCAGCGAATGTGGCGTGCGGGTTCCACGCCGGCGACGCGACCACGATGCGCGACACGGTCAGGGCGGCAAAAGCTCGCGGCGTTACCATTGGCGCCCATCCTTCCTATCCCGACATTCCGGGCTTCGGGAGGCGGGAGCTGGGCCTGCCTCCGAAACTCATTTCACACCACGTCGAATACCAGATTCGCGTTCTGCGCGACGTCTGTGGAGCCGAGCGGGCAAAACTCTCGTACGTAAAGCCGCACGGCGCGTTGTACAATCGGGCCGCGCGAGATCCCGACGTGGCGAAGGCGGTAGCAACGGCAGTTCGCACCGTTGAAGCATCGCTTACACTGCTCGGGCTCGCGGGCAGCGAGATGGCCCGCGCCGCGGAACGCGCCGGCATCGCGTTCGCCAGCGAGGCTTTCGTCGACAGAGCTTACCGGCCCGATGGAACCCTCGTTCCCCGCGATGCTCCTGGCGCAATAATCCACGACGCCAAGAGAGCGGTCCAGCGCGCGGTGATGTTCGTCAAAGGGCAGACAATCACCGCCGACGACGGCTCCGAGCTCCACATTTCAGCGCAATCACTCTGCGTTCATGGCGACAACCCTGACGCAGTCTCCATCCTGCGCGGATTGAACGCGCGGCTGAAGGAATCGGGTGTGACCATCTCGCCGTTCGCTGCTTGAAGTCAACGCCGCTGCACGCGCACCCACTCGGCGACTCGGCGGTGACGATCACATTCGGGACGGAGCGCAGCGCGGAGCTCCTCGGGCGCATTCATGCGGCGGCGCGTTCGCTCGAGTCGGCAGGGATCCCCTATGTCGAGGATGTGGTTCCCGCGTATCTCGCGCTCACCGTCTACTACGATCCGCTTCACACGAGTTACGATGAGATGGCGAAAACCATTCTCGATGCCTGCGCTCAGCCGGCTCGGGCCGCTCGCGACATTGCCCCGCCCCGGAACCACCTGATTCCGGTGCGCTACAATGGAATGGATCTCGACGCGGTTGCCGCGGCCATGGGACTTTCTGCCGCCGAGGTGATCGCCCGACACAGTGGTCGCGCCTATACGGTAGATCTGCTCGGCTTCGTGCCTGGGTGGGCGTACCTCAGCGAGCTGGATTCGTCGCTACAGATTCCCCGCCGGCCCGAGCCGAGGCCGCGTGTGCCTGCCGGAAGCGTGGCGATCGCCGCGGCACAGACCGGTGTGTATCCGCTCGACACTCCCGGTGGCTGGCATATCATCGGTCACACTGACACGGCGATGTTCGACCCCACCCGAGAGCCGCCGGCGCTGTTGCGAGCCGGGGACACTGTGCGATTCGAGCGCGTGGAATGATCACCATCACTCGTGCGCCGCCGTACCTGACGGTGCAGGACTGCGGTCGGAGGGGGTCGCGTGCTGCGGGTGTGCCGCAGAGCGGCGCGATGGATTCGTTCGCTCTGCGCACCGCAAATGCCCTGGCAGGAAATCAACTCGATGCTGCCGGGCTGGAGTGGGCACTTGGAGGGGGCTCGATCAGGTTCGAAGATGAGGCAGTGTTTTCCCTCGGCGGCGCGAAAGCGCACGCAACCATTGCCGGAAGCGTGGCGACACCGTGTACCACCATCTACGCCAAATCAGGCGACGAGCTCATTATCGAGCAGCTCCCGAGCGGCCGGTTTCTCTACCTCGCCATAAGGGGCGGCATTGAAGTTCCGCGCATTCTCGGGAGCCGGTCGACCTATTTGCCGGGACGGTTCGGGGGTTTTCAGGGTCGCGTGCTGAAGCGGGGCGACTCGCTGGCGCTGGGATCCGACTCGACCCACCTGCCAACTGAAGGGTGCCACTGCCCCGCCGATCTCCTGCCCCGCTACGAGCCAGGCGTGGTTCACGTGACTCGCGGAACACACGCCGATCTCTTCGACGAATCCACATGGCGAACTCTGACCGAAACCCAATACACAGTCCTGGCCGCGTCGGACCGCACAGGATACAAGCTCGACGGCCCACCCGTCAAAAACCCAGCGGGGACGCTTCCCTCCGAAGCGAGCTGCCCCGGCGCAATCCAGATCCCCGGCGACGGCCTTCCAATCGTGTTGATGGCCGACGCGCCCACGGTCGGGGGCTACCCCAAGATTGCGGTAGTCGCCGAGGCCGATCTACCGATCATCGCCCAACGCTCGCCTGGCGAGACGATCCGGTTCGAGCTGATCACGATCGAGCAGAGTCAGCGCGCGCTGAGGCGACGCACCTCGGACCTCAATACGATCACGCAACTCGCGCTGCGCTCGTCGCGATAATCCTCGCGGGTCCTTGGTGTCGCGCACTTTTGGATCCGTCGCCGGTCAGTCGGGCGCGGGTATCCTCTCCGTCGGCTAGCTCGCTTACACGCATCGCCCTGTTCAAGCATGCGCGGCGCTAACTGGACCCGCGCAGGACTCGAGCCGCGCGCAGTTCGAGATTCTCTTCTCTGCCCAGGAGGCGGCGGGTGTCC
>Ga0193727_1000453_pt1 | contig 15855 bp, 14 predicted proteins | sample H2c2metaG_FD_143051 | JGI IMG/M metagenome (GOLD analysis project Ga0193727, IMG submission 143051) | Soil microbial communities from a riparian zone of the East river system, Colorado, United States - H2c2 | ecosystem: Environmental > Terrestrial > Soil > Riparian zone | place: USA: East River...
ACGAGTGGTAGTCGCTGGCGCCGACACGCACCCCAGCCTCTTCGAACACTTCGCGGCGGACGCAATCCTCCAGCGTCTCGCCGGGTTCGACGAAGCCGGCCAGCGTCGTGAAACGTCCGGCGGGCAGGCGCGGCCCACGTCCGAGCAGGCAGGCGTCGCGGTAGGCGACGATGACGATGATCGCCGGATCGGTACGCGGGAAGTGCTCCATGCCGCATTGTGGATTCGTACACTTGGCGCGATGGCCGGCCGCCTCGAGCAGCAGCGGTGCGGCGCAATTCGCACAGAAGCGCGTGCGCGCCTGCCAGTTGGCCAGGCCCAGCGCGTAGGCGAACAGGCCCGCCTCGAAGCCCGGCCAGGTGCGCCCGGCGTGGCGCAGGTTGGCAAATTGCGCGCCGAGTTCGGCGGCGACCGCGTCGGCGTGGCCGCCGGCCAGGCGCAACAGAAACCGGTCGGCGGCGTCGGCGTGACCCAGATAGGTCGGATCGGTATCGCCGGCCAGCCGGGTACGCTCCTGCAGAGTCAGTTCACGTAGCCCGCTGCCATCGGCAGTCGCCAGCACGCGGCCGTCTTCGCGCAATACCATAAAGCGTGCGAGCACGGAAAAAACCCGCGCATTCAGCCACGCGGCATCCGCGCGCTGTTCGCCGAAGCGTTCCAACTCGAGTTGGGCGAAGGTGTTGTTGCGGCTGCGCAGGTGGGAGGTCATCGACGCGCGATTATCTCATCCGCACACGCGGTTTGGCAGGCGCCGGGCAGGACCGATGGAAATGCGCCGCGTTGCAACGAAACTCACACGGCAAACGAGGAACCGCAGCCGCAGGTGCTCTTGGCGTTCGGATTGCGGATCACGAACTGCGCGCCGAGCAGACTCTCGGAATAGTCGACCTCGGCGCCCATCAGGTACTGCAGGCTCAACGGATCGACGACCAGCGTCACGCCCGCGTTGACGACAGCCAGGTCATCGTCCGCACTCTGTTCGTCGAACGTGAAACCGTACTGGAAGCCCGAGCAGCCGCCGCCGGATATGTAGACGCGCAACTTCAGGTTCGGGTTGTTTTCTTCGGTGATCAGTTCCCGCACCTTGCGCGCCGCCGCATCGGTGAAGACGAGCGGGTTGTCGAGCGCGGTCAGGTAATCCGGTGTCGGGTTCATCGTCGACTCGAGGGTTTCAGGCAGGCTTGCGACTCAAGCTTGGATCTTGCGGCGCGCACGCGGGAAATCAAGTCTGCGCCGACTCTGCAGCGGGCCCGGACAACTGTCGTGGCGGCTCGGCACGGTGCACCATCTTGCCATTGATCTGGGCCCCGGCGGACATCTCGAGCACCTTGTAGTAGACGTTGCCCTCGACACGAGCGTTGCCGGCTAGCTCGAGCCGCTCGCCGGCCGTCACGTCGCCGGTGACGGCGCCGTTGATCACGATGTGCGGCGCCTCGATCTCACCCTGGACTTGCGCATGGTTGGACAAGGTCAGTACGGCATCGGCACTGTCGGCGCGGATGCTGCCCTGGACCTTGCCGTCGATGTGCAGGCGCCCGCTGAACTGCACGTCGCCGCGGATTTCCGTCCCGGCCGCGATCAGCGAGGTGCATTCTGAATTGCTGCTGCCGTTGCGCGACTGTCGCTTGTTACTGTTGAACATCGGTGACCTCCGGGGTGGTCATTGCGTCGGACCAGGCGAAATCCTGCTCGGCACGGCCCATGTCGCCGCCCGCGTCGGCCTCGACGTGGATGCGATTCGGCATGAAACCTTCGGGCAGCATCACGGCGCCCTTGAGCTGCTGGAAATACTTGAACGAGAACGCCAGGCCTTCGCGATCCTGATCCGAGGCAAGCTCGTTCCAGGCCAGCGTCGCCAGCTTGCCGGCCTGGATGCCGACGATACCGACGCGCGCGCGACCGCTGGCCAGCTGGCCGGCCCTGAGATTCTGTGTCAAGGTAATTGTAAAATTATATACCCTGGCCTGGGCCGCCGCCGCCAGATGCACCGCCTGGACGGCCAGGCCCTCGCGACGCGTGCTGCTGCCGGTGAGCCGGCTGTAGAAGCCCAGGTCCGCACGCAATGCCGATATCTGTTCCTGGCGATCGCGCAATGCCTGCTGCAGATCGGCGTTCGCAGCGTGCGCCACCTGCTCGGAACGTTCGAGCACGGCGACACGCTGCAGCAGGTTGGTTGTTTCCCGGCTCACTTTTGCGCCGGCTGCCGCATCGCCGGCGGCAGCGAGGTGGTCGCGCAGCATCACCAGCGCGGCGGCGGCGAGCGCCACCGACACGAGCCAGGCCAGAAGTGCAAAAGCAAGCGCACGCCAGCGTTGCGCGGGATCGTGCGAACGAACGACAAGGAGGGGCGGCGGCGGGACATACACCATCAGGGAAGCTCTGAACAAGTCTGCACAGGCGTCACCGATCTGTCTGTGTGCAGATCAAGGCGCGACGGCGAAGGCAGACTGGCCGTCTGTCGAGTCGGCGCACCGCGCAGCTGCGCGCAGACAGATCGGCCCCAACGAATGGATTCAAATGACGGAGTGATGTCATGCCGCCTATGCAGACTTGTTCAGAGCTTTCCCTAGGGCGCCATATCGCCCGCGCGCTCGACAAGGGGAGCGGCCTTATAGCCCCGCGGGGAAGACCAGTCAAGCAACCTGCTCACGTTGCCGGACAGCGGCGAACAATTCACCACACCCCGCGGCAATCCGCTTGTATGCAGATCAGGACTCGATGACGTAGGGCATAGCGGATGCGTGACGACCAGGCTGAAACCCGGGTGGCAGGCCCTGCCCCTGCGCCCGCGTGCCGGTCGCGTGGATGTCGGAAGGCTGGCGGTTCGGCAACTCGCACTACGCGGATCGCGCAAGCATGCTGCCGTCGACTTGTCCGAGGCTTTCCGGGGCTTATACTCGGCGCCCCATTCGCCGCGCGACGCCCATGCTCTGGTTGAAGGCCCTGCACATCATCTTCGTCGTCACCTGGTTCGCCGGCCTGTTCTACCTGCCGCGCCTGTTCGTCTACCACGTCGAGGCCGGTTCGGCCGAGGTGAGGGCGCAGCTCGAGGTCATGCAGCGGCGTTTGCTCGGGATCACGCACATCGGCGGAGGGCTGGCACTGCTTTTCGGCGTCGCGACGCTGATCTGGTTCGCCCAGCATGATGCGGCGTACCTGCACCAGGGCTGGCTGCACCTCAAACTGTTGCTCGTGGCCTGCCTGGTCGGTTATCACGCGTTCCTGGTCAGACTGAAGAACGAGCTCGCCGCAGGGCGTTGCACGCGTTCGTCGCGCTGGCTGCGCGTGTTCAACGAAATCCCCGCATTATTGCTCATAGCGATCGTCATTCTCGTCGTGGTAAAGCCATGACCTGCATGGCGCATGGATGCAGCCGACCGGCGGGCGTTTATTTGTATATTTGTCATCATTGTACAATCGCTTGGCGCCGTTCGCCGGTGACGGGTCAGCAGGCCCGCTGGTATGGTAAATTGGCAAGTCCGGCCACGAAACGCTAACGATGCAACAGCAGGAAGACACCCAGCAGACGGCGGAACTCCGCCTGGCGTTCCTGCGCCACCTGCCCAAGCGTCTGGAAATGCTGCGCAAACGTGGCCAGCGCCTGTGCGGACACGGCTGGGACATCAACGCCCTGACCCTGCTGTTCCGTGAAATCCAGCCACTGGCGGGCGCCTGCGGGCGCTACGGCCTGCTCGATATCGGCGAACACCTGTTTTCGATCGAACGCTTCCTTGCCCCATTCGTTGCACAGGTATCGGTGCCGGACGCCGCCCAGACCGAGGTCTTTGCCGCGCGGTTGCGTGCGCTGGAACCGCTGATCGCGAGCCTCGGTGGCAGCCCGGGCGAGGCAGAACGCGGCGCTGGACCGACCACACCGCTCCCGGTCCCGCGCGAACGCGTCGATTTTCCGCTGCTGGTCACGCCGCCGGCAGACTACTGGCGCCGCTTCACGCGTCCGCCGCCGGCACCGGCCGCGCTCGCGCCGAAGGTCACGAGGACGATTCCGGCCAAGCCGCGCGCAGCACCGCCGCCGACCGCGCCGCTGCGACCGGCCGCCGCGGCCTCGCCTGCGCCAAAAGCGCCGAGTGCTCCAGTCCCGATCCCGGTGGCGGCGCCGGCCGTCGCAGCGAAAGCCGAGCCGCCCGCGCCGTCGGCGCCACGCACCACCGAGCAACGCAAGGTCTACCACCTGAGCGACGGCAATCCGCTCGCCAGCGAGATCGACCAGCGGCTCGATTCGGCGGGCCTCTACGAATTGACGATACTCGACAATGTCGAGCACCTGCGGGAAATCCTCGGCGCGTTCCCGCCGCACCTGGTCATCGTCGACGCCGCCTTCGAAAGCGCGCTGGAATCGGTCGGCGCACTGGTCAAGTCGACGCGCGCGCGCGCGCGCCATCGACTGGCCCTGCTGAGTTTCTCGACGTCCGGCGAACTGCCGGTGCGCCTGCGTGCGATGCGCGCCGGCGCCGACGCGTTCGTCGCGCTGCCGGTACAGGCCGAGGAAGTTACCGCGCGCATCGCCGAGTTGCTCGCCGCCGACAGCGCCGATCCGTACCGCATCCTGATCGTCGAGGACGATCGTTCGCAGGCGATCTTCGCCGAGTCGATCCTGCGCAAGGCCGGCATGACCACGTGCATGGTCACCGATCCGCTCGCGGCGCTGGACCAGCTCGATCAGTTCCGGCCCGAGTTGATCCTGATGGACCTGTATATGCCGGCCTGCGACGGCATGGAACTGACTGCGATCATCCGCGAACGCGAAGCCTTTGTGTCGACACCGATCGTGTTCCTGTCCGGCGAGCAGAACGAGGAAAAGCACTTCGAGGCGCTCGACTCGGGCGGCGATGATTTTCTGGCCAAGCCGATCCGGCCCAAGCATCTGATCTCAGCGGTGACCAATCGTGTGCGCCGGGCGCGCCAGCTCGAGCGGCGCGGTGCCGGACAGAATCCGCGTGATCCGGTCTCCGGCCTGTACCAGCGCGCCCATGTGATCGACCAGGTCAATGCAATGCTGACGCGCGACGACGCCAACGCGACGCACGGCGGCCTGATGTACATCGAGATCGATTCCGCCGCGCGCACGCGCGAGCGCATCGGCATGCTCGCGTTCGATGCCCTGCTCGGTCAGCTCGGCGCGTTCCTCGCTGCCCATGTCGATGCCGCCGATCAGGTAACGCGTTATGGCGACGCCAGCTTCCTGCTGCTGTGCCCGCAGGGCGACGAAGCGGCACTGATCCGGCTGGCCACCGACCTGCGTGACCGCACCGCGCGCGAGTCGTTCGACCAGGACGGCCGCAGCTACACGCTGAGTCTGTCGCTCGGCATCTGCAGTCTTGCCGCGCGGCTCGGCGAAGTCGGTGCGATGTTGAACGCGGCAGAGCGCGCGATGACCGACTCGCGTCGTCCGGGCAGCGGTCACGTCGGCATCTACCACACCGAAACGGCCGCCGCTCCGGCCGGCACGTTCCAGGCGCTCGGCGAAGAGATCCGCAGCGCTTTGAAGGCCGACAGTTTCCAGCTGCTGTTCCAGCCGATCGTTGCGCTGCAGGGCGCCGAGGTCGAGCAATTCCAGGCACTGTTGCGTCTGGCCGGCAGCGACGGGAAATTGCATACGGCGGCCGAGATCGTGCCGATAGCGCAGCGTGACGGCCTGATCGCCGAGGTCGACCGCTGGGTGATGTCGCGCTGCCTGCTGGTGCTGGCCGAGCGTGCGCGCCAGCAACGCAACGTGCGCCTGTTCGTCAACCAGTCCATCGAAACGGCCGGCGATGCCCAGCACGGCGTCTGGCTCAAGCAGATGCTGGAGACGCGCCGCCTCGACGCCGACCAGTTGGTGATCGAGTTCCGCATGGCCGACGCCCAGGCACACCTGCATGACCTGACCGAATTCGCCGGCCTGATGCGCAGCCTCGGCGTGCACGTCGCATTGTCGGCCTTCGAAGCCAGCGCGATCGCGTTCCGGATCCTGGATCAGATCCCGGCGAGCTTCGTCAAGATCGGCCCACGTTATGCCGAGGAAGGATTGGGCACTCCGGCAATACGCGAAGAGCTGCGCGAGATCGTCGCGCATGCCCACGCCAGGCGCATGGAAGTGATCGCTCCGCGCATCGAAAATGCCCAGAGCGCCGCACTGCTGTGGACGGCCGGCGTCGACTTCATCCAGGGGGATTTCGTGCAGCAGGCCGGACAGGATCTCAGCTTCGACTTCCATGCCGCATCCATCCACTAGTCGCGCGATGGTTGCCTGCCGGCACCGGGTCGTTGCGCCATGAGGCTGCCTGACGCTGCATCGTTGCGCTCGCGCTGGCGAGAGGCCGCGCCGGTGATCGCCTACGTCAGCGCGGTGGTCGTTCTCACGATCGGCCTGGCCATGCCGACCGTACTGCCAGCCGAGCAGGCCGCATGGATCTCGCCGCTCCTGATCGCCGGCGCACTGGGCATCTGGTTCGGACGGCGGCCGGCGCTCGAGGCGCCGCCCGCGGTCGATCCGCCGACCGCCAGCGTGGTGCGGCTGGTCGAGCCGGTCGATCCGCGCCTGCAGGCGCTGCATGCCGAACTCGACAAGCTGCGCACCATGCAGGCGGAACTGCTGCACGCCAAGCAGACTGCGGAAGCCGCGATGCTGTCGAAGAGCGAGTTCCTGGCAACGATGAGCCATGAAATCCGCACGCCACTGAACGGCATCATCCCGCTGCTCGACATCCTGCTTTCCTCGCCGCTCGCGCCGGACCAGCAGGACTACCTGCAGACCGCCTACAAGTCCGCCTGCGAGCTGCTGCGCATCGTCGACGACATCCTCGACTATTCGAAGATCGAGGCAAGCAAGCTCGTGCTCGAGTCGCTCGTGATCAACCTGCGCGAGATCTCCGACTCGGTGAAGCGCCTGTTCGAAAAGAATGCCGAGGCCAAGCACATCCGCTTCAGTGTGAACATCGACCCGGCCGTGCGCCTGACCGTGCGCGGCGACCCGGTGCGCCTGCGTCAGGTGCTGACCAACCTGGTCAGCAACGCGATCAAGTTCACGCCACGCGGCGCCGTCGCCGTGCAGGTCAGCAAGCGCGGCGACACGCGCAGCCACAGCGAAATACTGTTCGTCGTCAAGGACACCGGCGTCGGCATCGCACCGGAAGCCGCAGCGAAGCTGTTCCAGGCGTTTTCACAGGCCGACGCAACGACGACGCGCATCCACGGCGGCACCGGCCTGGGCCTGGTGATCTGCAAGCGCCTGATCGAATTGATGGGCGGCAAGATCGGCGTTCGATCCGAACTCGGCAAAGGCTCGGTGTTCTGGTTCAGCGTGCCGTTCCTCAAGGCGCCCGGCGACCTCGAACACGCACGCCGCACGCTGCGCGGCGCGCGCGCGCTGGTCCTCAGCGGCGACGGTCCGACCATCAAGCGATTGAACGGCTATTTCTCCGCCTGGAACATGGTGCAACTGTCGACGGCGAGCGTGCCCGACGCATTGTCGAAACTGCGTTCCTCGTCCGGCATGGGGGAAAGCTGGGCCTACGACGTGCTCGTGGTCGATATGAATGCCGTGGCGGGCAACCCGCAGGCGCTGTTGCGCAGCATCGCCGATGCCGCGCTCGAATCACTGCGCGTCCTGTTCGTGCTGGTCGATCGCGACGTGCCGCCGGAAGTCGCGGCGGAAAAACGCGCTCTGGCCATCCCGCGCCGCTTTTCCGAGCGTGACCTCTCCGAAACGCTCAAGCGCCTGCTCGACATCGTCGAGCCCGGCATGGAGCATGCGGCAACGTTTGCCCTGCCGACAACGACCGAGGCGCCGCAGGTGCAGATCGTCGCGCCCGAAGCGGAACTGCCGCCGCTGTCGGGACACGTGTTGCTGGTCGAAGACAACGCCGTCAACCGCCAGGTTGCGCAACGGCTGCTGGCCCTCAACGGCATCACCTACAGCGTCGCCGAAAACGGCCAGGAGGCCGTCGACGCGCTCGATCAGGGCACCTTCGACGCGGTGCTGATGGATTGCCAGATGCCCGTCATGGACGGCTATACCGCTACACGGGTGCGGCGGCAGAAGGAGGCCGGCGCCAACCTTGCGCGCATTCCGATCATCGCCATGACAGCGAACGCCATGGCCGGCGACCGCGAGAAGTGCCTCAACTCGGGCATGGACGACTACATGTCCAAGCCATTGAACCGCGCCCGCCTCGAACAGACGCTGCGCAAGTGGCTGGACGGGCGCAAACGCAGCGTTGCTTCTGCTGCAACGATCAGCGCGGAGCGCGCTCCTGCCACAAGGACGGTCGTTGCCGCTGCCGCGCCGGGGCCGGTTCCTGCCGTCGCAGCGCCAACCAATGTTCCGTTACCGCCGGCATCCGCCAATGGCACGCTCGACGCGAGCGTGATCAGTGACCTCATCGATGTCATGGGCGACGAGTTCACCGACCTGGTGCGCGTCTATCTCGAAGACACACCCAAGGCCGTCGCGCTGCAGCGTGACGGCATCGTCGCGCCGTCGCATTCGCTCAAGTCCACCAGCGCGAATCTTGGCGCGCTGCGCCTGGCCGAGCTGGCCAAGCGTATCGAGCATGGCGCGCGCAGCGGCAACACCGGCAGCGATCCGGTGGTACTGGTCAATGAGCTCAAGCGCGAGTACCAGCAGGTTGCCAGGGCACTGAACGAACTGATCGCCAAGGTGCGCGCGTAGCGCGCGCATCCGCCGCGTCGGTATGCAGCGCCGGCCGCCATGCCGCCCGCTGTCAGCCGCGTATCTTGGTTTGCAGGTAACTCGACTCGCCGAGCTGATCGATCAGGCCCAGTTGCGTTTCCAGCCAGTCGATGTGTTCTTCCTCCGACGCCAGGATGCTCTCGAACAACTCGCGGCTGACGTAGTCGCCGGTCTTTTCGCAGTGTGCGATCGCGGCCTTCAGGTCCGGATGGGCGGCAAGCTCGAGCTTGAGATCGCAGCGCATCGCCTCATGCGGCGTCTCGCCGATCAGCAGCTTGCCGAGCTGTTGCAGGTTCGGCAAGCCTTCGAGAAACAGGATGCGCTCGATCAGCCGATCGGCGTGCTTCATCTCGTCGATCGATTCCTTGTGCTCGTGTTCGGCCAGTTCCTTGTAGCCCCAGTTCGCATACATGCGCGCATGCAGGAAATACTGGTTGATCGCCGTCAACTCGTTGAGCAGCACCTTGTTCAGATGGCCGATGACCTTGCTTTCGCCCTTCATGCGCCAGCCTCCGCGCTTGTCGACGACATGACTATAGCGCGCCCGTTGCAAGCGGCGAAATCAAAACGGTGGTGTTGCGCGCACGGTCGAGACCGGCGTCGGTCGCAGCGCGAGTCCGCTTTCAGGCCGCCTGCGCGAGCACGTTCAACGCGAAGGGCTGAGGTTTGCGTGCGCCGTGCAGCATTTCCTCGGCTAGATCCGCGCAGCTGCCGCAACCACCGGCACAACCGGTCATGCGCTCGAGATCGTCGAGGCTGCTCGCCCCGGCAGCGGCGGCAGCTCGGATCATCTTGTCGGTGACAGCGTTGCAAATGCAGACGTACATGGCTTGGACCCGGAAGTCGATGACACTATTTGATTGCAAATGCGAATGATTGTCAACAACTTTCACTAAAGCGCGGACACGCGCGCAGGCGGCGCCATAGGCTGCACTTTGGAGTGAGTGCATTTTCACTGAATTATCAGTAGCTTATGAAAATAACTCGCACCGGCTTGGCGAGCTCAGCCGACTTCGGCAGGTTCTTCGTCGAGGTCGGCGATGACCAGTCCGCCGACGAGCGGCGCAAGATAGCGCAGGGCGCGCTCGTAGACCTCGCGCTTGAACGCGACCACATGCGAGGCGGGATACCAGAAGTCGACCCATTGCCACAGATCGAATTCCGGCGTGTCGGTGGCGTCCAGCCGCAGCAGCGATTCGTCCCCGAGGAAGCGCAGCAGGAACCAGACCTGTTTCTGACCGATGCAGACCGGACGTTCGTTGCGGCGCACGAAACGACGCGGCAAGCGGTATTTCAGCCAGCCCGGCGTCGCGCCGATGACCTCGACGTGCTCGGGTTCGAGCCCTGTTTCCTCGCGCAGCTCGCGATACATGGCTTCGAGCGGCGTCTCGTCGCTGTTCATGCCGCCCTGTGGAAACTGCCAGCCGTCGCGGAAAGCCCGGCGGGCCCAGAATACGCGCCCGTCGGCGCGCAGCAGGATGATGCCTACGTTCGGCCGGTAGCCATCCGGGTCAATCACAACCATGCTCCAGAGCCATCGCTTGGATTTTTCCACAGCGCATGCCCCGCGGGCAAGGCACGACGGCAAGCGGGAACCCGCCGAAAAGACGTTTTGCTTGACACGGCGCCGCGCAATCCGAACAATCACGCCCCCCTTGCGAGGCAAAATCGCTCGGCACATGGCTATGTAGCTCAGCCGGTTAGAGCACAGCACTCATAATGCTGGGGTCGGTGGTTCGAGTCCACCCATAGCCACTACCGCATCTCCCCGCGTTTGGGTTTGGCGTCGCGCAGTGCTCGTCCGCGTCGTCCGCCGCGCATGAATTCCCAGGGCTGCGCGTTCGGTTCCATCTGCTAGTCTTCAGCACCGCGACAGCAGCGCTATCGCCGTCGCCATGGCTTTCACCCCGGCACTTGGCGGAGCTGGCAACAATGACTGATCGCAGGACCTTCCTGGGCTCGACACTGCTCGGTGCGACGTCGTTGGCGCTGGGCGCCGCGCACGAAAAAACGCAGTCAGTGCGGCCGGCAGCGCGTGTCGTGTCGACCTGGGAATTCGGCGTGGCGGCAAATCAGGCGGCGTGGACCATTCTCGCCGCAGGCGGCAAGGCGCTCGACGCGGTCGAGGCCGGCGCCCGCGTGCCCGAGGCGGATCTGAAGAATCACAGCGTCGGCCGCGCCGGCTATCCGGATCGTGACGGCCACGTCTCGCTCGACGCCAGCATCATGGACGGTGACGGCAGCTGCGGTGCGGTCGCTGCACTGGAAAACATCGCTCACCCGATTTCCGTCGCGCGGCGGGTCATGGAGAGGACGCCGCATGTGCTGCTGGTCGGCGCCGGCGCGCTGCAGTTCGCGCTCGAGCAGGGCTTCCCGAAGGAGGAATTGCTGACGCCGGAATCCGAACGCGCCTGGCGCGAGTTCCTGAAGTCGGGCCAGTACAAGCCGACCGGCGCGTATGAACCATCGACCGCGCCGGGTAGCCCGGGCAATCACGACACGATCGGCATGCTCGCGCTCGATGCGCATGGCGGTCTCGCCGGTGCCTGCACGACCAGCGGCCTTGCCTGGAAGCTGCGCGGACGGGTCGGCGACAGCCCGATCATTGGCGCCGGTCTGTACGTCGACAACGAGGTCGGCGCAGCCACCTCGACCGGTGTCGGCGAAGAAGTGATCCGTAGCGCCGGCAGCTTCCTCGTCGTCGAACTGATGCGCCAGGGCCGCTCGCCACAGGAGGCCTGTCGCGAAGCGGTGCAGCGCATTGCCCGGCGCAGGCCGAAGATCGCCAGGGAAATCCAGGTCGGCTTTCTTGCGCTGAACCGTCATGGCGAGGCCGGTGCGTGGGCGCTGCAGAAGGGTTTCAACTACGCCGTTTGCGACGCGCGCCAGCAGGATACGCTGTTGCCTGCATCGAGCATCTATTGACATGGCGCCGGCGCGATCCACGCTGCTCGAAATCGCGGCCAACTCGCTGGCCTCGGCGCTGGCCGCGCAGGAAGGCGGCGCCGATCGCATCGAACTGTGCAGCGCGCTCGAACTCGGCGGGCTGACGCCGACCCACGCGCAAATCAGTTTGGCGCGCGAGCGCGTACGCCTGCCGATCCACGTGCTGATTCGCCCGCGCGCGGGTGATTTCGTCTATAGCGATCTCGAATTCGAAACCATGCAGCGCGACATCGAAACCTGCGTCGCGCTCGGCTGCGACGGCGTCGTCATCGGCGCGCTCGATGCCGCGGACGACGTCGATGCGCGCTGCAGCGCGCTGGTCGGCGCCGCCGGCAAGCTCGACGTCACGTTCCATCGCGCGATCGATATGAGCCGCGATCCGCGCCACGCACTGGAGGCCATCGTCGCGCTGCGCTGCAGACGCGTGCTGACTTCCGGCGCGAACTGATCGCGCAAACAAACGGACGCGTTGCGATCATGCCGGGTGCCGGTGTCGACCCCACGAACATCGCGGCGATCCGCCTGTCGACCGGCGCGCGCGAGTTCCACGCGTCGGCGAAACGGCCGTTGCCATCGCGCAGCGCGCGAACGACCGGCGCGGCAAACGGCATGGCCGGCGGCGAGCTGCGCACCGACATCGAGCAGGTGCGGGCGTTGGTCGCGGCACTGCGCGCCGGTTTTGTCGACTGATCTCTCAGGGCATTTGACCCAGCGGCTTTCTCGGCGGCTGTCACGATCCGATTGCACGCACGCGCCGCGCACCGCAAAATCGCGCAGCAATCAAACTCAACCAAAGCTTTGCACTCAACCAAGTCTTCGCCCTCGACCCAAGCAACATGGACATATTCAAGGTCTTCCATATCGAAGCGGCGCATCGCCTGCCCAACGTGCCGCACGGCCACAAGTGCGCGCGTCTGCACGGCCATTCGTTTCGCGTCGAAGTGCACCTGCGCGGCGAAGTCGATCCGGCGCTCGGCTGGGTGATGGATTTCGCCGATCTCAAGCGTGAATTCGCTCCGGTATTCGATCGTCTCGATCATCGCTACCTCAACGATGTCCCCGGCCTGGAAAACCCGACCAGTGAGCGACTGGCCGAATGGATCTGGCACGAACTCAAGCCGACCATCGCACTGCTGCATCGCATTGTCGTGCATGAAACCTGCACATCGGGCTGCAGTTACTCCGGCTAGCGGGCGCCGTCATTTGTAGGTGATTTTGACGCAGTGCGCCAGATTTAGCCTGATTTATTAAAAATGCATTAATTCAGCGAGTTATCCAAGGCAATCTGCACCATCTTATGATCAAATCGGGGCTAATGTTGCATTGCACCAAATATTCCGGTAGAGTGCTCTCCACACTCCCGCACACTCATAAGGCTAATCCCATGTACGAGCAGATGAACACTCAGGCACTGGCATTCAGCAAGACTTTCGCCGACACCGCGTTCAAGGCCAACAGCCTGGCGGTCGAAGGTTTCGAGCGCATCACCAGCCTGCAGCTCAAGGCCCTCGAAGCGCGCGTTGCCGCGACCGTCGAGTTCTGGTCGGAAGCCGCGGAAATCCGCGATTTCGATGGTTTCAAGACGATCTTCCCGAAGGGCGTCAATCTGGTCAAGGAAACGACCGAAAAGCTGTACGCGAACGGCCAGGAAGTCCTCAACGTTGCCGTCAAGACCGGTGAAGCGATTGGCCAGCTGGCCAAGGGCAGCATCGAGAACGCCAACGAGACCTTCACCAAGCAGGTCAACGTCGCGAAGAAGTCGGTCAAGTAAGTATCGGTCAAAAGTTTCCACAGGAATCGCGCTGCGGTACTCTCCCTCCCCTTGAATTCCGCAGCGTATGTTTGGCCGGGTGGCGTCAGCCGCCCGGCCTTTTTATTGCGCGATTGATCCAGCCGTGCTCAGGGCTGCGCAATCGCCGCCCCGCCTGCTTTATGCCAAACTCGACACCACTCGAGACAGCGGCAGCAGCAGCGCCCCATGCCCAGCCTGATTGTCACTTCCGGCGTGCTGACCGGCCAGGTGTTCAGTTTTTCCGATGCCGCCGTCGTCGGACGCGGCCAGTTTTCCGATGTCCGCCTCAACGATGCGACCGTGTCGCGCCGCCATGCGCTGATCCGTAGCGTCGGCAACGACTACGAACTGATCGATCAGGACAGCGCGAATGGCACGCGCTATCGCGGCACGCGCATCGCCACGCCGGTGCTGATCCAGGACGGCGATGAAATCGAATTCGGCGAGGTCAAGGCGATCTTCCACGCGGTCGCCAGTGCGCAGCACTCGCTGCCGTCGCTGGACGCGCCCGTTGAGAAGATCGCGCGGACGGCTGCGGCTGCGCGCCCCGATGCCACCGCCCCACGCAGGCCGGTCGCCTCCGCTGCACCACCTGCCCAGGCGCCTGGACTTCGTGAGCTGCTCGCGCGGCTGAAACTGTTCTGCGATATCGGCGCGCTGGCGCGGCGCGAAGAGCCGCTGCGCGACCTGCTGGTGCGCGCGCTGGACGCATTGCTCGCCGCATTTCCACACGCGCGCTGCGCGGCCGTCTATTCGAGCGATACGGCCGGACACCTGGCTTCGATGGCGCAAGTCGGTCGGGCGAAACCGGTGCCCGAATTGATCCACGCCGACGCCTTTTTGCATGAGGCATTGCGTCACGAAGCCGGCATCGCCGTGGTCGATGCCGCCAACCGCGAGGCGCTGGCTGCGCGCCTGCAACTCGAGAATCTGCCGCCGGCTGTGCTCGGCATGCCGATTCGCATCGGCAACCAGATTCTCGGTGCGCTCTATCTGGACAGCACCGAAGCGGCCCATGCCTGGCGCGCCGGCGATCAGGAACTGTTCGTCGGCGTGGCCGGTCAACTCGCCTGGCTGATCGCCACGCAGCGCGCCAGTTCGCCGGAACGCGCGATCGAGCTGCACGACCTGGCGCTCGCGCGGCGCATCCAGCAGCGCTTTCTGCCGCAATCGCCGCCGGACATCGGCGGCTTCCGTATCGCCGAAAGCTACGCCGCCGCACGCGTGATCGGCGGTGACTATTTCGACTTCTTCAACTACCGCGATGGCCGCGCCGGCATCGTCATCGCCGATGTTTCGGGCAAAGCGGTGTCGGGTGCGTTGTACATGGCGCGCCTGAGCGTGCAGGTGCGCACACTGGCACGACACACGAGCGGGCCGACCGAGTTGCTGTCTGAACTGAACCGCAAGCTCTACCAGGAACTCGAACCGGGCATGTTCGTGACGATGCTGGCCGCGGCGCTCGAACCGGAAAGCGGCACGCTCGAATTTTCCTGTGCCGGTCACCCGTCGCCGCTGCTGCGCACGCCCGACGGCAACATCGTCGAACTCGCGGCGCCCGGCGCACTGCCACTGGGCGCGATGAACGATGTGCAGTTTCCGGAACACCGCGCGACAATGCCGCCCGGCTCGTGCGTGCTGTTCTACACCGACGGTCTCGATGAGGCACACGACGACAAGCAGCAGCTGTTCGGCAAGGCACGCGTGATCGAGGCGCTTGCGCGCAATGGCGAGGCGCAGGAAGTTCTCGATTCGCTGCTGGCCGACCTGGCCCGCTTCACCGCAGGCGAAGCACAGAGCGACGACCTGACTCTGATCGTGATGACGCGCGACCGCTAGTTCGGGCAATGTGCCGCGCGCTATTTCCTGCTACCGAAGAGGTTGCGGAACTTGCCGAGCACGCCGGACGGCTGCGCTGCCGGATCGGCGTTTGCCGTGGTCGCGGGCGTCGCGGGAACGTTCTGCCTCGGCTTGGCCTTGGCGGACGCGTTCGGTTTCGCCGGCTGGCTGTCCGGCGCCGTTTTGCCTGCACCGAGCAGCCGCGCTGCCGAGTCGGCAAGGGCCGCCGACGACGGATCCGCCGCACCACCGGCATCGCCTGCGCCGAGCAAGGTCGCGGCCCGTTTTGCCAGGCCCGACTCCGGCGCGCGCGGCACAACGGCGGCCGCCGGCAGCGCCACGCCCAATGCGGCGTCACGATGCGGAAAAATCGCGAACAGGTTGCTGAAGCCGGCCACGTCGAAAACCTGTTTGACAGCAGGGTTCAATGCGCACAGCTTCAGGCTGCCGCGGCCGCCATCGAGTTGCTTGGCCAGCGCCAGCAGCACGCGCAACCCGGCGCTGCTGACATAACCGATGTCGGCCAGATCGATGACGAAATGAGCCGCGCCCGCGGCCTGCAAGTCCTGCAACGCCAGTTCGAGAT
>Ga0193727_1000454_pt1 | contig 15827 bp, 17 predicted proteins | sample H2c2metaG_FD_143051 | JGI IMG/M metagenome (GOLD analysis project Ga0193727, IMG submission 143051) | Soil microbial communities from a riparian zone of the East river system, Colorado, United States - H2c2 | ecosystem: Environmental > Terrestrial > Soil > Riparian zone | place: USA: East River...
ATAAGTATTTAATTGATCTTGAGGAACTAAACCTTGCTTGACTGCATTTTGAGCTACAGCAGCATAATCATCTTTAGTTGCGTTAGGGCCTAATGATCCCATAGCCCTAGTCATATAACCTAAAGCTTGATTAGCTTGATCAAGTTTAGCTTGATTAATTTGCAAAGACTGCTGCTGTAATGATCCAAGCTTACCTGCCATATCTAAAGGAGATACAGGCAAACCGGGTTTAGGATATGAGGAAGTATCAACTTCAGCCACAATAATTATCCTTAACTAAAAGGGGTAGGACCATTAGGACCGCCAGTAGTGATTGGCCCGGAACTTCCTCCACCACCATACAAACCTTTATAAGCCATGTAACCACCGATACCGTTAGCTGTATTAGCTATAGCTCCACCAGTAGCATTAGCGGCAGCAGCTTGCGCATTACCTGCACCTATAGCAGCACTAGCAGCAGTATTAGCAGCGGCAGTTCCAGCGCTACCAGTTTGGGCAGATGCGTTTTCACCAGTATCAACCAAGCCTTTAAGACGACTATAAGCATTAGTTTGATTAGTAACTTGATTGTTAAAATTCTGTTGCCAATTTTGAAGATTTAAACCACTTTCAAAAGCAGCAGCACCTTTCAAAGCTGCTCCAGATGTTCCTAATCCCCTAGCAGCAGCAGAATTAGTTACTGCTCTTTCGCCCTGAGTTTGAGCGAATTTATACATATCACTGTTTACAAAATCCTGTGGATTAACACTAACAGGAGTTGTTAATTCTCCTATCCTTGATGTTAATTGGTCACTAGCAGTTTTACCAATTTGTCTATAAGGGTCTAAATCCCCTCGCGTAGTATTATACATATTTAAAGCTGTATCTGATGCTTTACCTGCGGCAGCAGTTTGAGCATCAGCAGCTTTATTAGCCCCAAAGATAGTAGCGCCAGCGCCTAAAACGCCAGCACCAATAACAGCAGTTGCTACCCATGCCATCAGTTAAATCCTAATTCTAATTGATTAGAACCTATAAATTCTAACCATTCTTGTTCACTTTTAGCAATAAAATGATGTTCAATTTCATCAACATCAGTTTCATTAGTACCGTGAATAGTTGTCCAAATACAGTCAGTCAAAGTGTGGGCAGCACGTTTAGTACCGGGAGGTGATACGACTGTGAAAGGAGCGCTGACTTCTTTCATGCCTTCTTCAGTCGTCACTATCATAATTCCTTGAGACAGAATATTTAAATTTTCAAATTTGTGAATTTCCCCAACTAAAGTAACTCCTGCCGGAATATGAAGCTCTCTAGCGTAAACCCCTTTAGAAAAATGATGAATAACCTTTAATTCTACTTGAGGCATAACTTTCATTACTGCTTCAAGAGAAAAAACTTTATCTCTAGAATTACCCACACTAAGCTCATTCATAATTAAGCTCCCAAAAATTGGACTGTGGTAGCGCCAACCCAAGTAATCGTGTCGCCAACAGCAATTGGAATTATTCGTTCTCCAGTCAAAATAATATTTGTAGTACCTCTAGTTAATGTTATGACAGGAGCACCACCAGTAAAAATAACAACACCAGCTACGTTAGCTGTAAATGGACTTCCTGCGCTAACATCTTGTACAGCAGGAGCAGCTTGAACTAACTGCTGAAAAAAGGTATTCCAAGGTGAGATGATAAAACCTTTTCCAATTTCTTCACCTTTATTATTAGTAACTTTAACTAAAGCTGCTCCCATATTCGGAAGAAATGTTGAACTCATTTGCTGGCCTTTTTATATTCAACAAAGCCACCATTTAAAGCAGTGTTGTTAGTAGTAGACCAAGTTAATTTAAATATTCTATCTCTAGCTTGTCCTAATCTATTCCAAGAAATAACTTTTAAATATTCACCAATCTTTCCCATAGAGTTCATAACAGGATTGCCGTAAGTTTTACCCTTATCATCCGACCAACTCAAACTAATCATAGGATCGCTATCGTCTGTAATAGTTCCCGGTTGCATATCAGCATCAAAAGAATTATAAGTAACCTTATCGTTATTTTCCATACTGTGCGGAAACGTTCTAACTCTAGTGATTGGGCCTGTAGGAGTAGCAGGGGTATAATCAGTAAAAGTATTTATATCTAATTTTAAAAGTCCGCCATTTTCCCAATCGCCAACTAAATTAGTATTATAAACAAACATACAGCAGTTTGCGCGTGGTCTTAAAAGATTGCCGTTCCCATCAGTCCAATTCCATTCACTCCATTGTTCAGTCTTTAAATCATACAGCCAACCCTTATTAGCTGTAGCAAAAACTAAAGCATAAAAAGGATGATCATCAACTTGAAAACAAAATCCTACAGCATCGCTTAATGTCTCATAGCTTTTAAATTCATGGACAATGCGAGGAGTAGAAATTTCATTTAACTCATATCCGCCACCGCGAACAACAATTCCATTACCTTGTCTATCCTGCATAATAAAAAATACTAAAACATCCATAGTCGCTATGGAATATTGAGCAGCGCAACCATGATCAATAAACGCACCTTGCTGACGTTGAAAGTAAAAGTCTGCTGCTCCAGTGCCAATCCAAACTTCAGTAGTTAAATCACCAATTAGCCAAAGCTCCCCATGTAAAGCTACTATGCCCACAATAGGATCATTAAAACCGGACTTAGCGGCAATGTCTAATGGATCAAATGCGCCAACTGTGGTTAGTAGAAGGTAATTAACATTTGAACCTGAGATAAAGAATTGATTTGTACCAGCACGATTAAATACAAAAAATGTATCAAGTAACGCTACATAATCGGCAGGATAGAAATTAGGATCGACAATAATGCCTAACGCATTAGTAGCCAAGTCAATAACGTATCCGTTTAAACCATCAACTAGAACAGCCACAATACCATTATCTGAAAAGATAACTTGGCTTTGCCTGTCTGCGATAGCTCCGATAAAAATCAAGACGTGAGCAGAAGTTAAAAAATAAACATTTTGCCCTACAACATAAAATGCAGTACCTAAACTAGTCCTATAGGTTGCTCTAGCTTTCTTTAAAAAAGCAGGATCAGCAAATAATGTTGTACCCGGTGTAGGATAGTAAGTTACCGGAACTGGTGCCTGCGGATCGCCTTTATTAATTTCAGCGTATAGATTAATACATTCTTGTCCTGAAGAAATGAGATTTTTACCAGCATATGCAGAGCTAATTAAAGGTACTCTCATTGCCAAACATCCGGGGCATAAATATTAAATCCAGTCTTTCTAAACATTGGAATTTGGAGCGTTGGTACCTGAGCATTAGCATTCTTAACTGCATTCAAACCAATTTTAGCTAATGCGCCTTGAACTGGATTAGCAGGATATTGATACATAGCAGTCATTCGCACGCACAAATTATAATGAATTGGTTCTTCATAAAAATCTGGTAAATTAAGCTCAGTGTCTAAAGTTGAAGTTGTTCCTGTTACAGTGTAAGTAAATCCTGAACCCGTACCGCCAACGTTAGCAGGAGCTACTGATAAAACGTCATTAATATTGTAGCCTGTACCGGGATCAAAAAGCGTAACAATAGTAATAGCACCAGCAGTAACAGTTATATCTGCGGTTGCTCCAGTACCAGAACCGCCAGTTAAAGGAACAGCGGCATAAGCCCCAACTGTATAAGCTGAGCCACCAGTTGTGATAACACCAGTCGCAATATTAGTTTTTTGTTGAATTGGAAGCTTAACAACTAAATCAATTTCAAAGCTAGTTGACGGGATAGGCCAGATGTAAACATTTCCAAACGGAAATGCACCATCATAGAAAAAGTATTGTGGGAATGTATTTAAATCTTTTAAAGTTATTCTAGCGTAATCCTCATAGCTCCAAATAGGACGCAATGGGTAGCTAACAATCAAACCACCAGTGTTTAATTGCCTAGCATAAGCAGCTAAAATCTTATCTGGACGAATAGAGTTATAGAATTTACCGGGGCCAATTTGATTTGAAATTGAAGCGTTACTTACAGCGCTAACTTTGGTTAGACCCGGAACTAACCAGCGCTTGACTTGCCATAAAGCAAGCATTCGGCTTAATAGCGTAAAGCCATCATTAATATCTTCTGGTAATGCAGTTTGACCAGTACCAGTAACACCAGTTTCTTTTAATGCTAAAGTAACAATATCGCGCATTGTAGTCATGAGTTATCCTTTTCAATGCGCGATATTAATTATTAAGGCTTAGTCCAACCCGGCTCGCCAGCAGCAGGCTTGGCAGCGGGCTTATCTTCATGCTTAGGCGCGTTCTTCATAGCTTCAGCTTCTTCTTCCTTGCTGTGAACGAGCTTACCAGCACCAGCGTGAGCAGCGTCAACACTGTGACCACCGGGGTAGACCATCTTGGGATATTCTTCTTCAGACATTAGTGTTTTCCTTATTGTAGGGGACTTGACAAGGGTTAATTAATGTGCTATGCTTTGCTTGTTAAATAAATGGAGGACTTGAATGAGCAAGTTTATTAAGCCTAGATCAATCTACGTTGTAGTTGATATCCCAGCCAACAAAACTAACGGAATTAAACCTTTTACCGCTAGAGTTGGCTGGTGCAATGAACCTTCAGAAATTCAAGCTCTAATTAATAACGACATCAAAGAAATGGGCGATACCTTGGGAGGCTTAATTCCTGCTGTATCAACCAAAGGACGCAAATACAGAGCTTTTCAAGCTGAATGGACAGAGCTTAAACTGTAACTAGTTATTGTGGGGATAGGTTTAATTTCTATCCCCACAATATTATTTAAACCTTACCAGCAATTACACAAAGCCATTCCGGCCGAATGTAGAGGAAACCGTACAGAACGTCAACACGGGTAGCCAACTGGTCACTATTCGGGAGGTAGTCAGTCAGAACGCGCATTGAAATGCCGTCATACACAGCGCGGGCTGCTTCTTCTACCGCCTTACGGGGCAGCACAAGGTCAGCAGTAGCCATCGTAACAGCCTTCTTAACGAAGGCGATGGACTTACGATAGACTTCGCTGGCCTTATTGACCAAGCGAACCTGAGCACCGTTAACAGGAAGTGCGTCAACAGTCTGATACTGTACGGTAGTTCCAGCAGGAGAACCGACAGGAGGCCCAACAATACCCGGATAGAGGGGAAGCAGAGTAGAGGTAGTAACAACGTCAGCAGTCAAAGTAAACTGGCGAAGTGTACCCAAAGACTGCTTAGTTACTCGGTTAACAGCGTTCACGCCATCAATGGTAACGATATCACCTTTCTTGAAGGTTCCGGTAATAGCGTTAACAAGAAGGTTGCCACCACCAGTAGAGGTAGACTGAGAACCGTTAACAGTGCCACCAGCACTAAAAGTACCAGTAGTGTGCTTAATAACAGTCTGATCACGGAACCACTTGTCATAGCCAAGGCCAGACTTCATCATTCCACTGCGGAACTGTGCGGAAATTTCTGGAGTTGGATTAAGCAAGCCTTGAAGCGTAACAGTCGTCAAAGCGTCCGTGGTCGGATCATTAACAACATTGCGCGTCATCATATCAGCGGAGTTATCGTCCAGCACAGCATTAGCCAAAAGAAACTGTGCAGAACCGGGAGTAGTAACAAAACCAGCACCATCAACGTTGGAAACGTAATTACAAACGCCACCTTCAGAACCAAGCATAATGGTAGCAGCAACGTTACCAGCAAGGTTATTAATCAGCGGGGCCATAACTCGCTCAGCATAATCGTCAAGGCTCATGGTACGCTCAGCAGACGTAAACGGAACGTCAACACCAGACTGAGTAGTAACATTGAGCGTAGTAAACTGCTCCGTAGTATCCTGCAATGACATTGCTGGACCTTGACGAACAGTGTAATCAGACGGAAGGCGAATGCGCAGCGAAGAACCAATCTTAGCGCCATCAATAGCAAAAGAGCTATCATACTGATGGTCAATATTCTGAATGAACAGATTACTATTCTTAAAGAGACGTACAGCCTCTCTGGTAATCATATTAATTGTGAGGATAGTATTAGCCATAACAATTGATCCTTAAAAGTTAATGATGATGTTTCTGATGAATTTAAATTATCGATGCTTTTTCAAGCATTCATCAGGATCATTAACCGGATCGAGACGGCTAGGCATAAAAGCAGGGCTGACAAAGCGAGCCAAGGCGCGTAAATTTTCTTAGATCAAAGCTTTAGTGATTTGTAAAGGGATATTGTGAGGAAATTTTTAAAATCCCCACAATAAGATTTATGCCCTTCTTTTAGCAGCCACTTCAGCATTACGCTTAGCAATCCATTCGTCATCCGTCATCTTATCATTCAACGGACTTTGAACATTATTACCACCAACAGGCTTATTAGGTGCTGGTACTTGCGATACCGGCTTAGCTGGCTTCTTAGTAATTTTGTTAGCTAGGTTCTGTAGCTTCAAAGCCATACGTCCCTCTGACAACGAATAGATATCCTCATAAGCATCAATATTTTTGGACAAGTAAACCAGAACCTCAGCCCCAACATTCTTTCCAGCTTCGTTTTCTAAATCTTCAAGAATGCCAATCATGACAGGAGGAAGCAAAGCAATTTCACTGGTTACAATATTGATGTTTTTATTAAACTCCTTATCAAGCGCATTGGCACCTTTAGCTAAAGTGTCAACAGCTTTTTGAAACTGACGTGCACCTAGCTTTTCTTCAGCCTTTAATTCAGCCCTGCGCTCTACTTCTTCTTCAGTTAACGTAAGTGAACCATCTTCTTTCTTAGCGTCCAGAAGCTTTTTAAGCTCAGCATTTTCTGTTTCGGTTGTGCGCGTCTTAGCAGTCAGCGTATCAATACGCTTCTGCATACGCTCAACTTGACGCTTGGATTTAGTATCAGCTTCAGCCGCTTCATCAGCTTCGCGAATAGTTTTTTCTTCAGCAGTCTCTTCAATTACTTCTTCAGCTTCTTCTTCTTTGGCGTTTTCAGCGTCAAGGTTTTTGCCTTCTTCGTTATCGCCTTCACCGTCGCTATCTGATTTGTCATCTTCCTTTTCCTCTTCTTTCTTAATTTCTTCAACCTGAATGCTTTCGCGCTCTAGTTCTTCTTTAGACTTTTCACCATCGATTTTCATTTGTTACTCTTTCTCTTTTCAAATTCATCATGAATTGCTTGTTTTAATTCTAGATATGCTGGATTAGCTATTTCAGCCATTTCCATTTTAGGAATTTTCTGATTATTAATTATCCTATCCTCATTAAATTTAGGATGCTTACTAGCATTATCACGTCTAGCTTCAGCATGATCAAACTCATACTTAGCTTGCTCTAATTCCCACAATGAGAAATCACTTAGCTCTTTGCCTTTGTATTTCATGATTGAGACCTACCCCAACAGTTATAATCGTAATAATTGACCCAAAACATAACCAAAACAAAATCATCCCTAAAAACATATCAGCAAATCTTCTTTAGTGTTTTAACTTTATCCCTAGCTTCTTTCTTAACATCACGCATTAAATCTTTATCGCGCTTGTGACCTTCAGCGCGTTCAATATCTTCTAGCGCGTGCCTAGCTCTATACTTACGTTCCTGCTCCAAATCAATCCCATCATCTTTAATAGTAGCCGAACCACCAGCTTTGGCAACAGGCAAACTCATTTTCTTAGCCATGTCTCATTTCCTTGTAAATAGAGAACTGATGCTTTCAGAATTTAAAATAATTGGTCGCTTCTCAGGCTCTTTAAAGTCTGGAATTTTTTCATCCATAAATGACAAATCAGGATCATTAGCACGTTCAATCAAAGCTTCGTGAATTAAAACTTTCTGATCATCCGAGACATGAGGCATACCAAGCATTGATGTTAGCAAATCAACAGCTATCGGAATAAACTGCTCAATGTGGGCATGAACGAAAGCTTTATGGGTTTTATGCTTTGATTTGAGACCTTGCGAACGTCCAATCTCATAATATTCTGCGCATAAATCTGCGGCTGTCTGTTCAATTAAAACAGACGCAGGATTGATCATTTTCTTTTCGAGTTTCATTTTGCTTTTCTCTTAACCGAATATGCTATCGCGACAGCCTGCTTAACTGGCTTACCAGCTTTAACTTCAGCTTTAATATTAGCTTTAAATGCTTTCTTTGATTTACTTTTCTTTAGTGGCATTTTTCTTTTCCCAAGGATCATGATCAATAGGCATTAGAGGCAATGGGACGCCAGCAGCAAAAAGCGGCTGTCCTTTGCGAAGAACAGTATCTTTTAAAGATTGAGGAATGTCAATGTAATGGACAGGATTACTTTCCTTTTCTACTTTCCAATCTTCTTGGTTAGGTCTATATCTTAAACTTTGATTAGCTTCTTCTAGTGTATCTCCACCTTTAGCTGTAATTCCATATTTATTTTTTAAAACGTATTTACTGTTAATTTCTGACTGCTTAACCTTAACCCCATGCTCCTTACCCATCTTCTCTAATGATTGGGGGATCATCTTATCATAAAAGCCTTTCATACCTTCGCCGCCGATTTTAAGGTCAAGCCCGGTATAATTAACAGACTTCTTACCTCCAGTTTCCTCAACAATCTTTTTAGCCATTTCCTTGCCCACAATATTAGGCAATTCAGCTTCAGTAGCAAATTGATGAATAGGGTTCATAGTTCCTTTACCAACAGCTTGAATTTCATATTTCAAACCATGCTGATCTTGCACAGGAGTAGCTTTAAGAGTGTCAATCTGTTTACTCAAATCATATCTAGCAGCCTGCGCCTCCCCCGGTGTCCAGCTAAGTCTATCATAACCCTTTTCAGCAGCTTCCCTTAGCATCCTCTTTAATGCTAATTCGTGCCAAGTCTTTTTAAATGGTGCGTCTGGGACGCCAGTTTCGGACTTATCCCACAATCTAGGATCAGCAGCAGCATTGACACCTTCAGGAACTTCTATATTTTTATTATTAGCATTAACACCTTTGTAACCTTGTTCCCTCCCCTGCTGATGCCAATCAGATTGAATTTCTTCAAGATGTAATGATTTCTTACCTTCAATAGTCCTGTCATTCATTCTAACATGAGCTAGAATGTTTGGTTCATCCCAATGAGAGGATTTGTAAGGAGCTACATCATCACGATTAGGTAAGCCATTTAGCATACGTTCATAATTTTGATGCAACTCCATTTCTTTAGAAGTTAGTTGTTCGCCAGTACCAAATTTTGCATCCAAAGCTTTATATTGTGCTTCAGTAGGCAAACCTTTTGGTTTACCCGGCAACGTCATCAACATTTCCCTATAGTTTTCACCACCGGGAAGTTGATAGCCGTGATATTTGGTAGGTTGCTCCTCAGTTAGCTTTCTACCATTAGCAGTTTGAACATATCTATTTTGATCAACATTACTAAGATTGTCCCAATTATGGCCTTGACTTTCAGCCATAGCGCGACCTTTAGCAACTTCATCTTGTGGAGCTTGCTTAACAACTTCCTTCAACTCAACCTTATTCTGCTCCAAATGTTGTTGTATCTGTTCTTTAGATATACTGCGACCCTTATTCTCCTCCATAAATTCTTTTAATCCCGTCCATTGCAATTCTTCCGGTTTAACACCGGGTTTATTAGCAAGCGTCCCTAACCATTGGTCGCCAGTCATTTTAGCTTGACCAATGTTATTAACATTGTGCTCTAAAGCTGAATAGAATGTTGGTTTCTTCATCGCCTCAATAGCAATACCCGGCTTACTACTATCACTCAATAACGTTGACGTTAAAGCTCCATACTGACCGGCAGTAGGATCAATTAAACCTTCCTTAACAGCATAATCTAACGCTGCTTCACGATTTAAAAACTGTCCTTTATGGTTCATGAAACCAAAATTATAATGTGAAATATCTTCACCAGTCATAGCTTTTTGATTAAAGTCAGCTTCCAATTCTTTAGGCAACACGTCTAGGTGCTGCTGACCTTCTTTGCCTTTATATATTTTACCATTATGTTTTAAAGCTGGACGCAAGAAAGGTCCGCTACCAAGGGTAGCCTCAGTAGTACCAGCCAAACCACCAGTACCAGCTAAAGCCGCTGTGTCTAATCCTGCTTCTATCATTTGTGGGGAAGTATGAACGTCTCCAGTCACAGGGTCAACAGCCCATTGCGGCGTCTGATCACTCATGACATTGCCAGCAGCAGTAACGCCAGCCCTAACCATTCTTTCAGGCCAAAGCTGTACGCGATCCTCGCCACCTAACCCAAATAACTGTTTAAGTAATGGATGCTCAGATTGACCGGATTTATCCTCTACGCCAGCCATACCAAGATTAGCCCAAGGATCGTGATCAATAGCTTTTAACTGTTTACCACTAGTATGAAGTATTGGTTCATCCCTAGTAGGTATTACATCAGGCTCAGGTCTAATATACACTCTAGGGATATCAGCAGGAATAGGTTGTGCTACAGGCAAAGCATAGCCCATTGGGTCAACAGGAGGCTGTTGATATCCTTCAACTGGCAATGCATAGGTATCAGACATTTAATCACCCGGATTAGGTTTAGGACTATAGTATCTACATTCTACACTACCACAAGAAATCATACCCATTAAAGTATCATTAGCTTCATTAATATTTAAATTTGCTGTTATACTTCCCCCTGTAATAGCAGTAGCTGCCAAACTATCATTAGCCTCTACTACACTTATATTAGACTTAATCAATAATCCAGCAACAGCTAATATAGTATCATTAGCTTCAACTATATTAGCATTACCAGAAAAAATAACATTAGTTATAGATGACAAACTATCGTTAGCTTCAACTATAGAAAGATTGGCACTAATAGCACCACTTGTAGTAGCTGCCGCAGATAACGCATCATCAGCTTCAACAGCAGATAGACTAGTTTGAATTAATAATTTAGAGTTAGCACTTAAAACATCATTAACTTCAATTATAGCCAAACTAGACGATATGCCCACACTAGCATTGCCAGCTAAACTATCACTCGCCTCAGTTATAGTCAGGTTAGACTTAACTTGTAAAGCGCTATTAGCGCTCAAACTGTCGGCAGTTTCAACTATAGAAAGATTAGCTTGAATAGTAACGCTAGTTGTAGCTCCTAAACTATCAGCAGCTTCCGTAGCACTTAAGCTAGCTTGTGTGGGCAATACAACTGTAGAAGTTAAACCATCAGACGCTTCAGTTATTGATAAATTAGCATTAATAGCATTTGCTACAGTTGTAGCTGTAGAACTTAAAACGTCGCTTCCCTCAGTTATTGATAAATTAGGCTGAATTAACAATCCAGTAGCAGAAACTAAAGTATCTGCTGTCTCAATTACTGATAAATTGGTTTGTATCTGTAAACTAACCCCTGCATTTAACGTATCGTCAGCTTCAGTAATGCTAAGATTGGGCGTAATCGTTAAAGCAGTAGTAGCATTTATAACATCATCATTTTCAATAATATTTAAATTAGCAGTAATTGATGACGCTGCGCTACCTTTAAATGTATTAACAAATGTTGCCCAATTACCTCCACTATTAGTAAAGTTAGACTGGATAGCAGTAATGTCAGTTAAAATGCGATGACCACCACCCCATGTATTAAATGGCTCAATTCCATCTGAAGTCCAAGGTGCTCCTACGGCACTAATAGAACCAACAGAATCAGCAAACGAAATAGCAAATTCATCATTTGATGTTAGAATGGGGGTGTTACCAGATGTTATAGCTCCCGCACCAGTTCCGCCAGCAAACGCAACTTGATCTATCACAGGAGATACTAAACCTGAAAAAGACCAGCAATAAGCTCCAGAAAATGATGGAGTAGAGCTAGCCCAAGTTACTGTGGCCCCGGTTCTCCCCGTTCCGGCTGATTGAAGCAACCAACTAGCATACTTAGTTCCTGTGCCTACATCTGTGAATGGACCATAAACTAATGCAAAATCATCGCTACCAATTCCTCCATTAGTAGCTACTGTTGGCGTAGTAGTGCTAGCTGAGGACCACGCAGCAGAAACCACAACAGCATCACCAGCAGAGATAGCGCAAGTGACAATATTAGGGCTAGTCGCACCTTGACCGTGATTGCCAGACGCATGAAATGTTGCTGATCCACCGCTAGCAACAGCAGGAACATATTGCGATGACGCAACAGCAAACTTAGTTGGCTTTCCAGCAAAACTTCCATGACCAAAGCTGGGCATTTGTTATTTTCAGTTAAGTGAACGCCAAACATGCCAGAAGGGAATTATGGAAGGTGCTACACTGCAAGTGACGCTTAAATTTAAAGTTTGGGCAATCGTTGGGTCAATGTTTACCGCTGGAGTTTGAAGTTGAATTGAGTTCTGACTACCTCCTGTAGCAATCACACCACCACCTTCCAACTTACCATTGAAGACCACTGGAGTATTAGCACCAATTAATCCAACTGGCCCCCTGCAAATTAGATAGCCACGGAACAAGAAAGGTGCGGCTGCTGAGCTTTGTACACAAGTTTGGGCTGCACTAGCCCCTAAAGAGACTGCATTGAGCAGTGCTGTTAGCGTCAGCGTTCCTGCGTTAATGGTAGCTGTTCCGCCTACTGTAAGCTCATAGACCTTGCCCGGACGTATGTCGAAAGCAGGAATAGGGCATGCAGCAGGCGGGACAAGAGATTGAATAGTTGTAGCTGTGATAGTTCCGAACGAAACGCCAAACGGTTCGACTAGAACATCTGCAAAATACTGTCTTGACATTTAAGCATTCCCTGCTGTCCACTGAAATGTATTTACTGTAATAGTCTGGCCAGTAGTGACGTTAGTATTATCAAATGTCATATCAGTAGTGTTGCCTTGAATGCCGCATACAGTTCCACCACTATCATAAATTCGCCATGACGCAATAGTACCAGTACCGCTAGCTGTATTACTCCATACTCCAGACTTAGCTTTAACTCCAGCAGAAGCAGCAGCCATCCAATCACTAGGTAATGTAATGGTAGCTAATAATCCAGTTGGATCAGCAGCAGCACAGTTGGCAGGCTCAGCACCACTAAATAATTTTAAAACAGCCGTAGCGCCGATAGTAGTTTCTTTAACATCTAAAGCTGCATTTCTAACAGCAACAGAATATTGAAAAGTCATAATTTAAATCCTTAAGGTTAAGCGTTCTCCATTACTTGCAAAAACTTGCCGGGGTTGTGTGGATCATTCATGTAAAAATTTCCATCCGGGGCTTTACGGGAGCCGGGAACATCAGGATGTTCTTCAGGAGCTTCCGGGGCAGGCTCAGGAGTAGCCCCTTCTTCGCCTTCCGCTGGCTCAGGAGGCACGATAGGCGTCCCGCCCTCATGGGGGCCGGGCAAATGATCCGCCGCATCAGGCCCCGGCCCTCCAGCCTGCAAAGCTTCAGCTATGGCCTGTTTTAGCAAGGGCTGTATCTGCTCCAGCGAGAAGGCTGGGCCAGCGTTACCAAGCGCAACAATACGCTTGCTCAAAGCGTCAAAATCATTCCTAATTTCAGATACAGCAGTTTGGGTTGATTTAAGATCAAGTTCACGTTCCTTGATATCAAATTCTCTAGTCCTATCCTTATACTTTTGAACCAAGTCAGCCAATTCACCTTGCAACTGCTGAATATGATCAGCAGCTTTATGCATCATTTCATCGGCAGCAGGATCAGGAGCGTCACCAGTGATATTCTTTGGAATGATCCTGCGATAACGTTCCGCCAAAGCCTGAGCTTCAGGGAAGTCCGCAACCTTCCAAAGCAAGTCACCAGCAATACCCATGAACTCTTTATTGCTAGCTGCAATTTGAGTTAGAGCATTAAACGCCTCTTGACGCCTTGTCGCAAATGAAGGTCCAGTATCAGATTGAACGTCATATATGCCCACACTAGGATTAAAGATAATCTGAGCCATTTGTTGCGCCTTATCCATTTCGGGGCTTTGACCGTCTGGCGTAGGCTGCTTTTCAAATGGCGTTGGCGCGTTATTATCAATAGTAACGTTCATGACGCTACCATCAGTTGCGGCAATGCGAACAACTCTAGGTGTATCGTAAATCTTAGGAACTAAATCAATTAGAATTTTGCCAGTAAAACGCACAGCAATAGCAAGGTTATCAATAAAGTGATAAGTAGCGCGGTCGCCTTGGCGTTGCCTAGCATTAATGGCTACTCCAGATTTAGCATTCTCATTCTCGCCCATCTGAGCCTGATATTGACCACTAACCATCATCATTTCATTTTGTGCAATCTGCATCTGTTGCACATAGCCGGGCGATGATTGCGGAGCAGCGGGACGTACAGGAGGAGGAATTTCCTTGCCATCTTCATCCATATGGTTCCAAGGCAACCAAGCATGGTTTTGAGTATTGGCAGTTTTCCAATATTCTTCCAAGCCTTCAACAGCAGCCATAGGCGCAAGCCACGGAACCTTAGTCTGCAACGCGCCAAATTCAACGTTAGCTGAAGTATTGATATTATACATACGTTGCGCATCCAACAGCGCTCGCGTATGTCCCTTACGATCTAATACCCCATCAATAACAGTTTCCGTACCAACCAAGCGCACAATAGGAATGTACTTGCCAAGCCAAGGACCACGATCAATAATTGAATTGCCTGCAATTTTAAACCATTCTATGTCATCTGATACGGAAGGCCGTTCAAAACAAGTATGCTCAATTGTGGGCAAATCTTTTTCATATTCGCGGCGATCATCGTAATATTTCTTTTGTTCTGGCGTAAGCTTGCTATAAAATTCTTCAACAAGCTTTCCGGTATTAGGATCAGTGAATGAGCAAGCTGTTTCTTTCTTTTGCGTCTTGCGATAATATTCTGCTACTCTAACAATATCCTTAGTAGCCCATCCATCTGACGTATTGCTAAAGAGTGTAGAACCTCCTACATCTTTAAATTCAGGATATTTGGCATTATATAAATCGCGCGGATTATCTTCAAAGATAAAACCAAATCGCGCATCTGAACCGTCAACTTCTGTGATATCAGGATCAAGGTAAACTGATCTAGGGTCTTTAATACGTTTAATATAAATTTCTTGAGAACGTGACTTAGCACTGATATAATCAGTTTGAACGCGCCAATAACCCATGCCGCCTTGTACTTGGGTAACTGAAGCGTTATCATAAACATTCTCAGCACTTGAGATATATTCAATATGCCTGATTACTTCCTGAAATACTTGCGCAGCTTCAAAGGAAGCATTATCGCCAACAGGGCGGATGTTGATACCGGGTTTATTCTGCTTAGCGTCATTGATAATTAAAAGATTGTGTTGATTTGTTTTATTGATTGTGAGACAAGGGCGATTAGAAGAAATTCTATCTCCGATTACCCATTCATCCCATTGATACATATTGCGACTGTCACCATTCGCAAATTTGATATCAAGCTCATACCAAACCCTAGCTTGGCTTTCCCATTCCTCGCAAACACGATAACGTGCTTTAGCTTCAATGATGATTGCTTCATCTTTTTTAAGATCACTGGTATAAGGATCAGTAGACCATGCCATTTAAATACTTCCCATCCAGCCAGTGTTTTGCCGATTAAAATTAATTACTTTTTCAATTTTCTTAATAGGTAGCTTAGTGGAAGCTGTTTCTGATTTTAATGATAATGCGAATGTTTGGAATGCATCTGCTCCATGGGACCATGGCGTATCATGATCAGGCTCAGAACTAAAATTGCCAGTCTGCTCATTAACTTTATAAGTATAGCGTCTAAGGCATTGTAAGCCGCGTTCTGTTTTTTCAGCATCAAAATTACATAAATCAAAAACAGTCCTAGCAGCATTGATACCAAGAAACTTCTTTCGAGGCGCGTCAATAATTCGAACGTTCCAATTCAATGCCCTTAATTGCTTTTCAGGAGTTATGTTAGACACAGTTTC
>Ga0193727_1000455_pt1 | contig 15823 bp, 14 predicted proteins | sample H2c2metaG_FD_143051 | JGI IMG/M metagenome (GOLD analysis project Ga0193727, IMG submission 143051) | Soil microbial communities from a riparian zone of the East river system, Colorado, United States - H2c2 | ecosystem: Environmental > Terrestrial > Soil > Riparian zone | place: USA: East River...
GGAGGAGCAGCCGCTCGCGCATGTTCCGCTGGTCTTGAACAGGCGCAACTTCAGTTGGCTCACGGAACGAATTTCCGGTGTGGTGGAGCAGCCAGCGCCCCGCTGGTGGTGGGTGGCTTTTAGCATTACTGCAAGCGTGGCGACGTTCGGTCTCTTTTGCCTTGGTTACCAGATTTCCACGGGCATCGGCACGTGGGGTTTGAATCATCCGGTTGGCTGGGCCTGGGACATCACCAACTTCGTTTTTTGGATCGGTATCGGACACGCAGGTACACTCATCTCTGCGATCTTGTTTTTGCTCCGGCAAAAATGGCGCACGTCGATCAATCGTTCGGCGGAAGCGATGACGCTTTTTGCGGTCATTTGCGCCGCGATTTTCCCCGGCGTGCACGTGGGGCGAGTCTGGATGGCATGGTTTCTTGCGCCCGTGCCTAACAACTGGGCGATCTGGCCAAACTTCCGGAGCCCGTTGGTATGGGATGTGTTTGCGGTTTCGACCTATTTTACTGTTTCGGTTTTGTTTTGGTACACGGGTTTAATTCCTGATTTGGCGACATTGCGCGATCGCGCGACTTCCAAGATCAGGAAATTCCTTTTTGGAATTTTCGCGTGTGGCTGGCGCGGCTCGAATCGCAACTGGCGGCATTACGAGATGGCCTATTTGCTTTTGGCCGGTCTTTCAACGCCGCTCGTTCTCTCAGTGCACAGCATCGTGTCTTTCGACTTCGCCACCTCGATCCTGCCGACGTGGCATACTACGATTTTTCCGCCTTACTTCGTCGCCGGCGCGATCTTCGGTGGTTTTGCCATGGTATTGACCTTGCTCTTGCCCGCGCGCGCCATTTTCAAGCTGCAAGACATCATCACACCGCAGCACATCGACAAGATGGCTAAGATCATTTTGTTAACCGGTTCATTCGTTGGCTACGCCTACATGATGGAATTTTTCGTGGCGTGGTACAGTGGCAATTCCTACGAGCGATACGCGTTTTGGAATCGCGTCTTTGGTCCTTACTGGTGGTACTGGTGGGTCGGCATGCTCTTTTGCAATGTGCTTTCGCCGCAACTCTTTTGGTTCAAGTGGTGCCGCCGAAATGTGTATGTCGTCTATTTTGTCTGCATGTGCGTGAACGCCGGCATGTGGTTCGAGCGCTTCATCATTATCGTCGGTGGATTGCATCGTGATTTTCTTCCCTCTTCCTGGGGTCTGTTTATTCCAACCTGGGTGGATATCTGGACATACATTGGCACCCTCGGGATTTTTACTTCGCTCTTTCTGCTCTTCGTCCGTTTTCTGCCGATGATCGCGATGTCCGAGGTGAAGACTGCGGTGCCGGAGGCGGACCCGCATTATGCCTCGCCTCCTGAGCGACAGCCCGTGTCTCCTGGCGGAAAGGAGCGCACACGATGAGGACTCCCGCTGGTCATAAAGTTTACGCGATGGCTGCGGAGTATCCGAGCGCGCCCGCACTTTACGAAGCGGCCAAGCGCGTCCGCGATGCCGGCTTCAAACGTTGGGATGTCTATTCTCCATTCCCGATTCATGGAATGGACGCAGCGATGGGATTGGGAAAATCGTGGTTGAGCGGATGGGTTTTGTTTGGCGGAGTCTCAGGTTTGCTTACTGCTGCCATCGTCGAATTCGGCCCGTCTTCGTTTCTCTATCCGCTCGATGTCCATGGCAAACCAACCAACTTTTTCACCGTCCCGGCGTTTTTCCCGATCATGTTCGAACTGACGGTGCTTTTCGGGGCGTTCGCCGCGTTTTTCGCGATGTTCGGCATGAACGGATTACCGCGCTGGTATCATCCCATGTTTAACTGGGAACGGTTCAGCCGCGTGACCAACGACGGATTTTTTCTGGCAATTGAAGCGCGCGATCCGCGCTTTACTGAAACTGGCGTGCGCGAGTTACTGGAACAAAGCGGCGGGCAGCACATCACGATTGTCCACGAGGATTGAATATGTTGCGCGGATTTTTAGTGATTTTCCTTCTCTGCACGATCGCGATCCTTGCCGTGTTTGGGTTTCGCGGACAAACCAGCACTGGCCCGCCGCTCGAGCTTTTTCCCGACATGGTGCGTCAGATGAAGGTGCGCGCGCAAGCGCCGCTCAATTTGTTTGCCGATGGACGCGGTCCGCGTTTGCCGGTTGCTGGCACAGTTCCAATTGGCTACGAGATGCCGAAACCGGAGATGGCCGACACCTCGGAGCCAACAATCGGTCCCTGGTCGCATCCCCATGCCAGCTTTAGTGCCGGCACTGATTATTACAACACAGGCAAAATGGGCGATCGCTGGGGGACAGGTATTCCGCTGGAAGTCACGCGCGAGTTGATGGAGCGCGGCCAGCAGCGTTTCAACATCACTTGTGCGATGTGTCACGGCGCGGCGGCAGAGGGCAATGGAATCACCAAACAACACGGTCTCACGACCGTGGTAACTCTCCAGGACGACCGAATCCGCAAGATGTCCGACGGCGAGATTTTCAACACGATCACCAATGGAAAAAACACAATGATGGCTTACGGGCCGAATATAATTGTCGCCGATCGCTGGGCGATCATTGCTTACCTGCGCGCCTTACAGCGCAGTCAACTCGCGGGGATTGCGGATATTCCGGATGATCATCGCGCCGAATTGGAGAAACAATGAGCGAGCGTTCACAGACTGTGCCAACGCCGGAAGGCGAGTACTTCGAAAGCAGCCGCTTTACGGGGCTTTCGTTCCTCCTCGGTTTGATCGCCGTGGTGGCACTGGCGCTCTGCGTAGTGGGCGCGCTCGTGAATCCGCGTCAGCTGAGTTATTCATGGCTCTTTGCTTTTGGATTTTTCTTCACCCTGTGCGCTGGCTGCTTTTTCTGGACTATCGTTCATCATGCCACCGACGCCGATTGGTCGGTGGTGGTGCGGCGTCAGTTGGAAAATCTTGCGGCGTTGCTGGTAGTTCTGGCGCTTCTTTTCGTGCCAATTCTTCTGCTTCGGCATCATCTTTATGCATGGATGGACATTCCCCCCGGGCACGAGCCTTTGCTGGATTCCAAACGCGCTTATCTCAATTGGAATTTCTTTCTCGGACGCGCGGTTTTGTTTCTCGGCTTTTTTGCCTTTGCAACGCTCGCTTTGCGCCGCTTCTCCGTCCGACAAGACAAGGACGGTAATCCCCGCTTCACGCTCTCGATGCGCAAGGTCGCATTTATCAGCCTGCCGATGTTTGCGCTTTGTCTCACCTTCGGCGCGTTCGATTGGCTGATGAGCCTGAACTACACCTGGTTTTCAACGATGTTTGGGGTGTACATCTTCGCGGGCGCGGCTGGCAGCTCGATGTCGCTGCTCGTGCTCGTGATCACGGCGCTGCGCCAGGCCGGTTATTTGAAGGATGTGGTCACGCTTGAGCATTATCACATCATGGGGAAATGGATGTTGGCCTTCTGTGTTTTCTGGGCCTACATCGGCTTTGGCCAGTACATGCTTATCTGGTATGCAAACATCCCGGAGGAGACGCAATTTTTCATCACCCGAAACACCGAATCGTGGTGGGCGCTGAGCATGCTGCTCGTGATCGGCCGCTTCTTCATAGCTTTCCCGATTTTGCTTTTGCAATCGATCAAAAAGGAACCGCGCCGGCTTTGTATCGTGGCTGGCTGGATCGTCTGCATGCAAATGCTCGACATTTACATCATCGTCCTGCCCGCGTTACATGGCACCGGCGTGCAGGTGAGCGTCTGGGATTTGGTTTCGCTCATCGCCATCGGCGCGACCCTCGGTTTCGTTTACCTGCGACTTGTGCCCCGGACTTCGCTCTTTCCAGTCCGCGATCCGCGCTTGATTGAATCTTTGGAATTGACGAACTGAAATGGCCGATACCGAATCTCTTCGCCAGGTTGTCCACTCGCGGGCCCCGTTGTCCACGTGGTTTGGGATCGTGCTTCTTTTCGCACTTTTCGGCGTGATCGTGCTCGCCGTGATTGGGCCCGCACCGCGTGGAAGCGATTACGAGCAAACGCGGGCAAAAAAACGCACCGAGCTTTTGAAAACTTCGCGCGAGGAGGCGGCAAAGGCTCTGACCACTTACGGCTGGATCGATAAGAGCAAAGGCGTCGCTCGCATCCCAATCGAGCGCGCCATGGAATTGACCGTTGCCGAGCTGGCGCAGCAAAAGCCAGCCCCAGCCGGTCCAATCGCCGCGCCGGAGCCTCAAGCCCAGCCAGCCGCTTCGCCGAGTCCGGCTCAGGCTTCGCCTGCGCCGGCCGGAGTTGCGCAGCCCGGCGCCGCACAACCAGTTGCCTCGCCCTCGGGACAGGCTCCTGCCACGGCTTCACCGCCAGCGACGACGTCGCCTTCGCCAGCGGCTCAGCCGTCACCCGCCGCTCCGTCACCGGAGCCAGGCAAAACTCCATGAACGCGACCGGGATTCCTTTAAAAGAACCGTCCGTTTCGGCCGCCGCGGGCGACGCCGAGCAGTTGGAGCGCGCATTGATCGACGCGTCAACGCGCGTGCCGGTGCTAATGTTTTACACCTCGGCGATTGCGTGGCTGATCCTCGGCACGCTGCTGGCCGGTTTTGTTTCATTCAAGCTGCACTCGCCCGATCTGTTTTCGGGCATCAGTTTCCTGACCTGGGGCCGAGTACGGCCTGCTCACATGAACGTGATGGTTTATGGTTGGGCGTCGATGGCCGGGATGGGCACGGCAATTTGGCTAATGGCCCGATTGTGCCGGACGGTTCTGCGCTTTCCGCTGCTCCTGGTTGCGGGCGCTGGATTTTGGAATTTGGGGGTCTTGTTGGGCGTAGGTGGAATTGTTCTCGGCGACAGCACCGGTTATCAATGGCTCGAGTTTCCGCGCTACGCAGCGATCATTCTTTTTGTCGCATACACGCTCGTCGCCTCATGGGCGGTCCTGATGTTTCGCTTTCGCCGTGGTGACCAAATTTACATTACACAATGGTATTTGCTGGGCGCGTTTCTCTGGTTCCCGTGGCTCTATGCGGCTGGCCAGTTGATGCTCTTCGTTGTGCCCGTGCAGGGGGTGCTGCAATCGGCGGTGGGCTGGTGGTACGCAAATAATCTGCTCTTTCTCTGGTTCGGCGCGATCGGTCTTGGCACCGCCTATTACATGATTCCCAAAGTGATCGGGCGCCCGGTTTACAGTTATCATCTGGCGGCGATCGGTTTTTGGAGCTACGCACTTTTCTCGAGTTGGACCGGAATGCAGCGGCTCGTCGACGGACCGTTCCCGGCGTGGATGGTTACCGCCAGCATCGCGGCGACGATCCTCACGATCATTCCTGTCGCCACCGTCGGGCTGAATCATCACATGACCATGCAGGGCTATTTCCCGCTCATGCGTTATAGCCCGACGCTGCGGTTCACCGTGTTCGGCGCAATGTCCTACACGGTCTTCAGCCTGGTTGGTGTTTTGATCTCGCTCCGCTCCGTGGCGCGGTACGTGAACTTCACTCAGGCGAACATCGCGTATTCGCATCTCGGTCTTTACGCATTTTTCACCATGGTCATCTTCGGCTCGATGTACTATATCGTGCCGCGATTGATTGGGCGCGAATGGCGCTACGCGTCACTGATCAAACTGCACTTCTGGGCCTCGGCCTACGGCATCGGGCTGATGATTCTTATGCTGCTTCCGGGCGGCTTTCTCCAAGGTGCGAACATGGAGAATCCATCGCTTGCTTTCAGCCAGAGCACGGAAACGATCCTCCCATATCTGCGTGGACGCAGCCTGGCCGGCATTTTGCTCACCGCGTCACATTTTATTTTCGCGTATCACTTTGGTCTGATGCTTTTGGGGTTGGGCCGGAAATCGACGGTCCCAACGTTTCTCAATCCAGTTGAGGCGGAGGGTCCCGAAGCGCACGTATGAAAGGACTAGCTCCGCTTTTTCTAGGAATCTTCGGGACGTTCGCGTTCTCGTGGGTCGGCTTGACCGTCATTCCAAATTGGCAAATCGGACATCTTAATCCGCAATCCGACGAGGACGGCACCGATACCTATCCAATGCCGCAATCGGGAATGTTCGCGCGGGGCGCGCGTGTTTACGCTGCGAACGGCTGTGCTTATTGCCACAGCCAGCAAGTGCGCGCCGATTATTCAGCGGCCGATATCGAGCGAAAATGGGGCGACCGTCGCAGCGCACCGCGCGATTACATTTTCGAACGACCAGTGTTTCTTGGAAAAATGCGCATGGGCCAGGACTTGGCGAACATCGGCGCGCGCGCACCGGCGGAACAGGAGAGTCCTCCACCGGCGGGAGCTGCAGCTCCTGCGGCCTCGCCCGCGCCAAGCGCCGCGCCGTCCGGGGCAAGCCCAGCTCCTGCGGGCACCGCTTCGCCGTCTCCAGTGTCGCCAACTTCCAAACCGACTGGATCGCCTTCCCCCCCTGCAAGTCCTCCCACAGCAGCACCGGCGGCGGCTGGCGCATCGCCGGCGCCAAACGCGTCACTGACTCCGAAGCCGACTGGATCGCCTCCGCCGGCGGGCTCTCCTGCGACGTCGCCGTCAGTTCCACGGCCAAATGAGTCTCCGGCTTCGCCAGCTGCACCGGTAGCTGCCAGTGGAAGTCCAGCTGCCGCTTCGGCGCCATGGCCTGAAGTTACGGCTGGCGAACCGCCGATGTACTCTGCTGCCTGGCATCATGTTCATCTTTACTCGCCGCGCAGTATTAACGTCGATTCGGTCATGCCTTCCTATCGCTTTCTTTATCAAACGCGCCGCATCAGTGACGCGCCTTCCGCTGAGGCTTTGCACCTAACCGGGTCCGATGCCCCACGCGAAGGTTGGGAGATCGTTCCCACTTTTGATGCAAGATGTCTCGTCGCATATTTAATGGCGCTCAATCAATCCCATCCCCTGAAAGAAGTCAGATCGGCCGCGCCGGCGGCGCCATCACCGGCCGTGCCACCAGCGCCAGCACCGGCACCGGCAAAATGACAACGCAATGAACGAGGAAACTCCAAGACCGACACCGCCCGTTGGCCAGGGAATGGATTACGGCGAACAGGCAGATGTGCAGCAGGTGCACGCGGCCGTTCAGCGTGAAAAGCGAGAACCCCGCGTCGGAGCCGAACCGCTTTCGATTTGGTTAATCGCCGTTTACGGGCTGGCGGTGTTTTTTGGCGGTGCCTATCTTGGTCGTTACTCTGGAAACTTCAGCGGCGACGCGCTCGACCCGTACGGCGGTGAGCCGCAAACGATGAAAAAAGCTGGCGGACCGCAGGGCGCACAACAGGCGGCGGAACTTTCCCCGCGCGATCGCGGCAAAAAGATTTTTGCCGCCAATTGCCAGACCTGCCATCAAGCAAATGGTCTGGGCGTGGCGGGTCAATACCCGCCGCTCGCGGGCTCGGAGTTTACGATCGGCGGCTCGCGACGGCCGGCCATGATTGTCCTCAAAGGTTTGCAAGGTCCGGTCACGGTGAAAGGTCAAAAATTTGGCACTGCAGTGATGCAACCGTGGGAGAAAACATTAACCGACCAAAAAATTGCCGATGTTCTCACCTACGAGCGCAGTGAGTGGGGCAACAACGCCAGCCCAGTCACGGCCGAGCAAATTGCCGCGCTGCGCAAAGAACTGGCCAGTCATCCAGAATCATTCGTCGAGCATGATATACTCGCCGTCCCCGATGAAGATCTTGCCGGCGGCGCTCCTGCAGGCGGTGCGCCTCCAAAGACTGGCGAGGCCACAAAGCCGCCAGGCGAGCCGCCGAAGCCTTAGCTTCAGCCAGCGGTAATCACGGTTCGAGCGGGTGGCGTGGCAGGGCAATCGACTAAGAGAAATCCAGAAGTCGAAGAACACCACATTCGCCAAAACGAGTCGCGAGCGTAATATAGGCCATGAAATCAAGATACATCTCCACGTGTAGATTCGTCCTGGTTCTGGCTCTCATGTATGCGGTTTCGATTGGAACCGCCGCTGCTCGATCGGCTGGGCGTCTAGTCGTTTCGAGGGACCCGAACCTTGGGAGGAATTTGGTTGTTAATCTTCGGATCGATGGCAGAACAGCGGCCAATCTTGGATGGGGCCGCCGCTTTGATCGTTCCCTGTGGACAGGGCGTCGCGTATTGTCGGTGTCGGCCGTGCCCAACGCCTCTCGGTCGACGTCGACGGTGCTGAATGTGCGGCGCGGTCGAACATACGTGTTCACGGTGGCACGGCGGTGGTGGGGCACGAATAATGTTGTTCTTGTTCCGCAAGGGCGGTACTAACGGGTAGTCGACAGTTGATCATTGCGAGCTGAGTCAGGTGGCTAAGCTCCGTCTTGCTAGACCGCTATAATGTCTCGCTTGGGACGGTGAAACTCGACGACACTCACTCGCGCGCGGTCAAGGCCCGGACAAGCTGGTTCTGCAAGCCGTTGATCTGGTTAATAGCTGTCACCGGATTTCTTTGCCGAGTCCTGCTCCTCGCGTGGGCCACCCTGGCGATCTATTACTCAAATCTGCCATGGGCCTGGCTGCGACTGGTAATGGCGGTGGCTTTTTTGGCATTCGGTATCTGGGCCTTATGGGTGACGCGGAGACCACGAATGTTTCTCGCCTTCGCGGTAGTGTTTCTGAGCGTGCTTGTCTGGTGGCTTTGCATCCGCCCTTCGCATGATCGTCATTGGCGACCTGAAGTCGCGGTCATGCCTCGGGCGATCATTGACGGCGATCGAGTGCGCATCACCGGTTTTCGCAATTTCGAATACCGCAGCACGGATGATTTCACGGTGCGATATGAAGAACGCGAGTTTCTCATCTCGCATCTGACCTCGCTGGATTTCTTCGTGTCCTACTGGAAGCAGGGACCTGTGGGACACACCTTCGTGAGTTTTAACTTCGACAACGCCCTTCCTCTCTGCATCTCCATCGAAACAAGGCCTGAAGTGGGAGAAGGCTTCTCGCCCATCGCCTCGCTTTTCAAGCAATTCGAGTTGATCTACGTCGTGGGGGATGAGCGCGACATTGTACGTGTTCGCACCAATTACCGGAAGGAAGACGTGTATCTTTACCACATCCTGACGTCGCCCGAAAATGCGCGTCGGCTTTTTCTAGTGTACATGGATCGCATCAATAAACTCTCTGATCACGCAGAGTTTTACCATCTGTTCAGCAACAGTTGCACAATTAACATCGTGCGCTACGCAAACTCGGCCGGCAGGATCGGGAGATTTGATATCCGTCATCTCCTCAACGGTTTCATCGATAGCTATATCTATAGCGCAGGACTGGTCGACAACACCTTACCTTTTGACGACCTGCGCCGGCGTTCTCGGATCAATGATGCCGCGCTAGCCGCCGGCGACGCGCCGGATTTCTCCCAACGCATTCGCGCCTCCCTGCCTCTTCCGGGACCTTGAGCATAACAAGGCAACCATTCTTTTCTACGGCGGATTGTACGATGACGACAGAATCATAGCGACGGGTTCCCGGTTGGACGCCACGATCATACGACAGTGATGGGTTCTAAACGGACGGCCCGCGCTTTCCTGGCGACTCACATCAATAAACTGCAGTACTTCTCACAATGAAATACTGGAAAATCATCGCTGACAATCTCAGAAAAGGCGAGGCAAGACCGGCCTGGCCAGCTCCCGCATCTTAGAAGCAGGAGTTATGTATCAGATGAAAGAGGCGCTTGTCTATCTGGGAGTGGATATCGCCAAGTCGTATTTGGACGCGGCGATCGGAGATGGCAAATGTCGTTTTGCTAACGAGGCGCTCGGTCACCGGCAGCTATCAACTGGGATCAAACAAATGGAAATGCTGGTGCAGGTAATTTGTGAACCCGGCGGTGGATACGAACGAGCACAAGTTCGGGCGCTGGTTGGTGTGCAGCTGAAAATCAGTTTGGTAGCAGCCAACCGAGTCCGGCAATTTGCCCGAGCGGCCGGTATATTTTGGCCAAGACCGATCGCATGGATGCCAAGGTGCTGTGCGCTTTTGGAGAGCGCACTAGTCGCCGCGCGACACAATCCAATCCTGCGCGCCTTCTATCTGCGGTTGCGTGCTGCCGGCAAACCGGCCAAGCTTGCTCTGACTGCAACCATGCGAAAACTCTTAATCGTCCTCAACAGTGCTCTCAAACCGGATCCAACCTATGCTTGAAATCAAGACAGTTAGTAACCGCTACCCGGTGCATGTTCACATTTCAGATGCCTAGATCGCTTCCATTTCGAGAGATCTTCGCTCTCGGTAGCGGTAGCTCATCTCTTTCTCGTTAGACGTAACCCTCATGCTTGACTATCTCGCCCTAACTAAGGAGTGGATAGTCTCCGGTGTCGGATTCTCAGTTGTTGCAGCACTTATCTTCGTAGCCCGATCGATTCTCAAGCGGCGTCGCTTTGACGGCTCGATATCCACGCGCCCTTTCCCCGCCGAAATCGTCCGAGACATTGGGAAGCGGCCACCAGTGATCGTGAGACGCATCCTTCCATTTCTTTCAGTCGGTTACGTCATTTATGCGGTGTTGATCGCGTGGTTTATCTGTCGGCTTCTGATCCATGTTTACCGGGCACAGTCCGCTGGCCAGCTGCAATTGTCAGGCATCCAGTGGATGCCGCTCGCGATGACCTCATTTTTCGCCTTTGCTCTCATTGGCATATGTCTTTGCCTCGCATTGTGCCTTTCAGCACGGCGCTGGCGACGCGGCGCGTTGGTGCTTGCCTGCATTTCGTGTATCTCAATTCCTATCGGCACGATTTTAGGAGGACTCACGATCTATGCTCTGACACGCCCGGAGGTCAGTTCCGACTTCACGTAACCGATCTAAGCAGGGACCGATATTTGCGCGCGAATCGCTAAAGATGCTTCGGAGATATCATTCCGTTGCGGTCCTAATAATAAGTTGCACTGCGACCGCTACGGGAGATCTGCCATCCGATGCACCGGCGCCAATGGCCAAGTCCTCCGGACCTCAAACGCTGACTGGCGACTGGTTCGGCCAAGGGGCAATCTTGCGCGACGCCGGCGATCACGCCGGCGGAGTACACACAAAGGAACATTTGCCCCTCGCTCCTGCTACCAGTCCCCGTCTCGCCGCAACGAGCACTTCCGCGACCCTGGCCTTGAGTCCTCACTTGGACACCGTATTCTTGTAGATCCTGCCATCCTTCATAATGATCAGAAAGTTTTTGTCGGGATCTTCGACGAGCTTGATATTTTCCAACGGATTTCCATCGACCAACAGCAGATCGGCAAGTGCGCCTTCTTCCACAACACCAAGCTTGCCGGGATAGGGATTGATAAATCCGGAGAGTGCCATTAACTCGCCATTGTCGGCCGTGGCCATCTTAAGCGCCTCGGCCGGCGTGTACCATTTCACCATCTTAGCGAGATAAGCTCCCTGTCGGCTGGCTGCCCCAGCATCGAAGAGGACATCTGCACCCCAAGCTGTTTTAACCTTGAACTTCTTCGCCAGCTTGTAGGCGTTCTCCGTTCCGGCCCACACCGCCAGCGCCTTCTTCTGCGATACGGGCGACATTCGCGCAAATACGCCTTCCTCATACGTTAAGGGCTGCAAGCTCCACCAAATGCCCTTATCCGCCAGCAACTTGGCGGTTGGCTCGTCGATCAGATGACCATGCTCGATGCACTTGACGCCGGCGGCGACCGCTTGTCGGATCGCACGCGGCGTATACGCGTGTACGGCTACGTAGGTGCCCCAATTGTCGGCGGCCTCAACCGCGGCGCGAATCTCCGCTTCAGTATACTGGGTCGATTCAATCGGATTGAGAGGCGAGCTGACGCCACCACCTGCCATCAGCTTGATCTGACTCGCGCCCGCTCTCAATTGTTCTCTGGCCCGCAGGCGGACCTCATCGGGGCTGTCAGCAATGGCTGCGATGCCTTCGACCTCGGAGTGGCTCAACGGGCCGCCAAGGGTCCGCGGAACCTCGAAGGGAAACCGAAAATCTCCATGTCCCGAGGTTTGCGAAATCATGGCTCCACAAGGATAGATGCGCGGCCCCGCCATCACCCCTTCGTCAATCGCGCGCTTCAGCCCGAACACAGGCCCACCCAAATCACGCACTGTGGTGAAACCCCTCATCAACGTCGCCTCAGCCTGTCGCGCAGCCAGCAGATGAAGGTAAGAAAAGTCGGCGGTCATAACAAGCGTCTGGGGTGTCGCCGCCATAAACACATGCCAATGCGCGTCGATAAGACCAGGCATCAGCACGCGTCCATTCCCCGGAATAACGCGGACATTGGCATTTGTATCGACGGCGATCGGATCCAGAGAGATTCGCTCAATCTTGTTGTCTCGAACCAGCACGTTGGAAGGGCCCGAGAGCGTGGCAGTTTTACCGTCGAAGATGCGGACATTCTGAAAGAGCGTGATGTTGCCGGTAGCCAAAGTAGTAGGATAAGGTGCCAAACCCGGTGCTTCTAGATTGGCGTCACCTTGCCCCAGGCTCGCCCGGCAAACCCCGAGTAAAAGTGCTAGCAGCACTAGTGATGGACATGGGATGAGTTTCAACTTCGCGCAATTATTTGACGCATTGTCTTGTGCTATTTTTCGATCTGGACAATCATTGCTCATCGTTTGCATCGAAAACGCGTTTATGAACGGCGTTTCGTTTTCCTTCCCTTTCGCTGTGGATTTGATGCGACAAAAAAATAGCCTAACAACTCGGGGACGCAATTTTGACCAAAAGTCATTGGCATTCAATAAAATTAAACAATTTTGAAGTTAAACGAGCGCTTCTGCCAGCAATTCTGCCATATGCTTCGGGTGTACATTTGTCAGATCGGTAATCTGATGCCGGCAACTTGTCCCTGAAGCGATGATTTCTGTCCCGCGCGCTTGATTGTCGATCTTGTCGATCAAATCTTGGGCGACTTGGATCGACAGGTCATATTTCTCGGCGAGCGCTCCGAACGCGCCCGCCATTCCGCAGCATGCGGTATCGAGCACCGTCGCTTTTCTCCCGGGCAAACGTTCCGCGAGTCTTCGCATGAACGCAGGATTCATGATCGATCTGGCATGACAATGCGGATGAATTGCAACATTCACCGGTGAATGCTCGAAGTGCACAGCGTCCGGTTCCTGCGCGAGTAACTCGTCTACAAATTTTTCGAAGAGAAAACAGCGCTTCGCCACGGTCTGCGCTTTGTCGATCCTTAGCTCGCGATAATCTTCCACGAACATCGACCAGCAGGACGGCTCGAGGAACAAGATTGGAGTAGTGGAGTCGTGGAGTGATGAAAGAAGGTCGACATTGTATTTTCCGACCGCTGCGGCGGCACCGAGATTTCCCTGACTGAACGCCGGTCGCCCGCAGCAGCGTCTCTTCTTCGCGAGGGCAACTTCAAAGCCGAGCGCTTCGAGCACTTTTACCGCCGCGATCCCGATGTGCGGCTCGTGATAGCGCACGAAGGTGTCATCCCACAGGATGACTTTGCCTCTGTAGCCGCGGTCGTTGACCGCAGTGCCGGGGTCAGCGCCCCCGGCTACAGCATGCTGGACAAACCAGCGATCGAATCGTTCGCTTGTGTAATGCGGCAACGAACGTTTCGCGGAGAGTCCAATTGTCTTCTGCATCACCGATCGCACCGGCTTGAAATCGAGAATGAGATTCGCAAGCGACGGCATCGCGCAACCGATTCGCCCAAGCAAATCGACGTTGCTCAAAACTCGCTCACGCAACGGTAGACCATCTCGCTGATATCGCGCGTACATCAGTTCCGCTTTCAAAAGCGCGAGATTCACGTTCGACGGACACTCCGGCGTGCATCCCTTGCAGGAGAGACAATTGCTCAGCGCGGCATCGAGCTCCGCCGATTTCAGCGGATCGTGCCCATTCACTCGCAGCTCGAGCGCGGCGCGGATGATATTGGCGCGACCACGTGTGGACATGACTTCTTCGCCGGTGGCCATGAACGTCGGGCACATGATGCCAGTCTGCTTAAGGCAGCCGCCGCAGCCGTTGCATTGCTCGAGATTGCCGATGAAGGAGCGGTCCTTAAATGCAAACGCGAGCACCGGCTGACATGGAAGCTCGAGCGGCCGTGTGAAATTTTCGCGTAAATGATTGTCGATCTTGTGTTGGCCGTCGGCGAAAATTTTCCCTGGATTGAAAATATTTTTCGGATCGAACGCATTTTTGATTGCGCGCATCACTTCGAGCAGCTCATCCCCGAGTTGCTCGCGCATGTATTCGGTGCGCGCGATGCCGACGCCGTGCTCGGCGGAGAGCGAACCCTTGAACTGCCGCACCAGCGCAGACGTTTGATCGGCGACCTGGCGGAATTTTTTTAAATCGGCTGCGCTATGCAGATCGAGAACGGGACGAACATGGAGCAATCCGCTGGCGGCGTGGCCATAATAACTCGCCTCCAGGCCGAGCGGTTTCATGATCGATTGCAGTCCGCGCACGTAATCGGGCAATTGCGCGGGACGAACGGCCGCGTCTTCAATGAACGCGACCGGCTTTGCTGGCCCGACGCAGCCGGTCAAAAGCGAGAGGCCAGATTTGCGCACCGACCAGACTAAATTCATCTGCGCGGAATCCCTGAGAATTTTCGTGCGCAGCCCAAGCTTTCTCGCTTGCAAGATCGCCAATCGCTCCGCAACATCGTCGTAGAACTCCACGATCAAAATCGATTCGCACGGCTTCGTATCGAGTTCGAGCAAATCGCGCGCCGCCTGAAAATGGAGCTGGCCTTTGGTTTGATCCAGCAGCGGGCGATCGATGTGCTCGATGGCGGCCGGCTTAAGATCGAGAAGTTCGACCGTTGCCTGCATCGCTTCGCCCACCGATGCGAAAAAGATCAGGCCCAACCCCTTTTCGCGGGGCAGGGGCGAGATCTTGAGTTCCGCAGAAAAAATCGCGGCCAGCGTCCCTTCGCTGCCCGCGAGGATCTTGGTGAGATCAGTCGGCGACTGGAGGAACCTTTCGACGCCATAGCCGGGCCAACGCTTTATCAAGCCCGGTGGCCAGCGTTCGGCCATTTCGCCGCTTCGGGCGCTAATGAGATGCTCGATTTTGATCCGCTGGTCGCGCAACGACTCGTGCATTGGGCCGATTTTTTCGATGCGACCGTCGGCCATCACGATTTCGAGCGAGATCACATGATCGGCCGTCGTTCCGTAAGTTGGGCAGCGGGCACCGGAAGAATTGTTAGCGATCATGCCGCCGAGCGTGGCACGCGCACTCGTTGCGACATCCGGACCAAAACAGAATCCGTGCGGTCTTAGGAAGTCGTTGAGTTGATCGAGCACAACACCCGCGCCGACATGCACGCTGCGGTTCTCGCGATCGATTTTGGCGATCTGCCGATTGTAGCGCGAAAAATCGACAACTAAACCTTCGCCGATTGCGTTGCCCACGAGACTCGTGCCCGCGCCTCGAGGGATAACCGACAGGTGAACATCGGCTGCGGCACGAATCACCGCGCTCGCCTGCTCCGCGCTACGGGGGAAAGCGGCGCCGATCGGCTGGATTTGATAAATAGAGGCATCGGTCGCGTAAAGCTGTCGTGTCAAGTTGTCAAACCGAGCATCGCAACCGGTTTGCTTGATTTTCCTTTCCTGGATGGAAGTCATTCCTTCACACAACAGTAGCGCCTCTATCGCGCCGGGCGAGCGACGAGAGTGACTGATTGCCTCAGGCGATCACGGGGGATGCTGATCTTGTAGAAGAAGCTGTCAGCTTCCCTACAACAGATCCATCTGGGAGTCGGCTGGCATCGTCTCGGCGAAACGGACGCCAACGCCGATGAGGCGCACGGGTTTTCCAGTGCGGGCGAATGCTTCGGCGAGCAGCGAATGGAAATCCGCTAAAGTCGGCACTAATCCGGCGCGCTCGGCCGTTGTGCGGGTGAAATC
>Ga0193727_1000456_pt1 | contig 15765 bp, 18 predicted proteins | sample H2c2metaG_FD_143051 | JGI IMG/M metagenome (GOLD analysis project Ga0193727, IMG submission 143051) | Soil microbial communities from a riparian zone of the East river system, Colorado, United States - H2c2 | ecosystem: Environmental > Terrestrial > Soil > Riparian zone | place: USA: East River...
GATGCAGCTGCGCGAGGCCAAAACGCTCTGCGTTTTCAATGAGCATCACCGTCGCGTTGGGAACATCTACACCGACCTCAAGCACGGTGGTGCTGATCAACGTGTTCGTGTCGCCGCGGCGAAAACGTTCCATGATCTCTTGTTTCTCCGGCGCCGGAATTCGACCGTGAAGCAGATCGCAGCGGAACGGACGCAAACGTTCCCGCCACAAATCGTACTCGGCCGCGGCGGCTTTGGCATCGAGCTTTTCACTTTCATCGATCAACGGATAAATCACATAAACCTGGCGACCGGCCTCCAACTGTGTTCGCAAAAAGGCAAGTACCTCGCCGAGCTTCGACCCATCGCGCACAGCCGTAACGATTTTCCGACGGTTCCGAGGCATCTCATCAATCGTCGAGACATCCAGGTCGCCATAAATAGTCATTGTTAACGTCCGCGGGATCGGGGTAGCAGTCATCACCAGTACATCGGGCGCCGGTTCGCGCGCGCTCAATTGGGCGCGTTGCGTAACTCCGAATTTATGCTGCTCATCAATCACAACGAGTCCGAGGTTTGAAAATGAAACTTTGTCATACAGCAACGCATGAGTGCCGATAACAATTTGTGGTTGGTTCGTTGTGATGAGCCTTTCGTTTGGGAAGTACTGGCTGCCGCCCTGTCGTTCGATTGCACGCGGTCGTGTGTCCGGCAGGCTGCCGGACACCACAGGCTGGCAGCCTGTGCTCCCCGGATCTCTTTCGCGTCGGGATTCCTGCACGCCTTCAAACAATGGCAATGGCCCACTTTCCTCCTGCCGAGCGGCGGTTCGCAGCGCCATGCGTACGCCGAGCGGCTCCAGCCAGCGACGCAAGACATCATAATGTTGCTCCGCCAGAATTTGCGTCGGCGCCATGAACGCGGCCTGATAGCCGCTCTCGAGGGCAAGTAGCATTGCTGCGATGGCGACAACGGTTTTTCCCGAGCCCACATCGCCCTGCAACAAACGATTCATTGGATGATTCGCTGCCAGGTCGTGGCGGATTTCACCGATCACTTTGGATTGCGCAGCAGTTAGCTCAAAGGGTAACGACTTGAGAAACCTATCGAGCAGCGCGCCGGCCCCGCAGTGCTTCTCACCTCGCCGGGTTGAGGCATCAGCGCGTCGCGATGCAATGAGCATTTGCATCATGAAGAACTCAGTGAGCACTAGATGTTCCCGCGCGGCGTCACGCGCTTCCCAGCTGTCCGGGAAATGGATCGCGCGAATCGCTTCGGGTCTCTCCCCACGAACAAGATTGCTTGGTGCCAATGTTTCCAATCCGGCAGAGGCCGATGGAAGTTCGTTCAACAGTCTGTAAATCATGCTGCGCAAGACGCGCTGTGAAAGGCCTTCTGTTGCGGGGTAGATCGGCGTGATTCTGCGGAAATGGATCGAGATTTCTTCGTCATTCTCAATCACCTCGAACTCCGGATGGTCCATGCAAATTCGCGTTCCGCGCAGCCGCGGCTTACCAAAGACTACCATGCGTTGACCGGTGGCGATCATCTTCTGCACGTAATGCAGATTGAACCATCGGCACACAAGCGGCTCGCTCAGAGCGTTTGGGTCCGATTCTTGCAACGTGGCCTCGAAAATTTTCTTCCAACCGCCGAAGCGCCGCAGCGACGTCTTGATCACCTCTCCGCAAAGACAAATCGGAACATCACTCTCTTCGCGCGGAAACTTCGGAAATTCCGTCCGGTCTTCATGGCGCCGCGGAAAATGCGTAAGTAAATCTTCGACCGTTTCCACGCCGAGACGTCGCAACGCGAGAAGTTTTGGGCGTGCGATCCAATTCAATCCCTCAAGTTTTTCTGAAACGTCGATCATGTCACGCTTTCACGGCCCGTCATTCCGAGCGGAGTCGAGGAATCCCGTGGCATTACCCTATGCTCGCACAAAGGGATCCTTCGACTCCGCTTCACTCCGCTCAGGATGACAACGCGGCGTAACATAACTTGATCTCCAATTTACCGCTTCAAGATTGCTCCGCACTCCGCATCGCCTCGATCTGCATGGCCACCAGGGTCTCGCCCTCATATTCGTCCGCGCGAATCCGAAATGCGATGTCCCACGGTGTTGGCGGCAATTGGTTTGCCACACCGTCAAAATATACCGCGCGGCGATGGCGATCGCCCTGACGCAGACGAAAGATGAGATGTTTATCGTTCACTACCCGAGGCGGGGCCACAGGCTCGACCTTCCGCGCGAGGAAACGCGGCTGGGGATTTCCATTTCCAAATGGCTGCAACATTTCGTGCCACCGCAGAAAACTTAGATCGATCTCCGTGAACGCCAGCTCATGGTCCAGTCGCACGCAAGGTTGAAGAGCTTCTTCGGGAAGAAGTTCACGCGCAGCTTTTCGAAATCCTTCAGCAAAAACATCGAAATTTTCTTCGTGCAGCGCAAGACCCGCCGCCATTTCGTGCCCGCCGAATTTGTCCAGCCTCTCTGCGCAGCAGCTCAAAGCTTCCACCAGGTTCAAGCCTTCAATGCTTCGTCCGCTTCCCTTACCGATTCCGTTCTCGTCGAAGCCGATCACGATGGTTGGTCGATGATACCTTCGAGCGATCCGCGATGCTACAATGCCAAGTACCCCCGGATGCCAGCCGGGCGCTCCAACCACGATGGCCGCGTCGCGCGCCACTTCGAGCCGATCCTCTATCTTTTTTATCGCCGCATCGAAAATTCGTTTTTCCACTTCCTGGCGCTCGCGATTCTGCTGGTCGAGCTCGGCTGCGAGCATTGTTGCCTCGCCGTCATCGTGAGTAAGTAACAGGCGCAAAGATTTTTCAGCCGTGCTCAAACGCCCTGCAGCGTTCAATCGCGGGCCAAGCCGGTAACCTATGTCCTCAGGCAAAATTGGCGGACGCACCCCGGCAACCTGCATTAATTTTCTCAGCCCGATACGTGAGGTCTGCGCGATCTCGATCCCGCCGCGCTGCACCAGAATGCGATTTTCGCCACAAAGCGGTACGATGTCCGCCACTGTGCCGAGCGCCACAAGGTCGAGCTTTGATTTCAAATCGAACTCAGGCAGTGGCCGTGTTTTCAGCAATGCGTGGCAAAGCTTGAAGACAATGCCCACACTGCAGAGATATTCGAAGACGGAGTCGCTTGTTTTCGGGTTTACGATCGCAACGCAGTCGGGCAATGCAGACTTCGGCTCATGATGATCGAGCACGATCACGTCCACTCCGCGTTTGCGCAGGTCAGCGATCTCTTTTAGCGATGAGGTCCCGCAATCGATAGCAATCAGCAGTTGGGGTTGATATTGTCCGAGACAACGTTCGACGCTTTCGGGACTCAAGCCGTAGCCCTCCTCCATGCGGAACGGTAAAAACAATTCCGGAGCACCACCGTATGCGCGCAACGTTTCCGCTAGCAATGCCACCGATGTCACGCCATCCACATCGTAATCACCAAAGAGCACGATGCGTTCCCGTCGATCTAAGGCCGCGAGAAGCCGAGAAACAGCCGGATGCATTTGGGGCAGTAAAAATGGATCGTTCAGCGAGCTTAGGCGTGGCTGCAGAAACGCGTTCACCTCTTCGGCGTCACGAAACCCCTTTCGTGAAAGTAACCGCGCGATGCACTCCGAACCGCAAATTTCGCTCCACGAAATTCCCGACCCGTCGGCATTCAGCTCTTCAGGCTGCCTAATGATCCATCGGCTTTGCGGCCGGGTAGATTTTCCAAGTGCCTGCTCGCCGGCGAAATTGCCCTCAACGCGGCTTTGTCGCGTAAAGCCCACCTGCACCTTCGGATCCGTTGAGTCACCTTCTACGCGGCTTTGCACCGATCAGTTTATTTGCAGAAAATTTTCTGACAAGATGCGATGAATTACCCGCAACTACCTGGCGATCAGACTCGACAAAGAGCGATTTTCACTGCAAAGAGCCCCATGATTAGAACGATACCGCTTTTCGTAGTGGGTGTCGCATTACTCACCGCCGCGGGTTGCTCAACCAGCGGACCAAGCGGTTCGACCACGCAGTCTACAGCTGTTCAGAGAGATTACGAACGATTGTCGGGCACGTGGCAACTAACCCGCGGAGTCGTAAACGGGAAACCTGTGCCTGCGAGTGTGGCGCGAAGTACAATCCTGATCACCGATCACAACACATTCCGATTTCCAAAGGCGAGCGGCGTTGGTACGCATCCAGCCGGGACTTTTAGGGTGAATCCCACTACGAACCCCAAACAAGTTGATTCAATCGCAGTAGGCGGTCCATATGCGGGTCAACTAACGCGCGGCATCTACGAGATTCTCGATACAACTCACAAGCGCGCGTGTTGGGGTCCGCCCGGTGGCGCGCGCCCGACGGGGTTCACGTCTCCTCCAGGAAGTGGACGGATTCTTCAGTATTGGAAGAAAATTGGGCCAGTGCCCTCAGGTTAAAGATACATCGAGAATCGGGCCGAATGATCCGCCCGTGTCACAGCCAATTACATTAAATGAAATTCCGCTGGTTAGTGCTCATCGGCGTTTTTCTTCTGTTAGTCTACGGAGCGTCGCCGTACTTTTCATTCTGGCGATTCACCGCAGCGCTGCGGTCTGGTGATAGCGTGGCACTGAGTTCACGCATCGATTTTCCAGCTATTCGAGGTTCGCTAAAGAAACAGCTTGTTGCGCGATTCGCTCAGGGGACGGCAACTCACAAGTGGTGGAATAACCTCGGACCAACACTGATCGACACGATCATTGATGCTTATGTGACTCCGGAGGGCATCGCCGCGCTGATATCTAATCCGGAAGTCCTGAAGAACCTCCGGCATCCGCAAGACTTTCGGTTCCCTACCGGTAGAACTGAAGATTGGTCAAAAGTAAAACACGCATTCTTCACCGGTCCGCGCACTTTTGTGGTCGATCGAGAGGGAATCAAACTGCGGTTTCGTTTCACAGGTTTGGGCTGGAAGCTCTACGACCTCGACCTTGGTTTGGATGAGGCGAAGCAATAGTTCTTTAACGAACGAAATCGCTCGCTAAACAACACGCAACGCGAGGTCGCGCTTTGGGAGCAGACTGTGTTTTATGCACAAATTTGCGAAAACTCGCAGACCTTCTTTTTCTTTTTCGCCAAAGCTGAATCGAAGATGTTCACGGTAATAGCGCGAAAGGAATTCCCAATTGACTTCCTTCCGCCGGCCGGGGTCATCGGCCCCGGCTAAAGCGTCTGCGATTAGATCATCGAGAGTGGCAAGGTTTCCATCTCGGAGATTGCGGAGACGGTTTGCGACTTGTTTTGGATCGCCGACTTCGGGGCGAATAAGCCAGAGAGCGTAAACAAACGGAAGTCCGACAGGTTTCTGCCACTGTTCTCCGAGGTCCCAGAAAGAAAATTCGTTCGCGTACTGTTGTCGGAAACGGATGGCTTGATCGCCGATGAGCAGTCGCGCGCGACGGCCTGTTTTTATTTCCGCCGCGCCAGGCCACGCGGCCGTGGTGCGCCGAATCAGGCGCGCAGGCAATCCGAACTCCGCGATTAAACAATACAAAAGATTAGCAGAAGTTTCTGATGCAGGATCGAGTTCGATCTCTTCGATCTGGCCAATTTCGCCGCGGTGCGCGACAACGACACTGTAAACCGGTCCGTCCGAGGAAATGGAAACGTCATCAACGATCCGGTAAATAGGGTTACGCAGAAATTCGAAGCTGGAGACCAGCGCAACATCGAGCTCGCCGGCCGCAAGTTTATTGCAGAGCGCCGATGGATGATCGAAGTCCACGTTGCCTTCCCAGCCGTGGATGAGCGGGCAGGCGTTGAGATACTTTACGCAACCGATGCGGAGGGAGTTCAATGTGAGATGCGATTAGTGAGAGGTGAGAAGTAAATGCTCGCGATTTCCGTCTGTCACTTCTCTCCTCTCAGATCTCACCTCGCACTTTTCACCTATCGCTCACACGCAGGCTAATTCCGACTCGTTACGCCCGCCGGTTTGCACCACGCCATTCAAATGCCGATAATGGCTGTCACGCTGCACCGGTTCGCGACCCGCTTCGCGGATTGCATGTTCGAGAGCAGCCACAGTCTGCTGCTGCGGAGTGGTTGCTCCGGCCATGTGGAAGATTTTTTCTTCCAAAATCGTGCCATGCAGATCGTCCACGCCATAGCTGAGCGACACCTGTGCGAGAGGCAACCCGAGGCTGACCCAATACGCGGTGAGATGATCGATGTTATCCAGATAAATGCGGCTCACCGCGAGATTGCGAAGCTGTTCGAATGCGGGGGCGCGCTTGATCTGGGCGAGGATCCCGTGGGATTGGCACGGTTCGAAAGCGAACGGAACGAAACCAGTGAATCCGCCTGTCTCATCCTGTAATCCCCGGAGCTGGCGCAAATGATCCACCCGCTGCGGAAGCGTTTCGATGTGCCCGTATAACATGGTGCAAGTGCTGCGGCCACCCATCGAGTGCCACGTCCGATGAACGTCGAGCCACTCGGCGGCGGTTTCTTTGCCGCGGCAGATTTTATCGCGGACAGCAGGATCGAAAATCTCCGCGCCGCCGCCCGTGATCGAGCCGAGCCCAACCGCGCGCAAAGTTTCCAGTGTGTCACGGATCGGCATCCGGAAAATTCGCTGCGCCAAATGGCGGACTTCGATCGCGGTGAAAGCCTTGATGTGAAGTTTGGGATCAAGTGCGCGAAGTCTTTGCAAAAGTTCCATATACCATTCTTTCTTCAGCGTGGGGTGCAGTCCGCCTACCATGTGCACCTCTGTAACGCCGAGGGGGAGCGCACCCCTCACGACCTGAATAATTTCGTCGATCGCATATTCGAATGCGTGCGCATCGCGCTTTTTGGCAGCAAAAGCGCAGAACTGACACGATAAGATACAGATGTTGGAGTAATTAATGTAACGGTTGTGGATGTAAGTGGCGTAGTTACCGTTTTTTTGCTCACGCACAACGCTGGCAATCATTCCAAGGGCGTTAAGATCATTGGCACGATACAACGCGAGAGCGTCTGCCTCTGAAATCCGCTGCTGCGCCTCAACTTTTTCTGCGATCGGCCTGAGTTCTTTCGGAATAAGCTCGTAATTCATGGGGACGCGAGGCCAAACCCTCGACAACCAAGCATTGCACAGGCCGCTTCAGCCTTGCAACAAAAACCATGGCTACCAACTTGGCGAAGGGCGAATTTTGGCTAGTTGCCGTTTTTCTGGCAAGTTTTGTCTCAGACAACCGTCTAAATGAACCGATGGCTGGCAACGATCGTGGTAACAAAGGGAGATCGGAAGACGACGCCGATGACGTGCGCCTCATGGGGCTTATCGGCCGAGGCGAGACCATTGCGCTCGAGGAGCTGATCGAGAAACATCAAGCTTTGGTGGCGGGCACGGTGGCACGAATGCTGGGCAGCAATTCCGATGTGGAAGACATCGCACAGCAGGTATTCATTCGAGTCTGGAAGAGCGCGCGTCGCTACGTCCCACGGGCAAAATTCACGACCTGGCTGTTAAAAATTACGCGCAATCTGGTTTTTAACGAACTGCGCCGCGCAAAGCGTCACGCGCATGTTCCCCTTCAACCGGAAACAGGCGCAGAAGATCCGCTGTTGAAGGATGAGGCGCAGTCTCCTCCGGATGCTTCCCTACTGGAAGTGGAACTTCAGCGAAAAATTGAGGAGGCGATATTGCAGCTTCCCGAGGCCCAGCGAATGGCACTGGTGCTGCGGAGATACGAGCAGCTTAGCTATGACCAGATTGCCGAGGTTCTCGATCTCTCGGTTCCCGCTGTGAAAAGCGTTCTCTTTCGCGCGCGCACCGAACTACGCGCTCGGCTGAGCAAGTATTTGGTCGGGCTCGCGTGATTCGTTAAATCGGCTTCGCGCGTTAATGCGTGACGGATGATCCGGTTTCCGAATTAATAATCTCGAATTACCATTAGCGCTCCCTCGCTAGCGCTCGATCACGCGGCCGCGAACACGCTTGATCTGGCTATGATGCGTAAGCACGTGAACACGTCCATCGCTGCCACGGAAAAATGCGCTCAGCAGCCAGCTGACAGTCGAGATGATGATCGCGCCAAAAAAAGCCCGCCAGAAACCTGGAACTTCAAAACATGGCATGATCTCGCCAACGAATTTCAACATCAGGGCGTTAATAATTAGAATGAAAACGCCCAGGGTGACGAGAATCAATGGCAGACTCAGCAGCAAAAGCACGGGGCGAACAAAAGCGTTGATGATACCGAGCAGAAGCGACGCTCCCAGCAGACAACCGAGGCTGTCACCGTAGTTGATCCCAACGATCGGCGCAGCCACAAACACCGCAATTGTGGTTGCGATCCAGCGGAAAACAAAATGTCTCATACCCGTGACGTTTCTAAATCTACTCTTTGATCAAAGAAGCGCGAGAAAGCACTTGCCAACCAATCGATGAACGGTAAACGAATTAAAACCATCAACGATAAAATCTGTGCCGAAAAAAAAGAAGATTGTCCAAGATAAAAATGAGACCTCGCCGGCAACGAGCGGGTCCTTCAAAGTAAAAGCTGGTAAAGGGAGCCGCACACGCGGTGGGACTGCGAGTCGAAAACCGCGCGCGACCAACGCCGGTAAGAGCGCTGCAACAAAAGCTTTAACACCACGCGAAGCCGCCGGAATCCCGGAACCATCGGACGAAGCGGTTCGTCTCCGAGCCTACTTCATCTCCGAGCGCCGGCGTCGATTTGCCTTGCCGGGCGACGCCGAGTCGGATTGGGTGGAAGCGAAACGACAACTACTCTCAGAGTCCGGTCGCCGCTAAGGTTAGAACTCGTGACCGCGGATCGCCGTGGTTAATAAAATGGAAAATGCTCTTCTCGAATTAGCGCAGGCCTTGCGATTACGCCTCGCAGTGATTCGCGACGAGCAAAGCCGCCGTGATCAAACAAAACACATCGCGCGATTGAAAGCGATTTCAGAGCAAATCGACGATTTGCAAACGCGTTTGCCCAAACCCGTCGATCCGCGGTTGGCACACTACCTACAGCGCAAAAGCTATGACAAAGCTCTGGGGTTTCTCGAGGAAATGATTACCGCGAGTACAACTCGACGATAAGTTGTTCGTTCACGATTGGCTGTATCTCTTCCCGAGATGGGATGTGCGCAACCTTGCCGCTGAGTGCATCGCGATCGACCGTCAACCAGTCGGGCACGGGAAAAATTTGCGTGAGATCAAGATTACGGAGCACCAGTTGACGCGATTTTGGTTTATCTTTGATCGTGATTTCGTCCCCGGCTTTCACATTGTAGGAAGCGACATTCACGCCGCGCCCGTTCACGAGCACGTGGCCATGTGACACAAGCTGGCGAGCAGCGTTTCGCGTGTTGGCGAGGCCAAGCCGGTAAACGACATTATCCAGTCGCGTCTCCAGTAGCTGGAGAAGTGTTTCGCCCGTCACGCCGCGCTTGCGCAGCGCGTTCTCGAAGACACGCCGGAACTGCCGTTCGAGAAGCCCATACTGATAGCGCAGCTTCTGTTTTTCGCCGAGCGCAATCGCATACTCTGATTGTTTGCGCCGGGAACCTCTCGGGCCATGTATGCCGGGCGGATAATTCTTTCGTTCCAAAGCCTTGGAGGGGCCGAAAATCGGCACACCGTAACGCCGGCTCACTCTCGTTTTTGGTCCTGTATATCTGCCCATAGGATGCGTTGAAGAGTTAAAGCGTTAGACGCGGCGCTGTTTCGGCGGGCGACAACCGTTGTGCGGCACAGGAGTAACGTCGCGGATCACTGTGAGATCGAGCCCGATCGCCTGCAAGGCACGGACTGCAGATTCACGCCCTGCACCCGGTCCCTTTACCAAGACTTCCACTTCCTTAAGTCCGTGGCCCATCGCCTGGCGGGAGGCATCCTGCGCAACCATTTGCGCCGCGTAGGCAGTACTTTTACGTGACCCTTTAAAGCCAACTTTGCCAGCACTCGACCACCCAATCACGTTGCCTTTCATGTCAGTGATCGTCACGATCGTGTTGTTGAAAGTCGAAAGCACATGGGCGATGCCCGAGTGAACGTTTTTGCTACCTTTGGCTTTGACGATCTTTGGCTTCTCGATGTTATCAGCAGAAAGCGAAAGATTCTCTGAGGCTGCTGGCGTGGCGCCAGCTGGCTGTTCCTTTTTTTGCTTGGCTGTTTTTTTTGCAGGCTTGGCCGGCACCTCTGCCTTTGAAGCTGGAGCTGCCTCGCCTTCGCGGGAATCCTTCGGAGCCGGCACTGATTTGGGCTCGCTCGTTTTCGGTTCTTCCGGGTTTGGACTGGTTGGGTTCTCTGGGTCAGCCATAATTCTAATGAGTCATTTAAACTTTGCCGGCTTTAGCTTCCGGATTGCGGACAACGCCGACGGTCTTCCGCGGCCCCTTCCGCGTCCGGGCATTTGTCGAAGTGCGCTGTCCACGCACGGGTAAGCCCTTGCGATGGCGGATGCCGCGATAACAGTTAATTGCCTGCAGACGTTTCAAGTTACCTTGGATGTCGCGACGCAGATCGCCTTCGATCTTGATCTTGTTGTTCGTGATTGCGTGAATGATTTCGTTCAATTGCTGCGGCGTAAGGTTTTTTGCTCGCAAGTTTGGATCGATGTTTGTCTGCTCCAGAATGCGCCTGGCTGTGGCAAAGCCGATGCCGTAGATATAAGTGAGCGACGCCTCAATGCGTTTTTCTGCCGGAATTTCGACTCCTAGTAATCTTGGCATGGCAAGTAGTTAAAAGTTACAAAGTTAAAATCGCTCATCCCTGGCGCTGCTTATGGCGCGGGTTTTTGCAGATCACGCGCACCACGTTCTTGCGCTTCACGATCCTGCAACTGGCACAAAGCCTTTTTACTGATGGTCGTACTTTCATAATCGGCGAAATGGAAAACGCGGAGCCGGCTCCGCGTTGTCATTTTTGGCGATAGGTAATTCGCCCTTTCGACAAATCGTAAGGTGAAATCTCTAGCATAACTTTGTCTCCTGGCAAGATCCGAATGAAGTGGAGCCGCATTTTCCCGGAAATATGCGCCAGGACACGATGGCCATTGGCCAGTTTTACCAGAAACATGGTGTTCGGCAGCAGTTCGACGACCGTGCCTTCTACTTCAATTGCGTCCTTGCGCGCCATGTCAGAATTTCTGGATCGTTCTTCGTGATCAGAACCGTGTGCTCGAAATGCGCTGAGGGCATTCCATCCGCCGTGCGTACCGTCCACCCATCGTCGAGCAATCTCACGTCGGAAGTGCCGGTGTTAATCATCGGCTCAATCGCCAGCGTCATCCCAGCTTTCAACTTCGGACCGCTGCCGCGTTTCCCGTAATTGGGAATCTGTGGCTCCTCATGCATTTTTCGTCCAACCCCGTGTCCAACGAATTCACGTACGACTGAAAAACCAAAGCGGCGCGCTTCATCCTCAATTTCAGCGCAGATGTCGCCAACGCGCCTGCCTTCGCGGGCCGCGCCAATAGCGCGGGCCAACGCATTTTCCGTTACGCGCAGCAACTGGTCGGTACGTTCGTCAATGATTCCCACCGGCACAGTAGTCGCGTTGTCCCCTACCCAACCATCCCGAACGATTCCAATATCCAGTTTTACAATGTCGCCATATTGAATCCGCCGATGGCTGCCGATGCCGTGCACCACTTCGTCATTGAGCGAAATGCAAATGTTTCCGGGAAATACGCGGTGCCCGAGGCGATAGCCGAGAAATGCGCTTTTCACATGCGCATCGCTCATGAAGTCTGCTGCCCCTTCATCGACTTCTTTTGTTGTAATGCCGGGACGCACCAGGTCGCTAACACGGTCGAGAATATCGCTCGCGGTGCGGCATGCCTGCCGCATCTTCTCGATTTCCTTAGCGTTCTTAATCGGAATCATCGTTTGTCTTCAATCAACCGCGAGATATCGCTAAAGACTGCCTCGCGATCGCGGTTACCGTCGATCCGATGTAGTATCGACATTTTTCCATAAAAAGATGCTAGCGGCTCAGTCTTGGTGCGGAACTCTTGCAAGCGAGTTTGCAGCACGCTTAGGTCGTCGTCGTTCCGACGTACCAATGGACCGTCGCAATAGGGGCATACGGCACGCTCTGCGAACTGCGCACTCGATGAGCTGGTCGTAAAGCCGCATTCGCCGCATTGGAGCCGGCCGGCAATGCGATCGCGCACGGTCTGTTCCGACACCTCGAGCCAAATCGCTAAATCCAAAGCGGTACGCAATCGCGCCAAAATCGAAGTCAAACTTTCGGCCTGCCGCAGCGTCCGGGGAAAACCGTCGAATACGAATCCGTGGCCGCCATGCAGGCGCAACCAGTCTTCGATTAGTTCAATGATGATTTTGTCGGAAACCAGCCCACCGCTCTGGAGCACTTCGGCGGTCTTCTTTCCCAACGGCGTGCCGAGGTCTCTTTCACGGCGCAGGATTGCGCCCGGCGAAGTGACGGGAATCCCGAATTGGCGCGTAATCATTTCTGCCTGGGTCCCTTTGCCGGAACCGGGCGCGCCGAGAAGAACAAGCCGCCTTTTCACCTATCGCCCGTAGAGGAAAATGGCGACGCCAGCAATTACAAGCACGGCGATCCCCACGTACAACCACATTAGCGCGCCGCTCGCTGCCGCTTCGCCGCGACTGTAGGTAGCGCGATCAAAGGAACGCCCTCGAATCCGACCCTTGCGCAGGAACCCGTCGTAATGCCGCTGAATAAGGTGTGTCTCCACCTGGCGCATGGTATCGAGCATGACGCCCACAATGATCAACAAACTTGTGCCGCCAAAAAATTGCGCCGTGATAATGGGCACATTCAACCCCTGGCTGAGAAGACTTGGCAACACCGCTATCAGCGTCAGGAAGATCGCACCGGCAAACGTTAGTCGCGTCATTGTGAAATCAAGAAAGTCGGCCGTCGGTTTTCCCGGTCGGACACCCGGGATGTAACCCCCGTATTTCTTCAGATCATCTGCGATTTGAGTTGGTTGGAACTGCGTTGCGACCCAGAAATAACTGAAAAAGAAAATCATCGCCGCGAGAGCGACGTAATGAGGCCAGCCGGTGGAAAGCGCGTTGGCGATGCGGTTGGCAATTGGGCTGTTCTTAAAGGCGTAGCTGACAATCGTTGCAGGAAAAAGGAGAAGAGCCCAGGCGAAGATGATCGGCATCACGCCGGCGTAATTCACTTTTAAGGGCATGTATTGCGTTTGGCCCCCGTACATTTTGCGGCCAACTACGCGCTTGGCGTACTGGACGGTAATTTTCCGCACGCCTTGCGTAATCGTGATCACCGCGGCGATCACAATGATCAAAAACAATACCAGCAAAACAAGGACCATCGGATTCACCTGGCTCGATCCGGTCTGCGCCGAGGGCACAAAAGTCTTCCACGCCTGCGCGAGCGCGGCGGGCAGCCGCGCAACAATCCCCACAGTAATGATCAGCGATATCCCGTTTCCAATGCCGCGTTCGGTAATTTGGTCGCCCATCCACATCAATAGAAGCGTCCCTGTGGTCAGGGAAACCACGGTTACGATTCGAAACTTCCAGCCGAGATCATCCACCAACGGAATCCCGAGGTTCTTGATGGTGTCGATAATCCCCGGCAACATGGTGTGATACGATTCCGGGTGCTGGAACGACAGCGCCAGCAAGTATCCTTGGAAAATGCACAAGACGAGTGTCGCGTAACGAGTCAGCTGCATGATCTTTTGTCGGCCGCCGTCTTCGCGCGCGAGTCTGCCAAGCCGCGGAATCACCGCGGTCAGCAACTGCATCATGATCGATGCGCTGATGTAGGGCATGATGCCCAGAGAGAAGACTGCGCAATTTTCCAGCGCGCCACCACTGAACAAGTTAAACAGCGCTGCAAGGCCACCTCCGGTGCGTTGGCTAAGCGAGGTGCGAAACCACTCCTGCAATACAGCTTGGTTGACTCCGGGGGTTGTGATTGCCGCTCCCAGACGCACAATCACGATCACGGCCAGCGTAAACATGATGCGCCGGCGTAATTCGGGTATCTTGACCGTGTTGAGAAACGCCGAAACCATCCGCTAAATTTGAAACATCATGTGCCGGGAAGCTAGCTCTTCCGCGATGCTTTCTTTTTTGCCTTGGCCGAGGTCTTCCTGGACGATTTTTTCTTCCCTGTCCCCTCTGATGCAGCTTCACCAGCTGGCTTCTCCGGCGAAGCTTCCGACGCCGCGGCAGCATGAGGACGCTCTGCTTTCTCACGCAGCGTAATCGTTCCTCCCGCTTTTTCGATTTTTTCCCGGGCTGACGCGCTAATTTTATCGGCTTCTACCTTCAGGCCGTGCTTTAATTCTCCGCCACCAAGGATTTTGATTCCCACGAAATCCCCGCGGACGAGCTTCGACTCGCGCAGCAGCTGTTCGTTAACGGCAGTCCCGGCTTTAAATGCATTGAGATCATCAAGATTGACGATCGCGTACCGCTTGTGAAAGGCGGCATTATTAAATCCCCGCTTTGGCAATCGCCGAATCAACGGCATCTGCCCGCCTTCGAACCCAAGGCGAATACTCCCACCTGAGCGCGCCTTTTGTCCCTTATGACCCTTGCCACTGGTTTTTCCGTGGCCGGAACTTTCACCACAACCCAGGCGCTTCACGCGATGTCGCGAGCCGGGACGCGGTTGCAGATTATGAAGACGCATCATGTTGCTCACCTTTTCCATCGCTGAAGTGAATTCCGCGCAGTTTGAAAATTTCCTCCCGCCGGCGAAGCGATTTCAGCGCGGCGATCGTCGCCTTCACCACGTTGGCGTGATTGCTTGACCCGAGCGACTTGGCCAGCACGTCTCGGATGCCGGCAGCTTCAGCTACGGCCCGCACACCTCCGCCGGCGATAACCCCGGTCCCCGGCGATGCGGGACGCAATAGGACTCGCGCTCCATCATATTCGCCGATCACTTCGTGGGGAATCGTGTTTTCGTTCAATGAAACTTTTTCCATCGCTTTGCGGGCTGCTTCGGAAGCCTTTCGAATGGCCTCTGATACTTCGTTAGCCTTGCCAAATCCGCATCCAACTTTTCCGTCGTGATCTCCAGCAACGATCAATGCGCTGAAGCTGAAGCGCCGTCCGCCTTTCACGACCTTGGCGCAGCGGTTGATGAACACGACTTTCTCGGTCGTATCACCTCTTGCCGCGGGCGCCTTATCTTGCCTGCGCATGTCGGGTCTTCTGCCTGAACTTGTTTGAGCCATGAATTAAAATTTTAAACCGCCTGCACGTGCCGCGTCTGCTAATGCCTTCACTTTGCCATGATAAAGGAACCCGCCGCGATCAAAAACGACTCGATCGAGTTTCTTCGCCAGTGAGCGTTCCGCTATCGCCTTGCCAACTTGTTCCGCCGTGGTCTTGTTTGCAGCGGCTTTATCTTTCCCCGGTAAAGAACGCTCTGCGGTCGATGCAGCGGCCAGCGTCCGACCGGAATTGTCGTCGATCACCTGAGCGTAAACGTGCTTGCCAGAGAAATGAACTGACAGCCGCGGCCGTTGCGCCGTGCCCGCCACCTTTTTCCTGATCCTTTGATGAACACGCTGTCGCGCTGCCTTACGAAACGTCGCCATAATTATTGAACAGTCTTGCCCTCTTTGCGACGAATCTGCTCGCCCGTGTAGCGAACGCCTTTACCCTTGTACGGTTCCGGCGGGTAAAAGCGGCGGATGTCCGCTGCTACCTGGCCAACCAATTTTTTGTCGACTCCTTCGACTTTAATCTTCGTGTTATCCGCGACCGTGATTTTAATGTCCTTCGGAATCGAAAACGGCACCGGATGAG
>Ga0193727_1000457_pt1 | contig 15762 bp, 11 predicted proteins | sample H2c2metaG_FD_143051 | JGI IMG/M metagenome (GOLD analysis project Ga0193727, IMG submission 143051) | Soil microbial communities from a riparian zone of the East river system, Colorado, United States - H2c2 | ecosystem: Environmental > Terrestrial > Soil > Riparian zone | place: USA: East River...
AGCGTGACCGCGAACTGCTGCGTGCCTCCCGACACCAGGCTCGCGCTCGCGGGATTCAGCGCCACCAACGCCACCGGAACCGCGGTGACCGTAATTGCGGCGGCGCCGGTCTGGCCTTCGCTGGTCGCCGTGATGGCCGCCGTTCCGGCTGCGACGCCGGCCACCAGCCCACTCGCGCTCACCGTCGCCACGGCGGGTGCACTGCTCGCCCACGTGACGCTCCGGCCCGTGAGGATCGCGCCGCTCGCATCGTTAAGTGTCGCCGCGACCTGTTGCGTCGCCCCCACCGTGAAGCTCGCGCTCGCCGGACTGAGCGTCACCGTGGCTACCGGCACAACCGTCGCCGCGGTGGTCGTCCCGCTCACCACGCTCGAGATCGCGCCGAACACCGCGTTCACGTTCAGCGTGCCGCGGAATGCCACAAGCTGGAACTGGTACGGCGTCGCCACCGCGAGCCCCAGCACCGTGCAGCTCCGCGTCGCCCCGACCGCCGTACCGGCGACCGGAACCTCGCAGGTGCCCTGCGTAACGTCAGCGGCCGACCCCCACGAGAGGGCCCGGGCGGCCCAACGGACGTAGTAGCTTGCGGGCTGCCCGGTGCCGTCGGTGACCTCCGTGAACGAGAGCGTAACCGAGCTGCTCGTCACGCCCGCGACGGCGAGATTACTCACAGTCCCGGGTTTGGTGGTGACGGGCGACGTAACCGTCATGGCGGCGCTTCCCGTGACTCCATCGCTGGTCGCGCTGATCGTGGCCGTGCCGGTCCCGACCGCAGTGGCCAGCCCACCCGCGCTCAGCGTCGCCACAGCTCCGTTGCTCGAGGTCCAGGTTACGGTGGGTCCCGGCAGCACGGTCCCTGATGCGTCTGTGACAGTGGCGCTGAACTGAGACGAGTTGCCGGTCGCGACACTGGCTGTGGCCGGACTGACCGCGACCGAGGCCACGGTGGCGCTGCCGCCACTCGACATCGGGCCGGTGCCCGCCGTGAGATCATCGACCCACATGTACTGGTCGACGGGCGACCCATCGCCGATGTAGGGTGCGATCATGAATTGGTGGAAGTTGATGCTCGGCCGGGCGCCGGTGCGAAACAGGATGTCGTGCCGATCGATCACCAGGGTGCCGTTGAACCAGTACTGCATCACGCCGTCGGCCTGGCCCACACCGCCCGCGATCGAATTGATTTGGAAGTAGACCTCGACATGATTCCAGTTGCTCTTGTACCCCGAGCCGGAGGTTGGCTGGAACGCGACTTGGGGAGCCTGCAGCTCCTTGTCGTTATACCAGGGCGGCGCGTTGAAACAGGTCGCCACCACGTTTGTCTCCACCACCCCGTTGCACCCGTCCGTCGAGCGGCTCTCCGTCGTTCCAATCAGATTGAGGGGAGGCATGCCGAAGGAGGTGTTGATCGCCTTGTTGTCCTGCAGCACGAGCCGCGGGATGCCGCCGTTCTGGTAGTTGTGCTCGATGTAGGCGGTCAACCAGTTGTTGGACGGGCCGTCAAAATCCCCCTCCAGATCGCTCAGGACCAGGAATTCATGCGGGTGATAGGCCCGGCCTGAGCCGACCCAATTGGTGCTGTACTTCACCCAGTAGCTGACGTACAAGGTCGGCGTCGCGGGGAACAGGTGCCGCGCGGCTCCCCCGGACAGCGGGGTCGTGGCGCACGCCAGGAAGTGCTCTTCCAGGGCCCGGGTACTGCCGTCGGCGTGCTGCGCCGTGGTCGTGGCCATGCTGGTGTTGTCGTACCAGCCCCGTGACGCGAAGGAGTTGTCCTCGAAGGATTCCTGAAACAGAAGGGTCCCCGCACCGGTCGCCGCCAGGGGCCGCGCTGTGGCCTGTGGGGCCGCCGCCTGGTCAGGAGCGAGGGTTCGCGTGTCCTGCTCGCAGGCTGCGAGCAGTGTGAGCACCGCAAGGCCGAGCTGATAGAACCTGGGTCCAAAGCGCATGTTCCCCCCAAAGCCAGAGAGTAAGGTTCGGCGGCTCGACTGGCATTGCGCGCGGGAGCGTGCGGTAGCCTCGGGGCTTTGCGTCGCCGGCTTTCGCCGGGTTTGCCTTTGTCGCCCTCCCTTGCCCTAGGGGGGTGCGATCCTACCGAACTACGATTGCGGCACTACAACTTTTGCTCGACGGATCACCTGCTCCGCAGCACGACCCTCAACCCCGGCGTGCCGCGCGGATCACGGCCCGGGCCACCGATCGGTGCGGATCTGGACCCCGGCGAAGTACCACGGGAGACCGGTGTCGACGGCGCCCTGCTGCCCGTTGTTGCCCAATCCGAAACTCGTGAGGGCCACGGGGTTGACGCAGAAGCTGTACCCCGCCGCGTAGTACGACGCGAGCGTCCAGGTCTGGCTGCCGTTCCACAGCCCCGAGGCGCCGTAGTCACTCTGGCGGAAGTCGGCGTCCCCCATGATCTGGGTGCCGCTCGCGTCGTACACGCGCGGGTGCATCTGCACGTGCGTCGCATCGACAAAGTGCACGAAGTACTCAAAACGGTACCACACCCCGTGGCTGAGCGTCACGCCCGGCCCCCAGTGCCCCACCGGGTAGGTGTAGCCGCAGCCATAGAAGCTGCTGACGAACTGCCAGCCGCCGCTCACGCCCATCTTCCGCACGAAGGTGAGGTTGGCATACTGCCACGTGTCCACCGTCACGATGTGATCCCCGGGAGGGGAGGTGTCGTCGTTCCGCATGTAAAACCGGACGTAGTAATCCGTCGAGACGGGCACGATGGGTGGCCCCCCTCCTCCTTGGCTCACCGGGCCTTGCTGCAGGTTGGCGGCGAAGGTCGAGCCGCGCTGCAGCACTTTCAGAGCATTGAGGCCACCAGGACCGTTAACGCTCGCCCCCGAGACCACCGACAACAGCTGGACTCCAGTCCCATTGTTGAACTCCCAGTAGCTGGTCCAACGGCCGCCGTCCTGCACCGCGTTGCTCGACGTGCCGGTCGCCGTGCTCCAATCGCTCTGGAACACCACGCCGCCGCCCCCGCCGCCCGCGGTCACCGTGATCGCAGCGGTGCCGCTCCGCCCTTCGCTCGTCGCCGTGATGGTCGCCGAGCCGGCCAGCAGACTGGTCTCGAGGCCGGTGCCGAGCACCGTCGCGACCAAGGTATTACTGGAGCTCCAGCTCACCGTGCGCCCGGTCAGCACGTTCCCGCTCGCGTCCCTCAGTGTGGCCGTGAGCTGCTGCACCGTGCCCACTACCTGGCTCACCGTCGCAGGACTCACCGTCACCGACGCCACGGGCGCCAGCGCCACCGTCACGCTTGAGGCCCCGCTCTTTCCCTCGCTCGTCGCGGTGATCGTCGCCGATCCGGCGGCTACCCCAGTCACGAGCCCGCTGCCGTTCACCGTCGCGACCGCGCTGTTGCTGCTACCCCACGTCACCACCCGGCCCGTCAGTGCGTTGCCGCTCGCGTCCCTCGGCGTGGCAGTGAGCTGCGCCGTCTGCCCCACCGTCATATTCGCTGACGCCGGAGTCACCCCCACCGTCGCCACCGGCACCGACATCACCGTCACTGTGACGGCGGCCGTCCCGCTCTTCCCCTCGCTCGTCGCGGTGATCGTCGCCGATCCGGGGGCGACCCCAGTCACGAGCCCACTGCCGTTCACGGTCGCGACCGCGCTGTTGCTGCTGCCCCACGTCACCACCCGGCCCGTCAGTGCGGCACTCGTCGAATCCAGCGTGGTCGCCGTCAACTGCACCGTTTGCCCGGCTACCATACCCGCCGATGCCGGCGTCACCGCTACGGACGCCACGGGCACCGTGCTCACGTCGACCACCGCCGAGTCCGTGAGGGTGGCGGTCTTGGCCAGGATCTTGTAATGCCCAGGGGAGGTGGGGGACTTGTACATGCTCAAGTGCCTGTTGTGGCTGGTGGTGCTCGTGTCTGTGATGTCACCGCCGGTCACGCTCCAGCTGACGGCGACATTGGCCGTGTCACCCGTGCTCGTGAGGCCGACGGCGATGAATTGCGTCGTCTGCCCGGTGCGGAGGCTTGACGTTTTGGGGGAGACGAGCAGCTGGACCGCGGTGCCGGCCTGGTCTGTCGCCACCGGCACCTCACAGCCGATCGCCGCGAAAGCACCGAGGATGAGAGCCGTGTGCAGTCGCGCCAGGCGCTGCGCCAGCTTGTATAAGAACATCATCGCACATCCCCCTTCGTGAGTGAGGTTCGGGAGCTCGACTGGCTTGGCACGCGGACAGCGGGCTGTAGCCTCGTGGCTTTGCGTCGCCGGCTTTCGCCGGTTTTGCCTTTGTCGCCCACCCTCGCCTAGAGGGGTGCGATCCTTACCGAACAGGTCTGCTACGGCGTTACTACACAAAACGAAACGGCCGCCAACCGATCGAGAACGTCTCGATTCGCTGGCGGCCCGGCGGACGTGGCGACTGCGTCGCGTTAGTCCCGTGGCTCTGCGTCACCGCCTTTCGGCGGGTTTGCTCTGAGCAGCTTCACGTCGTATTCGCTGCATGTCATCCGGGTCGGTGCGGGGTTGCGGTGTCGCAACTACTGCTGCGTCCCCCCAACGCACTACATCCAGATGACGGGCCACGCTACCACCTCTACGTTCGTCCGCGCAAGCAGTGCAAGGTACCAGTGCGGGAAGATTGGGAGTTAAGAACTAGGACACCGCAGGAGGCTTCATTCTTGTGCAGCGAGAACGCGCGTTCTCAGGGTAGGGGTGGCCCCGAGAGTTAACCAGGCGATACTGGCGTCAAGGGCGGCTAAGGTGAGCGTGATCGAACCAGAAAGTGTCCGCCTCACTCTTCACGTCGTCCAAGCCGCCCCACGTAGGCGCGAGTTGGTACTCGATGAACCCGGGATCGCCGGGCGGCGTCTGCAGGTCGGTGTACCGCCCTTGCAGGACGCCGTCCAACCACCACCGCGTTGCCCCATCCCGAGTGGTGTCTGTGGTCGCGTACTTCACGTACCACTCGATGAGATGCCATTCTCCGAGCGTCACGGGCGTCGCCGCGACATTGGGCTCCATGCGGCGCGTGTCAATCGGGAACTCCGGTTCTACCTGAATCGTGTGCCCAACCGGCGTGTTGTACATCATGATGAAGATGTCGCCCTGCGCGCCCGTCAATGGAAACATGAAGGCAATTTTGTTGGTGTTGCCCATGTGGCTCTGCCAGGGATCGCTGGGCCTCCACCAGAACGCGAAATAAGTTTCCGCCACGGGTGCGGCGGGGCGGAAGAACGCCACCCCGGGCTCCCTCCCACCCACAAATCCCACCGGATATGCAAACGCCAACACACCCGGGGGTGAGCGCGGTGCGAGGGGGTCGGCCATTAGCAATACCCCCAATCCAGAATCGATCGTCTCGCGCTGTTCCTCTAACCAACCGTGCTCGTTCAAGGCATCGAACGATTCGTCGCTGAGGACCTTGAAGCCCGCTGGTTCGTTCGGCCAAAAGGGATTGTCTCGGCCCGCCACGACGGCGAACGCCACCGTCGCCGTCGTACCAACGACTGTCGCCCTTACCCTGCTTACACCGGGATCTGCGCCGGCCGTGAAAACGACTTGGGACAGGCCCGAGCTGAGCGACGTGGTCGTATCCGCGCTCAAGCTTCCGCTTCCGAACGTCACCGTCCACGCCACGCGCGCGCCAGCGACCGGCACATCGCCTGTTTCGCAAACGCGCACCGCCAGCGGCTCTGCCAGAGCGTGACCCACAAGGGTCCCCTGCCGATCCCCCGTCACCAATGCGAAGACCAGGAGAGCGCACAACCACTGCGTGACCCGGCGTTCCATCGACCCTACGCTCCTCACTTAGTGTGAATGGTACACGCCCGGACGTCCGTTAACGCCGGCAGACCGTCCGAATCCACTCTTCGAGCTCCTCGAGATCACGCGCGCCAAGGCGACTGTGCGTCGGGAGCGTGCAGAGCCGCGCGGCCAGCAGGCGGCTCCCGCGGAACGCGGCGTCCCGATTGATGCACCGGGGAGCGAATGTCTCAAGGTCGCACAGCACCTTCGGGTACCCGGGCATGACGCCCAGGCGGCGCGCCGCGGTGTCGCACGCTGCGCGCCGCACTGCGGGTGATGCCAGCACCGGCAGTCGCAGATATCCCGGTTGCGAGTGGCGCGGCGTGCGAATCGTCTCGAATCCTGGTTGCCGCCGCAGTTCATCGAGCAACCGTTCGGCATTGCGTCGCCGGACCTCGATCTCCCGATCGGCCAGGCCCCACGTCGCCGCGACAACGGAGCAGGACGTGCCGGTCGGCGCTCGCAGCGGGCGCGGATCGCGATACACCGTCTCGCCGAGGCGCAGAAACGGCAGGCCTGCCGGCAGCGCGTAGACACTGGCCCGCGCCAGCAGCCATTGGGCGACGATCGCCGCCACCTCCGACCAGTCCCCGTCGGGCGGACCGAGCAGTCCCCGGCCCCGCTCGAGCACCCGCGCTCCTGTTTCGTCGTTGGCCAACAGGGCACCGCCGCTCCCTCCGGTCAGTCCCTTGCCCCGGCCGAAGCTCAACACCGCTACGGACCCCTGCCTCCCGGCGGGGCGGTGCTCCACCGTCGCACCGACCGCTTGGGCCGCATCTTCGATCACAACGGCGCCCGCCTGGGCCGCGAGGCGATTCACTTCACCCAGGTCCACGGGACACCCGTACAGATGAACGACGACGACGGCCGCGGCGCCGTGCTGCAGCGCGGTGCGCAAGCTCGCGAGGTCCGGCGCGAGGGTGTACGGATCGATGTCGTAGAGGAGCACCGGCACGTTCGCGCCTACCGCGGCCGTCGCCAGGTCGTAGCACGCGAAGGCGGGAAGGGCGACCGCGAAACCCGGACGATCTCCAAGGATGCCGATGATGGCCGCGGTCAGGGCGGTCGTTCCGCTATCCGTCAACAGCGCACTCGTCAGTGCATAGCGGGCTCTGAGCAAGGCAATCAACCGCTGTTGCGCCGAAGAGCGTCGCGCACCTCGCGCGGCCGCGCGCGCGCCGAGCAGCAGCGCCGCCGCGGAGAGCGGCGAGTAGACCGGCAACTGGTGCCGCCAGCCGCTCACGGATGGCATGCTAGGCTGCTGTCACGGGAGGAAGCGAACCAATCGCGGGCCCAGCCGGTTCGCGACCGGCAGGGGGAGCCAGCGCCACAGGCGCGGGCCCCAGGAGAACGCCGGGTCATCCGGTGACGGTGTGGCCGCGCGCGTACCCCGAGCGTGTTCGGACCACGGGAGCACCACGTCGCGGCCGCCCCACTGCTGCTTGAACCGGTGCGTACCGCCGCCCGGGGTGCAACGCCCAAAGTTGAATACCCGCACGCCGCGGCGGATCATGTCCTGCATGAACGACCAGTAGAGCCACATGTTCACCGCGAGCCCGCGATCCCGGCGGCGTGCAGCGGCCCAGGTCATCTCGAACTCACCGCCCCACACAAAGCCGCAACCGGCGGCGAGCGGTTCATCGCTGCCACTCCGGTACGTCGCCCCGAAAACGACCGCGTCGGGGAACGTCGCGGCGATGCGCTCGAACCACGCGCGTGGCAACACCGGGGTGCCCAGGTCGCGCATGGTGCGAGCGAACACGTCGTAGAATGGCTCCAATTGGCACGCGCTGAACCGGGTCTCGAGCCCCTCCTTCATTGGGCGCCGGATCTGACTCCGCAGTTTTGAGGGGAAGGCATCCCATAATTGGTCGGTTGAAGCGGGAAGGTCGAGCAACACCGTAACTTTTCTCGACCGAACCGGAAGACCGAGATCCGCAACAGACCGTGTCCGCAGCTCCAACAGATCCGCTCGCGACCGGTGTGCTTCGGCAACCGCGTCGTCCACCAAGCGCCGGCACGCAACCGGGGAGCCCAGGGGACCGCCGTCGTTGAGGAATGGCAGCGAGACGAGATAGTGGCCGAAGATCCGGCTCTTCACGCGCACGAGCGGCAGCACCCCGTGCCATTCGCCGTCCCGATCGGTGGCGATCCGAAACAGCGGTTCCGCCCCGAGCACGTCGCTCAGGATATCGCGCCAGCCGGCGAGGTGGCAGGGCGTGTTCCCCGCGGACTGCACCACGAAGTCGTCCCAGCGGACGGTGTCGTCGAGGGGCAGCACCGTCAACGACCCGCTCGCGGTGAGTGGCACTCCATCCACCAACGGTGTCATGGCGCTCCGTGCTCGACGCCCCTGGGGGGGCGCCGCACAAACAGGCCATCGAGCTCCAACAACCGTCCGTCAATCGTCCGGGTCACGAGCGACAGATCGACCAGATCAAAGCCTGCGTCCTGATATAGCCGGATTGCCTCGTGTAACGGTGGCGACTGCTCATAAATGGGCAAGACCGAGAGCTCGGCAAGCACCCCAACAAGCTGCGAGAGACACCCGCTGGCGCCGCGTAACACCTGAAGGTCGAAGCCTTGGGCGTCCGTCTTGAGAAGTATGCGCGGGCTCGGAATCCCCTCGAGGATGTGGGCTAGCATTCCGTCCAGCCGGCGCAGCGGTACGCGCACGTGATCAACGACGTTCGACGTGCGGAGCGACGTGAGAAAGGAGCTCAAGACCGAATTCGTCGCGAGATGGAGAGTCGCTTCCGTATCGGTGTCGCCGAGGGCGATGGGGTAACTCCGCCAGTTGGGATCGTGGCGATGGCGCTCCACGAGGAGCGCGTAGACGCGTGGGTCGGGCTCGAACGACACGATGCGTCCCGCGAACCCCAGACGACGGACCTTCGCGGCGAACTGCCCTTCGTTCGCACCGACGTCCAGCACGACGGTGACGCGATGCTCCTGCAAAAAGCGGCGCAAGCCGGTCAGTTCCAGCCATTTTGCCGACAGGGTGCGTGGGAATTCGAGCGGCAGCGCGGTGCTGCGATACAGCGCGCGAGCCACGAGGGTACGCGCCATGGAATACGCGGCGGTTAGTCCGCCCGAAGTCGACACGTTGCGCTACCGATCCACGTCGATGGGCAGGAGCTGCCACTCGCACCCCGCCGCCGTCGCTTGTTTTCCGAAGCGTGTGAGCGGCAGCGCCAGCAGCGGTATGCGCTCCGGCCGGGGTAGGAAGCCGGCCCGCCGGACGGCGTTCGCCGCCTGCGACTGAAGCATCACCCAGATCTCGAGCCGCGTCGCGCCGGTGTCTCGCACGCGGCGCGCCAGAGCGACGAGCAGGGAACTCAAGAGCGTCATCGGCTCGCACTGGACCACGCAAACCGCCGCCGGGCCGTCCCGGCCGTGATGCCGGACGAGAGCCTTGCCCACCAGAGCGGCATCGCGGTCTCGCGTGTGAAACCTGTACCACCGATCGCTTGCACTTGGATATCCGGCGAGCCGAGCGCGATACAAGGACGCGCGCCGCACCGGTTGCAGCGATCGTGCGCCATTCGCCTGCCCTGGCTCGATGGCGCTGGCCGCGTCCTCGGGGACTCCGTCGATCGCGGCCAGCGGCATCGTCCGCGACCGCCGTATCAGATGATAGAGGCGAATCGCTACTGCCACGCCGCGCCGCAGGTCGGTCAGCGGGATCACAAAGCGCTGCAGAGCGCCGATGGGCTGGAAACCAGCAGCCCGCAGCACCGGTTGTGCGAGCTCATTGGGGTCCGCGTAGATGAGATCCACGGATCCCGAGGCCTTCACGTCGTCCACCAACCGACGCACCAACCGCAGCGCCGGCCAGAACTTCCGATGAGCGGTGGCGACCATCAGATTCGCCAGCAAGGCTCCCTGCAGCGTGCGCCCGCCGAGCGCGAACGCGCGGGGAAACTGTGCGATGTGGGCGCACAGGCGCCCGTGCTCGTCCCAACCCACCCAGCTGGTCCCACCCTCCGCCACCGCGTCCGGAAACGCCCGGTCGAAATAGTCGGGGAACTCGGGCCGCTCATGGTCGAGGAACAACCGTTTGATCGCGTCGGCGTGCTCGACGGGGTTAACGCGAGTGATCGTGAACCCCGCCACTGCCGGGGGAGCGGATCGGCCCGCGGTGACCACGCTACGATGCTCGGAGGTCGCGCGCATTGCGCCACTGGGGCCGGTCGCCCGGGGGGGGTGACGGGGCGGCGAGCGCGGCCACGGTGTCCCGCATCGCGGTGAACCGGAACTCGGCGAGCAAGCGGTCGAGACGCGCCTCGGTCCGGCCGAGGCCCCCATAGTGCCGCACGCGCGTCAGCCAGGACACCGGGAATCGCGGCTGCGTGGGATCGAGCTCCCACGGATGGATATAGAAGGTGCCCGGCTGGCACCGGTCTTCGCACTGGCGCAGGGCGGTACGCACGAGACGATACGGCAGCAGCCGGAAATAGGCTCCGCCGGCGGCGGGGAGCTGCAACCCGCACCAGCGCAGCGTCGCGGGAGGCATCTCGGCGAGTTGCCCGGCCGGACGTTCGAGCCAATGCGGGTCCCGCCGCCCGCCGGGATATCCGTAGCCCGGCCGCCGTACGGGAAACAGGCTCGAGTCGTAGCGGTAGCCCTCTTCGATCAGGATGTCGAGCGCCCATTCCCCGCCGGGCACGATCGAGAAGCTGGGCGCGCGATACCCCAGCACCGGTACGCCGGTGATATCCTCCAGCACCTGCTTGCTGCGGCGCACCGACGCGCGGAACGCGCGCGGCGTTTGCTCCGTCACGCGCACGTGGTCCCACCCGTGCGAGGCGATCTCATGGCCCGCGCGCGCGATCAGGCGCACCAGCGCCGGCTTCCGTTCCGCCACCCAGCCCAATACAAAAAATGTCCCGCGCGCGTCGTGTCGGGTGAGCTGGTCGAGGAGTCGTGACACCTCTCTCCCCACCCGGGACTCGAAGCGCTCCCATTCCGAGCGCGCCACCCGCGACTCGAACGCCGACACCTGGAAGTACTCTTCGACGTCGACAGAAAAATTGTGGGCGGCGGGGACCCCCGGCCTTTCGGGCGGGTGGATACTCGCGTGCCGCACGATGGCTGTCATGGATTTCGGTCTCCTGTCGTGGCGTCGGCGCACGGCAACGAGGCAAGCGCTCCCACGAGCCCCGCGACACAGCGCTCGATCCGTTCATAGCTCTCCGCGAATGCCGCCGGGCCTTGCTCTACCGGATCCCGAATCACCCGCACCACGAGCGGCTCCGGGTCCATGTCCCCCAGCGCCAGGATGTCGCGGGGCGAGCGGCCGAAGCGCTCACAGATCGCCCGGCCCTGAGCCGGGTCCATGACGACGATGAGCTCAGCCTGGCGCACCCGTTGAGGCGTGAGGAGGCGGGAGCGGTGCGTCGACAGATCCACGCCCCACGCTTCCGCGACGCGCACCGCGTCCCGGGGACTGGGGCGATCGGGACCGACAAACCCGGCTGATTCGACGCGGATTCCCATCGCGACCAGCGGCCGCGCCAACAGGGCAGCGGCAAACGGGCTGCGACAGATGTTGCCGTGACACACGACCAGCAGATCCGCGGGCCGTAGGCGCCGGCGCAGCGCCGCGTGTGCCCGCTGCCGGAGCAGCGGGTGCGGCAGGCTTTTCGCGAGACTGCGGAGCCGCTTCCACGACGATGGCACCGGGAGCAGCTGGGTCAGCGTGATGGTGCCTCCTCCCCCGCGCTGCCATCGCGACATTTCCGGCACACAAACCGCCCGATGGCGGTCAGCGATCCGAGGTTCGCCTCGGTAATTTCCGCTTCGCCGATCGGCACGCCGAAGGCATCCTGCAGAAATTCGATCAGCTCGACCACGCCGATCGAGTCGATCACGCCGGTGTCGATCAGCGAGTCGTCGTTTTGCAGGTTCCAGTCGGCGCGGGCGTACAGGAAATTCTCCCGCAAATACGCGCGCGTGCGATCGACAACCTGCCGCTCAGTGAGCGCCATCGTCTCGTTCTTCATGCTCGCTCTCTTAGTAGTCATACGGGTACGGGCGCCGCCTCCGACATCACCCCCCGCATCCGGCGGGTGCCCGGCGAGCTTGCGGCCGCGCTGGAATCGAGCAACGCACGATGCCACAGCTCGGTCGAGAGAATTCCCACCAGTGCCTGACTCTCCCACACTCGCGTCGCCAATCCCGCGCGGCAGCGCCGCACCAGAGCCGCCACCGCGGTCGGATTGAAGATCCCCGTCCGTCGCAGGCTCCCGGGTTCGAGCAGCGCAGCGACGTACTCCGGCGGCCTGGCCCCGAAGAACGCCGGCACATCCGGCGCGCGGTACGGCAGCTTTGGGCGCCGCGCGATCGCGGGCGGCAGGACCTGCGTCGCCCACCGGCGCAGGATCTCTTTTTCCTGCAGGCCGCGGAGCTTGCTGCGCGCGGGGAGCGCCGCGGCGAACTCGAACAGGCGATGATCCAGGTACGGCACCCGCGCTTCCACGCCGTGCGCCATCGCCATGCGGTCGCCCTGAGTGCTGAGCAGATACGGCGCCAACAGCGTGGTCATCTCGAGGTAGGCCGCCCGTCCGAGCGGCGACCAGCGCATGAACCCTTCCGGCAGGCGTCCGCGCAGCTCCGCTAACGCGTCGAATCCGCCGAGGCCGGCCCGGAATTCCTCGGTGTAGAAGCGCTTGATCTGCGCCGTCGCCCGGAATCGCGGCAGGTGCGAGAACAAGGGGTCGTCCGTCGTGCCGCAATTCAAGAAGAAGCGGTGCCAGAAGTCCCCGGTGCGCCCGTGGGGTGCCAGCTCCGCATACAGGCGGTCGAACAGGCGCGGCCGCCACGCGGAGCCCGGCTGCCGCAGGCAGAACAGCCGGACCATCGTCTCCTTGAACAGGTCGTAACCGAGGAACACCTCATCCGAGCCCTCACCGGTCAGCACGACCTTGACGCCGTGTTCCCGGGCGAGCTGCGAGAGCAGGTACAGCGGCGCCGGCGCGGTCCGGAGGAACGGCGTCTCGGCGTGCCGAACGACGTCGGGGAATACGCGCGCGATGTCGCCCTGCGTGATCCGCGATACCGCGTGCCGGCTGCCGATCGCGCCGGCTACCGCCTGCTGGAACGGACTCTCGTCGAAGCGCGGGTCCTCGAACGTCACCGAGAACGTGCGCAGCTGGTGCGGTGACGACCGCGCCGCCAGCGCGCACACAACGCTGGAGTCGAGTCCACCGCTCAGGTACGCGCCCACGGGCACCTCCGCCTGCAGGCGCAGGTCGACGGAGGAGCGCATCAGCTCGTCCAGCGTAGCGATTGCCTCCTTCGGCTCGACCGCCGCGCTCGGAAAATCGAAAGCGTAGTAGCGATGCAGCTCGAGCCGCCCGTCGCGCCACCGTGCCCAGCACCCGGGCTCGAGCGCCCGTATGCCCCGGAACGGTGTGCGCGGAGGGTTGGCCGCCCAGAACGTGAACACTTCGTCCAGCCCGCAGGGATCGAGCGCCCGCTCCACCTCACCGCTCGCGAGCAGCGCTTTGACCTCGGATGCGAAATACAAATCCCCGGCGCGCTCCGCGTAGTACAGCGGGAGAATCCCGAAACGGTCTCGCGCCAGAAACACGGATGCGGTGCGCCGGTCATGAATCGCAAACGCGAACTGGCCGTTGAGCCGGCCCAACATCTCCTCGCCCCATTGTTCGTAGGCGTGGACGAGGACCTCGGTGTCGCTGCCGGTGTGGAACACGTGCCCGCTGGCTTGCAGTTGATGGCGCAACGCGACGTAGTTGTGAATCTCGCCGTTGTAGACGACCTGGACCGTGCCGTCCTCGTTCCCCATCGGCTGCTTGCCGTGCGCCACATCGAGGACGCTCAGGCGCACATGCGCCAGGCCGACCCGGTCGTCCGCGCGCGCCCCGAAGTCGTCGGGTCCGCGATGGCCGATGGCGTCGGCCATCCGCGCCAGCATCTCAGCCGATACGCCGCGCGGTCGCCGCCGGGCGACACCTGCGAGGCCGCACATCAGCCGATCGCGCTGCCGGAGACGGCGTCGATTTCGTCCACGGGCTCGATGAGGAGCGGTGGAAGGTGGAGGTGACGCGTGACGCGCCGTTTGTGGCCGATCTCCCGGTAGGCTCGCTCGACCTGGTCCGGCTCGTACCCCAGCTCCAGCGCCGTCGCTGCGGCGCTGCGCCCCGCGTTTCGCGCCTGGAGCACCAGGTCGAGCTGTTTGAGGGGAAGCGCGAAGAAGAACTCTTCCTGCGTCTGGGCCAGCGGGTACGTATCGGTGGTCGGCGTCCGCCCCCGGATCGCCTCGGGTACACCCAGGTGCTCCGCCAACTGATAGACCTGGCTTTTGTACAGGTGCGCGATCGGCTTCACGTCCGCGAGCCCGTCCCCACCCTTCACGAAAAACCCCTGGTCGTACTCCAGGCGGTTCGGCGTGCCGACACATGCGTAGTTGAGGCGGTCCGCATGATGGTATTCGATCATCTTGCGCACCCGTTGCTTGAAGTTCGTGGCCGCCACGATCTCGCGCAGCTCGGCCGCGGGAAGGCGCACGCGGGACACGGTCCCGCCCGGCGGTTGGACCGCCAGGTAGCAGACGCTGAGGCGGTCGGAGTCGAGTCCCCCGTTGTCGAGCACCAGTTTGCAGCGCCATCCTTCCCCATATTCGGGCACGACCCGGCGGGCGGCGGCGTCCCGTCGGGAGTAGCAGCCGCAGGCCTCGAGGATGGGGGTGATGTCGTCCACCAGAAAGCCGATGCCGAGCTGCCCGGCCCAGGCGCGGGCCAGCTCCAGGCTGCTCGGGTCCGACTCCCGCTCAGGAAGGCTCAAGCCCAGCACGCGCGACGGCCCCATCGCGCCGGCGGCAAGCGCCGCGCACAGCGCGCTGTCTACGCCGCCACTGATGGCGACCACCATCCCGGAACGCCGCAGCTCCTGCCCCACCTGACGCCGCAGCGCGTCGTAGATCTCTTCGGTTACGCGGGCTTCGTTGAGCCGCAGTCGCTCCGCAATCGCCGCTGGCATTGTCCCTCGAATGGAAAACGGGTTTCGCTTGCCGCTGCAGGCGAACGCAAGGTTCGGGCCCCGACGATCAGCGCTCCACGGCCGGGCCGGCCAGTCGCCCACAACCTGCTCCGTCGCGACCCCGCACGCCGTGTTGCGCCCACGCAGCGCTCCTCGCCTCACACTTCGTATCGCCCGCGAGTGACGGGCAGGTGGTACGCTCGTTGCAACCCGCGAGGGCGACTTCGACGATGGAGTGATCCATGTCCGCGCCCTCTGAGGTTCTGGACGCGCTGAATCCCAACGTGGCATGGCTGTTGTGGCGCGCGGCCGAACGCGCTGGACACCGGCCCGCCGTCACCGAACGCGGCAGCGCCGTCAGCTACGCGGGGTTGCTGGATCGCGCGACCGCGGTCGCACGGGCACTCGAGGGCGCCGGCCTCGTTGCCGGGGATCGGGTGGTCATCCTGCTCGAGCGCGGTGCCGAGGCCGTCGCGGCGTACTTCGGAGCCCTCGCGGCCGGCGCCATTGCCGTGCCCGTGATCGACACACTCAAGCCTCGCCAGCTGGACCACATCCTGATGCACTCAGGCGCCCGCTACCTGATCACCGCGGCTGAAGTCCTCGCGCGCCACCCGTACACCATCGGTCACGCCCGCGTCGTTGACGTCCACCAGATTGGCGCCGGGGATCACACGTTCCAGCCGCTCGGCCGCGTGGGTAGCGACGTGGCGCAGATCGTGTACACGTCGGGCTCCACGGGACTCGCCAAGGGCGTAACCGTGAGCCACGCGAACCTCTGGGCCGCCACGCGTGCGGTGGTTTCCTACCTCGGAATCACCGGCGCCGACCGGATTGCCAGCCTGCTGCCGTTTAGCTTCGTGTACGGCCTGAGCCAGATGCTGTGCGCGGTGAGCGCCGGCGCGTGCCTCGTGGTCGAACGGTCCCCGCTGCTCGTGCATGCGGTCGAGACGTTGCGCGCCGAGCAGGTGACGGTGCT
>Ga0193727_1000458_pt1 | contig 15751 bp, 8 predicted proteins | sample H2c2metaG_FD_143051 | JGI IMG/M metagenome (GOLD analysis project Ga0193727, IMG submission 143051) | Soil microbial communities from a riparian zone of the East river system, Colorado, United States - H2c2 | ecosystem: Environmental > Terrestrial > Soil > Riparian zone | place: USA: East River...
GATGCGCAGGCGCTCGGTGCGGCCGAGCAGGTCACGTTCCTGCACCAGGCCTTGCGTTTCGATTCGGACTACGAGCGCGCGGAACTGCTGATCGGCGCGCTGCCGAAGCTGGCGAATACGGCCGAAGTGCGTCAGGCATGGCTCGATGCGGGCCTGAAGGTGAAATCGGATTACGAGCGGCGGCGCACGCTGCAGGCCATGCTCGTGCGCGGCGGCCTGGATGCCGCACAGCTCGCGACGGTAATCGAGGCGAGCAGCTCGATGAGCTCGGACTACGAGCACCGTGAGTTGCTCGTCGCCGCGGCTCGGCAGCTACACGATCCCGACGCGATCGCCACGCCCTACGCCCGCTCGACGCAGAAGATCGCGTCGGACTATGAGCGCCGCGAAGCGCTCATGGCACTGCTTGGTTCCGGCAAGATCGGCGTGGCCGGGGCCGGCGCCGTGCTCGACTCGGCCGCACAGATCGGCTCGAGCTACGAATGCCGCGAAGTGCTGGTTGCGCTGGCGCGCGTCATGCCCGACGACGCGGCGCTGTACCAGCGCTACCGCGACGTTGCGAAACGGCTGCCGGACTACGACCGGAGCGAGGCCGAGCGTGCGCTGGTGCGCTGATCCCGCGCGCCAGCGGACGTCCTGCAGAGACTTCAGGCCGCCGCGCGCGCCGCTTCCGGATTGCGCCACGCTGTCAGCAATTCGTTCTGGCGCTCGCGCGCATCGGCCAGGTGTCGATCCTTGATGTGTCCATAGCCGCGAATGTGTTCGGGGATCGATGCGATCTGCACGGCAAGCGCGTGGTTGTCGCGATCGAGTTTGGCAATCAGCTCGTCGACGGTCCGGAAATATTCGTCGATCAGCGCGCGCTCCGTCCTGCGCTCGGTCGTGTAGCCGAAAACATCGAGCGCCCTGCCGCGCAGACCTTTCATTTTCGCCAGCAGCTTGAATGCGCCGAACACCCACGCGCCGTACTCGGACTTGCGCAGGTTGCCTTCGCTGTCGCGCCGTGCGAACAGCGGCGGCGCCAGGTTGAAGTGAATCTTGTAGTCACCGTCGAATGTGTCGCGGATGCGTTTTTCGAAATCCCCGCTCGTGTACAGGCGCGCGACTTCGTACTCGTCCTTGTACGCCATCAGCTTGAACGCGTAGCGCGCGACCGCTTCGGTCAGCGTCGTTGTGCCTGGCGTCTTGTCCTGCTCGCCGCCGCGGACCTTGTCGACCAGCGATTTATACTTTGTAGCATACGCGGCATTCTGGTATTCGGTAAGAAAGCTCACGCGCCGCGCGATCACCTCGTCGAGCGTCCTGCTGATGGCCACGTCATCGAGTACGGCCCGCCCCCTTCCGCCTTCGGCACCTTCCCCCGCAGGCGGGGGAAGGGAAGATGAGAGACTCAGCGTTACCGACCCCGACGTTTCCGGCATGGCCAGCAATCCTTCCTTCCCCTGCGCACCGGGGGAAGGTGCCCGCAGGGCGGAAGGGGGCGCTCCGGCAGCGGCGCGCACCGCGGCCATATCGTGCGCCGCGAGCCGGCCCCAGTTGAATGCGGTCTTGTTCATTTCGATCGCGGCGGCGTTGAGCTCGATCGCACGCATCAGCGCGCCGTGGCTCAGCGGCACCCAGCCCTTCTGCCAGGCGTAGCCGAGCATGAACAGATTGCTGGCGATCGAGTCGCCGAGCAGCGCGTTCGCCAATGCCGTGGCGTCGACCAGTTCGGGCTCCTGGCCTTCCAGTGCGGTCTTCACGGCCGACAGGATCTGCAGCTGTGGAAACTGCATGTCCGGGCGCGTCGTGAACGTGCCCGGCATCGCCTCGTAGGTATTCAGTACGACGCGCGAACGGTCGCCGCGGATCTTCGACAGCGCCCAGTAGTCGTTGACCACGACCATGTCGCAGCCGAGCACGAGGTCGGCCTCACCGGCGGCGATGCGCACGGCGTGGATGTCGCCCGGCGCCTTGGCGATGCGCAGGTGGCAGGTCACGGCGCCGCCCTTCTGCGCGAGGCCGGTCTGGTCGAGCACGGTGGCGCCCTTGTTCTCCAGGTGCGCGGCCATGCCGATCAGCGCACCGATCGTGACCACGCCGGTGCCGCCGATGCCGGTCACGAGGATGTTCCACGGCTGCGACAGGTCGGTCGCGAACTCAGGTTCCGGCAATGTGGAAAAATCCACATTTCCTGACCCTTTGCGTTTCTTCAGGCCGCCGCCATGGATCGTGACGAAGCTCGGGCAGAAGCCCTTGACGCAGGAATAATCCTTGTTGCAGTTGCTCTGGTCGATCTCGCGCTTGCGGCCGAACTCGGTCTCCTTCGGCAGCACCGCGACGCAGAACGATTTCTCGCCGCAGTCGCCGCAGCCCTCGCAGACCAGCGAGTTGATGAAAATGCGCTTGGCCGGATCTTCGATCTTGCCGCGCTTGCGCCGCCGGCGCTTTTCAGTTGCGCAGGTCTGGTCGTAAACCAGAACCGACACGCCGGGCACGTCGCGCATGCGCTTCTGCACCGCGTCGATCTCGGCGCGGTCGATGAATTCGATGCCGGAAGGAAAGAGCGAATGATCCGCCCACTTCTCGATGTCGTCGGACATGACGATGATCGTCTGCACGCCCTCGCTGCGCACCTGATGGACGATGCCCGGCACGGTCAGCGTGCCGTCAACCGGCTGGCCGCCGGTCATCGCAACCGCGTCGTTGTAGAGGATCTTGTAGGTGATATTGACCTTGGCTGCGATCGCCTGGCGGATCGCCAGCGAACCGGAATGGAAATAGGTGCCGTCGCCGAGGTTCTGGAACACGTGCTGCGTCTCGGTAAACGGCGCCTGACCGCACCAGGTCGCGCCTTCGCCGCCCATCTGCGTGAACGTGTCGGTGCGCCGGTCCATCCAGGTGACCATGTAGTGGCAGCCGATGCCGCCGAGCGCGCGCGAGCCTTCCGGCACCGCGGTCGAGGTGTTGTGCGGGCAGCCGGCGCAGTAGTGCGCGGCGCGCGGGAAATCCGCACGCGGCAGTGTCAGTTCGTGTTCCTTGTCCTCGATCCAGCGCATGCGCGCCTCGATCGCCTCACTGCTGAAAAAGCGCGCCAGGCGCTTTGCGATCACGATCGCGATCATCGCCGGCGTCAGTTCGCCGGTACTCGGCAGGATCCAGTTGCCGGCCTCGTCGTACTTGCCGACGACCGACGGGCGCGTGTGACCTTCCGACACGGTCCAGTTGTACATCTGCTCCTTCATCTGCGATTCGATGAACGAGCGCTTCTCCTCGACCACGATGATGTCTTCGAGCCCGTCGGCGAATTCGCGCATGCCGATCGGCTCGAGCGGCCAGGTCATGCCGATCTTGTAGACACGGATGCCGATGTCGGCGGCCGCCTTGGCGTCGATACCGAGGTATTCGAGCGCCTGCAGCACGTCGAGATAGCTCTTGCCGGTCGTGACAATGCCGAGTCGTGCCTTCGGTGAATCGATGACGACGCGATCGATACGGTTCGCGCGCGCGAACGCACACGCCGCGTTGACCGCGTAACGGTGCAGGCGCATTTCCTGGTTCAGCGGCGGGTCCGGCCAGCGGATATTCAGGCCGCCATCCGGGAGTAGAAAATCCTCGGGCAACAGGATGTCGAGCTGATGCGGATTGACGTTGACCGACGCCGACGACTCGACCGTTTCCGCAATCGTCTTGAAGCCGACCCAGCGGCCCGTGAAACGCGACATGGCCCAGCCGAGCATGCCCATATCGAGAATGTCCTGCACGCCGGCCGGATTCAGGATCGGCATCATGGCCGAGACGAATTCGAGTTCCGAGCCGTGCGGCAACGTCGACGAGCGACAGGCGTGGTCGTCGGCGGCCAGCGCGAGCACGCCACCGTTCTTCGACGTACCGGCTGCGTTGCCGTGCTTGAACACATCGCCGCAGCGATCGACGCCGGGGCCCTTGCCGTACCACATCGCAAACACACCATTGTATTTGGCGCCGGGGAACAGGTTGGTCTGCTGGGTGCCCCAGACCATCGTCGCGCCGAGGTCCTCGTTCAGGCCGGGCTGGAATTCGATTGCCGATGCCTTGAGGTGCTTCTTTGCTTTCCACAGCTCGAGGTCAAAGCCGCCGAGCGGCGAGCCGCGATAGCCGGAAATGAATCCTGCCGTGTTCAGCCCGGCCGCGCGATCGCGCATCTGCTGCATCAGCGGCAGCCGCACCAGCGCCTGCACACCGGACAGGTAAATCCGGCCCTCGGCCCGCGTGTACTTGTGCTCGAGCGTGTAATCGAGGTCGAGCTTGACGGCAGGGACGGACATGGCGACATCGCAGCGGGAGATTGGCCGGTAATTCTACCATTCCCGGCCCTTGACGCCGTTCTGATTCCGGCCGAGCTACACTGCCGACGGCCGAGAGCTGGAGCGTGGGACGATGACGAAGGCGCAACACAGCGACGTGTTGATCATGGGTGGCGGCCTGGCCGGCTTGTCGCTCGCGATCCAGCTGCGTCGCGAGGTACCGAATGTCAGCGTGCGCGTACTCGAGCGCAACCGGCATCCGGTGCCGGAAGCTGCGTTCAAGATCGGCGAATCGACGGTCGAGATCGGCGCTCACTATTTCGACACGGTGCTCGGGCTGAAGGAACATCTCGAACAAAACCAGCTGCGCAAGTTCGGCTTTCGCTTCTTCTTCAGCGACGGGCGCGCAGACCTCGATCGCACGGTCGAGCTCGGCGTCAGCCGCGTGTTTGCGACGCCGAGCTGGCAGCTCGATCGCGGCATCCTCGAAAACTTCATGGCGAAACATGCGGCGATGCTCGGCATCGAATTCATCGACGGCGCGACCGTGCACGGAATCGATTGCGCCGAAAACGATGGGCCACACTCGGTGCGCTATCGTCACACCGGCACGTTGAAGTCCGCGAGTGCGCGCTGGCTGATCGACGCCAGTGGCGGACGTGGCCTGCTCAAGCGCAAATTCGGTCTGGCCGAGTCGAACGCGCATGACGTCAATGCGGTCTGGTTTCGCATCGCCGAGCGCATCAGCATGGATGACTGGTTCGATGCCGACGGCCAGTGGAATGCACGTTGCGATCCGCGCGAGCGCTGGCGCTCGACCAACCACCTGTGCGGTCCGGGCTACTGGGCCTGGCTGATTCCGCTCGCGTCCGGTTCGCACTCGGTCGGCCTGGTCGCCGATCCGGCGATGCACCCGCTCGACACGATCAACACGCACGAAAAACTGATGGCCTGGTTCGAGCGCCACCAACCGAGCCTGCATCGGGCTTTGGCGAAAAGCCAGGCACCGATCCAGGATTTCGTCTTCCAGAAACATTTCTCGCACGGTTGCAAACAGGTGTTTTCGCCACAGCGCTGGGCGATCACCGGCATCGCCGGCGTATTCCTCGATCCGTTCTATTCGCCGGGCAGCGACTTCATCGCGATCGGCAACAGCTACATCGCCGACCTGATCGCGCGCGACACGCGCGGCGAGCGCTTCGCGCGCGAGGCGCGGCTTTATGAACAATTATACTTTTCCTTCTACCGCAACATGCTCACGCTGTATCAGGACCAGTACCCGATGTTCGGCCATGCCGAACTGATGCCGCTGAAGGTGACCTGGGACTATGCCTGGTACTGGGGCGTGCTATGCCAGTTCTTCTTCCAGCAGCGCCTGACCGACGTCGCCCTGTTCGCGCGCCTTGGCCCGCAGCTCGAGGAATGCGCGGCGCTCAATCGCGACGTGCAGATTTTGTTGCGCCGCGCCGCCGGCACGTCGGTCGGAACGAACGCGGCCAGCATGATCGACCAGCAGAAGCTGCCGTGGTTCGCCGAGCTCAATCGCGGGCTGCGCGACTGCCTCGACACCACTGCCCTCGAGCAGCGCGTCGTCGAAAGCACGTCGATGCTGCGTTCGCTCGCCGCGGAGATCCTCGCGCGCGTGCGTGCGCTCGGCAGCACGCCAATCCATGACTTGCCGGCGCTGGCTGCGCTCGGACATCAAGGCAGCGCAACCAGTCTGCTGCGCGAAGCGGCCTAGCAGCGAACGGTCGCTGCTGCTGAGGCGTTCTCTCACAAGAATATCCAGCGCACACATTAACCTCTGAATAAGCCGTCATCCCAGCGAAGGCTGGGATCATCCAGTTCTTCCGCAATCTGCTCAAAAGGCCGGATTCCAGCCTACGCTGGAATGACGAGCTAAGAGACCATTCTTGAGACGGCGCGAGGCTTGTTTTGCAAGGAAAAATAATTTCCTTGAAAGCGGCAGGTTCGCCCAAATGGATATCCCAAGGAGAAAAACGCAGCCATGCTCGCGTTCATCACCAGGGGTTGTAACAAGGTCGTCTCGCGGCAACACGGCGCCTATCTGCCGATGATCCGCCCGGCGCATTTCCGGCACCACGTGCCGCGCAGGTGCGAAGTTCACCTGCTGACCGTCTCGCCGCGCGCCAGCGCCGCGCTGCGCCGCCACCGCCGACCCTAGATCGAACCTCGATCCGTCGATCGCCGATTCCGATTCGCCTGCGTTTTCCGTCGTGGCTCCGTCAAGGAGTGCAGCGCGACGCGTGCAGGTCGATGAATCGGTCAACCGGTAAATGTCCACACCTATACAAGGATAAACAGTCATGTCGTGGTATACGCTGGATTGGCAGCAGACCGTGCTGATCGTCGCTGCCGTCGTTTTCCTCATGCTGCTGTACTCGAGCATCGTCTACGTGCCGAACAATCGTGTCGGCATACTCGAACGCCTGTGGGCCGGCAAAGGTTCGGTCGTGCACGGCATCATCGCGTTGAACGGCGAAGCCGGTTATGTGCCGGACCTGCTGCGCGGCGGGTTCCACGTCTTGTTCCCGTTCCAGTACCGCGTGCACAAGACCAACCTCGTCACTGTGCCGCAAGGCGAGATCGGCTACGTGTTCGCGCGCGACGGCAAGGCGTTGGAGCCCGGCCAGTCGCTCGCATGCAATAGTTTCAGCGCGGGTCCTCCGCGCGAAAATCAAAAAGCCGACGTCCCTCTCGGCACTATTCAACAGAGCCCCGACGATTTCGAGGACGTCCGTGGGTTTCTGGCCGCCGGCGGCCAGAAAGGACCGCAGCGCAAGCTGCTGCGCGAAGGCGTCTATGCGATCAACGCGGCGCAATTCATCGTGCTGACGCGCGCGTCGACCTACGCGCTGGCACTGGCCCAGGCCGATGCCGAAACGATCGAGGCGATGCGCGCGCAAATCGAAGTGCGCGGCGGCTTCCATCCGGTCGTCATCAACGACAGCAAGGACATGATCGCCGTCATCACCGTGCACGACGGCCCCGGCTTGCCGGCCGGTGAGTTGATCGCGCCCGCGGTCGGGCAGGACCGCAAACTCGCGGCGACGTATCACAACAACTTCCAGGATGCCGACCGCTTCCTCGCGGCCGGCGGTTTCCGCGGCCGCCAGTATCAGGGGCTGGTCGACGGCACCTACTACGTCAATCGCCTGTTCGCCAGCACCGAGCTGGTCGAAAAGACGTTCGTGCCGATGGGCATGGTCGGCGTGGTCGTTTCGTTCACCGGCAAGCACGGTCAGGACCGCTCCGGCGTCGAATACCAGCACGGCGAACTGGTCGGCGAGGGCGAACGCGGTGTGTGGGAAACGCCGCTGCTGCCGGGCAAGTATCCGTTCAACCGCTTCGCCGGGTCGATCGTCAAGGTGCCGACGACCAACTTCATTCTCAAATGGGAGTCGGGCCAGTCCGGCTCGGATTTCGATCGCAACCTCAAGGAGATTTCGCTGATCACGCGCGACGCATTCGAGCCGACATTGCCGCTGTCGGTGGTCGTACATATCGACTACAAGAAGGCGGCGAAAGTAATCCAGCGTTTCGGCGATGTGCAGAAGCTGGTCGAGCAAACGCTTGATCCGATGGTATCGGCGTACTTCAAGAACACCGCGCAGACCAAGACGCTGATCGAATTGCTGCAACAGCGCTCGGAAATCCAGGTCAGCTCGCTGAAGGAAATGAAGGAGAAATTCACGCTGTACAACCTGGAACTGCAGGAAGTGCTGATCGGCACGCCGAAGTCGCCGCCCGGCAACACGCAGATCGAAAGCATGCTGGTGCAGCTGCGCGATCGCCAGATCGCGCGCGAGCAGATGGAAACCTACGAGCGCCAGGAAGCCGCGGCGGTCAAGGAACGCACGTTGCGTGAGGCGGCCGCCGTCGCGGCACAGCAACGATCGCTGACCGAATCGCGCATCGCGATCGAGATCGCCGAGAACAAGGGACTGGCCGAGGTCAAGACGCAGACGCGTCAGGGCGAAGCCGACGGCGCGAAAATCCGCAACGTGGCGCTGGCCGATGCCGAGCGCATCCGCGCGATCGGCGCGGCCAATGCGAACCGCATCGAACTGGAAGGTGCGGCCACCGCGCTCGCGGCGCAAAAACAGGTCGAAGCGTTCGGCGGACCGGAAATTCGTCTGGCCCAGGAAATCTCCGCGCAGATCACGCGCGCGATCGCCGAAGGCAAGCTGCCGGTCGTGCCGCAGGTCGTGGTCGGCGGCAACGGCAGCAACACGAATGCGATCGAAGCGATCACGGCGATGATCATGGCGGCCGGGCAGGAGTTCCGCAATCGCACAGGCACCTCTGCCGCCGGCCGAAACGGCAGCTCGTAATTCCGCTAAAAGCCCTCCCCTTCAAGGGGAGGGTTGGGTGGGGATGGTGTTGGACGGACTATTCACGGCGAACATGGTCCTCCGATTCGAGTATTCGAATGTTGAGGAGAGTGCAGATGCGTCGACGGTCGCCTTTCGTCAACTCACATCCTGGAGCGGCGTTGGGACGGTGATGCTCACCCGGGAGGCAGACGTCGCGTCCGTCGGCGGTGAAATCAACGCCGGACCCTGCGACGCTGCAGTGGCGAGGCCCCACAATCTTGGTTTGGCGCGAAGTCGACACAAAGCAATCCTTTAGGGAAGCTCTGAACAAGTCCTCTTGCCGTCACCCGGCGAAAGCCGGGGTCCATTTTGTTCTTGATTCTATTGAGGGAAGATCAAAATGGATTCCGGCTTTCGCCGGAATGACGAGCTTGTTCAGAGGTTCCTTTCAGGAACTTCTTTTTCTCGATCGGCATACCGCAGATTTCAGGTATCCGCAAAAAACACCAGGATCAAGATGGATCGCCGCATTCGCGGGGATGACGGCTCTTTGAGTGGCAGCTTGCCTAGCGAGCAAGCGTGAGTGCTCCGGACAATCTACGCCGCGACGTCGGCAGCGACGAGGCCAATCATGCGCAAGATCGACTTCGCCGCCTCGCGCCCATCGAACGCGGCGCGCACGACGAGATCGGCGCCACGTACCGTGTCGCCGCCGGCAAACACTTTCGGGTTGCTGGTCTGCATCGGCAGGCGGTTATTGCCGCTATTGTCGATGCGGCCGTTCGCGTGCAACTCGATGCCGAACTCGACGCACCAGACCGGCGGGCTGGCGAGGAAGCCGAACGACAGGATCACGATGTCGGCGGGAATTTCTTCTTCGCTGCCTGGCACGATCTCGGGACGCGCGCGGCCCTGTGCATCGGCGACCAGGCGTGTCTGCGCGAAACGCACACCCTGCACGCCATCCGCGCCGCCGACGATCGCCAGCGGCTGGCGGTTGAACAGGAACTGCACGCCTTCGTCGCGCGCGTACTTCACTTCGCGGCGCGAGCCGGGCATGTTGACCTCGTCGCGCCGGTACACACAGGTCACGCTCTCGGCATCCATGCGGATCGACGTGCGCACGCAATCCATCGCCGTGTCGCCGCCGCCGAGCACGACCACGCGCTTGCCGATCACGTTCGGCAGGGCGGCCGGATCGAGCGCCGTACCGAGAATCCTCTGCGCATTGGCGATCAGGAATGGCAGCGCGGCGTACACGCCGTCCTGTTTCTGGCCGGGCAGATCGGCGTCGACCGCCGTGTACGCGCCGGTGCCGATGAACACGGCGTCGTACTCGTCGATCAGCTTGGCGAAGGCAATGTCGTGGCCGACTTCGATATTGAGGTGAAACTTCACACCCATGCCTTCGAGCACCTCGCGGCGTGTGCGCACGACCGCCTTGTCGAGCTTGAACGGCGGGATGCCGAACGTCAGCAGGCCGCCGATTTCCTCGTAGCGGTCGAACACGTCGCAGGCGACTCCGGCACGCGCGAGGCGATCGGCGACCGAAAGTCCGGCCGGGCCGGCGCCGATTACGGCGACGCGTTTGCCGGTCGGTGTCGCGGACACGGTCGGCCGCCAGCCGCGGCGCAGCGCTTCGTCGGTTGCCCAGCGCTCGATCGCGCCGATCGTCACCGCATCGAAGCCGGTTTCGAGCGTGCAGTCGCCTTCGCACAACCGGTCCTGCGGGCAGATGCGCCCGCAGATCTCCGGCAGGGGATTCGTCTCGTACATCAGCTCGGCCGCTTCGATGATGCGGCCGTCGCGCACCAGCTTGAGCCAATCGGGAATACGGTTGTGCAGCGGGCAACCCCACGAGCAGTACGGATTACCGCAATCGATGCAGCGCGCGGCCTGATCGGAGGCATCGCCGTTGGCGAAATCGCCGTGGATTTCCTGATAGCCGAGCACGCGGATTGGCACCGGCACCTCGCGCGGCAGCTGCCGGTGAAACTTCAGGAACGGGAATTCCTTATCGGCCATGAAATCCGCCAGACAAAGTCACAAGACTGCCACGAAGGCACGAAGGACACGAAGAAAAGCGAAGGATTGAATTCAAAGCAGTAGTTCCAGGGGCATCAAGACAATTTCTGCCATTCGCAGGAAGTGCAAGACCGGGCCCGCACGCACGGAATATGAGCTCGCAACACCAATTTTGCTCCTCTTCGTGATCTTCGTGCCTTCGTGGCAGTCTTTTGATCTTGCTCATGCGGCACGGCGCAGCTCCTCGGTCAGCGCTTCGAGGCTCGCGGCCTTCGGCTTGACCAGCCAGAACTTGTGCAGCACATCGCGGAAGTCGCCGAGCAGCTTGCCGGTCCAGACGCTGCCGGTGAACTCGACGTGATTGCGCAACAACGCGCGCAGGTGCTGCAGATGATTCTCCATGCCCTCCAGCGAGATGCGGTTGATGTCGACGAGCTCGTGGTTGTAGCGGTCGACGAACTCGCGCTCGAGGTCGAGCACGTAGGCGAAGCCGCCGGTCATGCCGGCGCCGAAATTGACGCCGGTGCGGCCGAGCACGACGATGACGCCGCCGGTCATGTATTCGCAGCAGTGATCACCGACGCCTTCGACGACGGCCAGCGCGCCGGAGTTGCGCACGCCGAAGCGCTCGCCGGCACGTCCGGCCGCATACAGTTCGCCGCCGGTGGCGCCGTACAGGCAGGTGTTGCCGACGATCACCGACTCATGTGGTGAATATGCGGCGCGCTGCGGCGGTCGCACGACGATACGACCGCCGGCCATGCCCTTGCCGACGCCATCGTTGGCTTCGCCGTCGAGCACGATGTGCACGCCGCCGGCATTCCACGCACCTAGGCTTTGTCCGGCCGAGCCGGTCAGGCGCAGTTCGATCGGCTGGGCGGCCATGCCATTGTCGCCGTGACGGCGCGCGATGTCGCCGGACAGCAGCGCGCCGATCGTGCGGTCGGTGTTGCCGATGTCGAAGTGGAAAGTTCCACCTGTTGAATTTTCCACAGCGGCGCGCGTTGCCTCGGCAATTCGAAGTGCGAGTCCGCTGCTCGGAATCGGCAGCGCACAGGTGCCGAGCTCTTCCCCTGTCCCACCGGGAGAGGGTGCCCCGAAGGGGCGGGTGAGGGTCGGGGTTGTGACAGCCCCGTTCTGTGAAGAGGACTCAGCGGTGCCGATCGGGTGTTGATCCGATCCCCGACCCTCACCCCTGCCCCTCTCCCGCTGGGCGAGGGGTTCAAGCAAGAGCGCCGACAGATCGATCTTGCGCTGCTTGGCGGTGACGCCTTCGCGCTGGCGCAACCAGCCGGTTTCGCCGATCAATTCGGCAAGCGAACGCACGCCGAGCTGCGCCATCTGCACGCGCACGTCCTCGGCGACGAAGCGGAAGAAATTTTCGACCATCTCCGCTACGCCGTGAAAATGCTTGCGCCGCAGTTCGTCGTGCTGCGTGGCGATGCCGGTCGCACACGAATTCAGATGACAGATGCGCAGGTACTTGCAACCGAGCGCGACCATCGGTGCCGTACCGAAGCCGAACGAATCGGCGCCGAGCAGCGCGGCCTTGATCACGTCGAGCCCGGTCTTCAAACCGCCGTCGGTCTGCACGATCACGCGCTCGCGCAGGCCATTGCGCACGAGCACCTGCTGCGTTTCGGCCAGGCCCAGTTCCCACGGTACCCCGGCGTAGCGGATCGACGTCAGCGGACTCGCGCCGGTGCCGCCGTCATGGCCGGAGATCGTGATGAGATCGGCGCCTGCCTTGGCCACGCCGGCGGCGATCGTGCCGACGCCGGCATGTGCGACGAGCTTGACCGAAATCAGCGCTTGCGGATTGACTTGTCTCAGATCGTAGATCAGCTGCGCCAAATCCTCGATCGAATAGATGTCGTGATGCGGCGGCGGCGAAATCAGGCCGATACCCGGCCGCGCGTAGCGCAAGCGCGCGATCAGCGCATTGACCTTGTGCCCCGGCAGCTGGCCGCCCTCGCCGGGCTTGGCGCCCTGCGCGATCTTGATCTGCAGTACTTCGGCGTTGACCAGGTACGCCGGCGTGACGCCGAAGCGGCCCGAGGCAACCTGCTTGATCTTCGACATGCGCTCGGTGCCGTAGCGCGCCGGATCTTCGCCGCCTTCGCCGGAGTTGCTGCGCGCGCCGAGCCGGTTCATCGCCGTGGCCAGCGCCTCGTGCGCCTCGGGCGACAGTGCACCGAGCGACATGCCGGCCGAGTCGAAGCGTTTCAGGATTGCCTCGACCGCTTCGACTTCCCCGAGTGCGATCGGCGCGTGCGGCGAGCGAACTTCCATCAGGTCGCGCAGCGCCGACGGTGCACGGTTGTTCACCGCATCGGCGTACTTTGTATACAACTTTACATCGCCCGTGCGCACCGCCGCCTGCAGCGAACCAATGACAGCCGGGTTGTACATGTGGTATTCGCCGTCCGGCAACGCGTGCAGCAGTCCGCCGGGCGGCAGCGCGTAATTCGGATCGCGTGCCGCGGCGAGCTGCGCGCGGTATTCGCCTTCGATTTCATCGAAGCCGGCGCCGCCGATGCGCGACGGCGTGCCGGGAAAGCACAGGGTCACCACCTCATGGTCGAGCCCGACGATCTCGAACAGCTGCGCGCCGCGATAGCCGGCGATCGTCGAGATGCCCATCTTCGAGATGATCTTGAGCAGTCCCTTGCGTATGCCGCGCCGGTAGCTGCGGCCGATCTCCGATGGCGCTTCGCCTTCGCGGCCCTTCAGTTCACCGCGCCGGTTCATGTCGAACAGGGTCTGGTACGACAGATAGGGATAGACCGCCGTCGCGCCGAAACCGATCAGGCAGGCGAAGTGGTGCGGGTCGCGCGCGTTGCCGGTTTCGACGATCAGGTTGCAGTCGCAGCGCAATTGCTTCGCCGTCAGCCGCGCGTGCACCGCGCCGACCGCAAGCAGCGCGTGGATCGGCAACAGCCCGGTATCGGATAGCGGTCCGAGAGCAGCACCAGGATTGCGCCGGCGCGCACGGCTGCCTCGGCGTCGTCGCACAGCTTCTCGATCGCCACTTTCAGGCCGATCGCCTCGTCGTAATACAAATCGAGTTTCAAGTGCTTCTCGACGATGTGCGGCAGCGCCATGATCTGACGCAGCTTGCGCTGCGACAGCACCGGCGAGGTCAGCAGCACCTGGCGCGCATTGTCCGGCGAGGCGTCGAATACGTTGCGCTCGAGACCGATCTGCGTCGTCAGCGACATGACCAGACGTTCGCGCAGCGGATCGATCGGCGGATTGGTGACCTGGGCAAACGCCTGGCGGAAATATTCGTACAACGGCCGCGATTGCAGCGACAGCACGGCGATCGGCGTGTCGTCGCCCATCGATCCGGTCGCCTCGGCTTCGTCGAGCGCCAGCGTCTTCAATACGACGTCGCGTTCCTCGCGCGTCAGCGCAAACTGCTTCTGGAAGCGCGCCAGCATGTCCGGCGTGAACGGTTCGGCAGCCAGGCCCGGGTCGATGAGGTGCGATTCAAGATACGTGACGCCCTCGCGCAACCACTTCTTGAACGGCGCGCGCGCGCGATTGATGTCCTCGATTGCCGCGTTGTCGAGCACGCGGTGTTCGAGCAGGTCGACCGCGATCATCTCGCCGGGTCCGAGCCGGCCCTTGGCGACGATCCGCTCCGGCGGCAGATCCCACAGTCCGGCCTCGGAGGCGACGATCAGGTGATTGTCGTCGGACCTTGCCCAACGCGCCGGCCGCAGGCCATTGCGGTCGAGCGAGCAGGCCGCGTAACGCGCATCGCACAGCACAATGCCGGCCGGGCCGTCCCACGGCTCGGTGTGCAGCGCGTAGTATTCATAGAACGCTTCGAGATCCTCGTCGATGTCCTCGCACGACGCCCAGGCGGGCGGAATCAGGATGCGCATCGCCGCGAGCACGTCGAGGCCGCCGGCGACGAGTACTTCGAGCATGTTGTCCAGACTCTGCGAATCCGAGCCGTCGAGGCTGACCAGCGGTTCGAGGCCGGAAAAGTCCACGAGTGGAGATTTATACTTCGCCCCGCGCGCGCAGACCCAGTTGCGATTGGCCTTGATCGTGTTGATCTCGCCATTGTGGGCGAGCAGGCGGAACGGCTGCGCCAGGCGCCAGCGCGGCAGCGTGTTGGTCGAGAAGCGCTGGTGGAACACGGCAGCCGTCGCCGCCAGTTCGACGTTGTCGAAATCGGGGAACGCCGCGCGCAACTGTCCGGGAGCGACCATCGCCTTGGCCACGAACGTCGCCGCCGACAGGCTTACGACATAGAAACGTTCATCCGCGGCCCGGGCTTTTTCGGCGAGCCGCCGTGCGCGGAACAGCGCGCGCTCGAAGTTCGCCTCGTCCATGCCGACCGCTGCATCGACGAAGACCTGGCGGATGCAGGGCTGGCCCGACGCGCCGAGCGGTCCGCAGGCGGCGGGATTGACCGGTACATCGCGCCAGCCGGCGACGCTCAGGCCCGCGCCGGCGAGCTGGCGCTCGAGTTCGTCGCGCCCTGCGTCGGCATTCGCGGCGTCATCGGGATCGAGGAACACGTGCCCCGAAGCGAACAGCGGCGCGGGAGCAATTCCGGCGCTCGCGGCGAGTGCGCGCAACCAGGCGGTCGGACGATACAGCAGCATGCCGCAGCCATCGCCGGTGATGCCGTCGGCGCCGATGCCGCCGCGGTGCGACATGCGCGCCAGCGTGATGAAGGCCTGGTCGACGAGCCACGCGCTGGCGTTGCCGTCGATATTGGCAATGACGCCGAAGCCGCAGCTGTCGTGCTCGAATGCCGGATCGTAGAGACCTTGCCTGCCGTCACGCATGGGGATGCATTTCCGCGCTGACCGCTGTGCGCGGCAGTCCCTACGGCACCCAGCGGCTGATGGTCATGCGAAGCTCCAGCCTCGCCACCGCACTAGAACACATTTGTTGCGTCGCGTCAAAGCGGTATAGATGGCTAAATGGAGGGAAGCGTGAGGAAGTAAGGGGTGAGGGGTGAGGAGTGAGCGGTGTCGGTAGCCGGGTAAGCGCGTCAGCACCCGGGCATCAAGCGCAATCGGGGGCAATTCGTGCAGAACCTGCATCAGTGGCGTTCAGCGAAGCCTCGACCCTCAGCGTCTGCCTCTCCCTCACTCC
>Ga0193727_1000460_pt1 | contig 15727 bp, 18 predicted proteins | sample H2c2metaG_FD_143051 | JGI IMG/M metagenome (GOLD analysis project Ga0193727, IMG submission 143051) | Soil microbial communities from a riparian zone of the East river system, Colorado, United States - H2c2 | ecosystem: Environmental > Terrestrial > Soil > Riparian zone | place: USA: East River...
TGAAGCAGGTAGTAGGTTCGTGCTTTCGCTCGGCGCGCCCCCTTCCGGCTGCCGCCACCTTCCCCCGCAAGCGGGGGAAGGATTTCAGACGGATGCTCGCTCTCTTTTCCTTCCCTGCGAAGCGGGGGAAGGATTCCAGACTGATGCTCGCTCTCTTTTCCTTCCCCCGCAAGCGGAGGAAGGATTCGACACTGACGCTTGGTGCTTCTCCCTTCCCCTGCGAAGCGGGGAAACATCGGCAGGATTGCCGATGTTTGCAGCGGACGCTGCCCGGAGGGCGAGCCACATGGATGTGGCGAGTACAAGGTGCCGAAGGCGGATGGGGGCGCTCGTGGCTCGAGGAAAAATCACTCCCGAATCAGTCGTTACGGACCACAGAGTGCTTCGTCTTCCTTGTCCAGCATCGTCGGGGTAATCTGTTGACATGCGAGCTTTCGTTCTCACAGCGTACGGCGGACCTGAGCGCACGGCGCTGACCGACGTGCCACAGCCCTCGCCGCGAGCTGGCGAACTTCTTGTCCGCGTCCACGCCGCCGGCCTCAATCCGGTCGATTTCAAGACGCGCGCCGGCAAGCTGAAGATCATCACCCGCTATCCGTTGCCGATCGTGATGGGCAGTGAACTTTCAGGCGTGGTCGAAGCGGTCGGCCCGGGGGTGACGCGCTTTGCCAGGAACGATCGCGTGTTTGCACGTGTGGACAAGAAGATCATGGGCGCCTTCGCCGAATACGCCGTGGTCCATGAAGACCATGCCGCGTGGATGCCGGCATCGCTGGACTTCCCAGCGGCGGCAGCGGTGCCGCTCGCCGCGCTGACCGCACTGCAGGCGCTGCGCGACGAGTTGCAGCTGAGCGCCGGCCAACGGGTATTCATTCCAGGCGGTGCCGGCGGAGTCGGCACGTTCGCGATCCAGATCGCCAAGCACTTTGGTAGCCACGTTGCGACGACGGCCTCACCGCGCGGCGAGGCACTCGTCAAACGGCTCGGCGCCGACGTGGTGATCGACTATTCGCGCGAGCGCTTCGAGGACAAGTTGTCAGGCTACGACTGCGCGTTTGATCTGCTCGGCGGTGAGACGCTGGCGCGCTTGTTCTCGGTGCTCAAACCGGGCGGACGCGTCGTCTCGATCGCCGGCATGCCCGAACCCGTGACGGCACGCAAGGATCTGGGACGTGGCCGCTGGCTCGCCGCGCTGTTCTGGGTCGCCAGCCTGAAAACGCGCATGCAAGCCGCCCGTCATGGCCTCGGCTATCGCTATCTCTTCATGCACCCGAGCGGCGCCGATCTGGCCTGGCTGGCTTCCCTCATCGACGCCAAACAACTCGAAGTCGTCGTCGACCGGGTGTTCCCGTTCGCCGAGGCGAAGAAAGCGATGGCCTACCTGGAAACCGGCCACGCCAAAGGCAAGGTCGTCCTTGCGCTATTTCCGTTACCCGCTCGTTGAATCAACAGTGCCCGCGTTGGGATCGACAGCCGAACCTCCGAACAAGCTCGTCATTCCGCGGTGACGGCTAGGAGGGTTATTTTGATGTTGCCTAGCCCTGGTCATGTGCCCTTGCGCGCCGCGTACTTTTTCTTCAGGTGCTCGATCAACCAGCGCCCTGCCGGTCCCGGCGGTGCGTCGTTGCGATAGACCGCGCGCATCGGCATCAGCAGCTTCAGATAGCTTGGCATTTCAATGCGAATGACGCGCAGCTTGCCGCTGGCGATTTCGTCTTCGACCATGAATCGCGGCATGTTGCCGAAGCCGAAGCCGGCGCGCAGAAAGGCGTGGCGGGCGCCCATGTCGGCGAGCCGCCAGACGTTTTGTGAGTACACGCCGTAGCTCTGGCCTTCGGAGAGGGTCGATCGATCGGTCAGCACGAGTTGCACATGTCGCTGCAGCTCGGACTGGGGAATGACGCCCTTATATGAAGCCAATGGATGCGTCGGTGCGACCAACGGCACATCGAGCAGCCGTTCGCTGTGCATGGTTTCCGGAAGCACGGGCAATGAGCCGACGATGCCGATCTGGCAAGTCCCCTGCAGCACCGGTTCGATGACAGCGCCGAGCACTTCGACGAATAGCCGCAGCGGCGTATGCGGAAACTGGTCGCGAAACTTGGCGACCGCTTCGATCAGCTCGCTCATCGGATACATCACATCGATCGAGAGCGAAAGCTCTGGCTCGAGGCCTTCGCGCAAGGTCTTCGCGCGCGCCTTGAAGCCGTCCATCTGATCGGCGACAGCACGCGCGTTCTGCAGCAGCGCGCGTCCATCCTCGGTAAGCGTCGGATAGCGCGCGCTGCGATCGAACAATGTCACGCCGAGTTGCCCTTCGAGATTCGCCAGGGTCTGACTGACGACGGACTGCGCGCGTCGCAGCTTGCGGCCGGCAGCGGAAAAGCTGCCCTGTTCGGCAGCCGCGATGAAAGTGCGAAGCTGATCGAGCGTGAATGCATCCAACATTGATATATCTCCGCAAACGATGGATGGTATCTAATAATATAGGCTTCAAAGATACATGGCGGAAGCCTACTCTCTACTCCACTGAGAAACAATTCATTGGAGAACGCCATGTCGAACAACAGAAAACTCATTGCCGTGATCGGCGCAAGCGGACATCAGGGCGGTGCTGTGGTTCGCGCGCTGCAGGCGAACGGCCAGTTCAAGGTACGTGCGCTGACGCGTGATCCGGCCAAGCATCCGCAGCTGGCCGACGAGGTCGTGCTGGCGGATCTGAATCGTCCGGAAACACTGAAAGCCGCGTTTGCCGGAGCCCACGGTGTTTTTCTGGTCACCAATTTCTGGGAAGCGGGCACAGACGAAACCAAACAGGCACTCGCCGCGGTTCGCGCGGCGAAAGATGCCGGCGTGCAGCACTTCATCTGGTCGACGTTGCCGGACGTGGAGACGATCAGCCGCGGCAAGTTGCATGTACCGCATTTCACGGAGAAGGCAAAAATCGACCGCATCGTGAGGGAAGCCGGATTCGCCCACCACACCTTCGTCGTTGCACCCTTCTTCTATCAAAACATGCTCGGCGCAATGGCTCCGCAGAAGCAAGCAGACGGAACCATGGGTTGGGCGCTGCCGCTCGATCCGGAACGGCGCGTCATTCACATGGGCGACATCACAGAGCTCGGCCCGATCGTCGTCGGCGCATTCGCCCAGCCGGAACTCGCGGGGCACGGCGAACATTTGCCGCTGGTCGGCGATTTCATGAGCTTCAACGAGATCATCGCGACGCTGAATCGACAGGGAAACAAGTTCTCGTTCAAGCAAGTCCCGCACAAACTTTTTGCCGGCTTTTTCCCGGGCGCCAAGGAAGTCGCGGAGATGCTCGCCTATTTCGAGGCCTACACGTACCTCGGTGCGGATTCGCGCGACGCGATTGCACTGGCCAACAAAGTCGCCGGCCGACAGCCGACGAAGTTTGCCGCATGGGTACGAGTGAACTTCGCGGTCCAGGCAGCGGCCTGACTCTGCGGCTCGGATGGAAGGAGAGTTGATATGAACGCATCACGCGTACAAGTCACAAGAGAACTTTCGACGCACACCCAGCTGGCGACACGCCGCGTCGTGCGGCACGTGCAGGGCAGGCAGCACGGACCGATCAAACGGCTCGTGAGCCCGTCGGATATCGGTGAGCTGATCAAGCCGTTCGTGTTTCTCGACTACGCGAATGTGGCGCCGAGCAGCGGGATGATCGGTATCCACCCGCACTCCGGGATTGCCACGCTTACTGTCGTCATCAGCGGCGCACTGGCCTACGAGGACACGACCGGCAAATCCGGCAACGTCCCGACAGGCGGCCTGGAGTGGATGAAGGCCGGCGGCGGCGTCTGGCACGACGGCCACGCACTGGGTCCGACGTCGCTGAAGGTATACCAGCTGTGGCTGGCATTGCCGCCGGCCGAAGAAAACGCGCCGGCCGAAAGCCAGTACGTGACGCCCGAGGAAGTTCAGCACGAAGGTCCGGCGCGCGTCGTGCTCGGTCAACTCGGCCGCGCCAGAAGTGTGATTCGCGCGCCGCAAGGTATCAACTATCTGCACGTCAAGCTGAAGGACGGCGAGCACTGGCGCTACTCGCCGCCGGACGGACACACGGTTGCCTGGGTGTCGGTGTACGAAGGCGAACTGCACACACCGGACATCGTCCATGCGGAGACTCTCGCGGTGTTCGAAGAATCGCAGTCCGCTATCGACTTTGTTGCAAACGGCGACACATCGTTTGTCCTGGGATCGGCGATCAAGCATCCGCACGATCTGGTGACTGGTTATTACTCGGTTCACACCAGCGTCGGCACGCTTGAACGCGGCGAAGCCGAGATCCGGCGCATCGGCGCTTCTCTGCTCGCGTCCGGGCGCCTGCAACAGCCGATTCGCCTTTGAGGAAACCTGAAAAAGTCTTTGCTCGTCATTCCAGCGCAGGCCAGCCTTCGCTGGGATGACGGCTTGTTCAGAGGTTCGTCAGCAACTTTTCATCAACTTACCGGAGACACGCTCTCCGTCCACAGGAGTTCCATCATGTCCACTTCATCGCAAGCTTTCGACTCACGCGTCGCCGCACAACCGTCAAGCACGCAATCGCGTATCACGCTGCGCAGCACATCGGAATTGGCCGGACGCATTCTGTTGATGTCCCTGTTCCTGTTGTCGGGACTGGGAAAGATCGGCGCTTACGCCGCTACTGCCGGCTACATGGCGTCGGTCGGCGTGCCGGGCGCACTGCTGCCGTTGGTAATCGCCACCGAAGTGCTCGGCTCGCTCGCGATCATCCTGGGTTGGCAGACGCGCGTGGTATCGCTGCTGCTGGCCGGCTTCACGTTGCTGAGCGCCGTGCTGTTTCACAACAACTTCGCCGACCAGATACAGATGATCATGTTCCTCAAGAACCTGTCCATCACTGGCGCGTTCCTGATGCTCGCGGCGAACGGTGCCGGCGCGCTGAGCCTGGATGCGCGCAAGGCGAAGTAATCACCCGGCTCCCGCCAAAGCGCGGTGGGAGTCGTACTCGCGTAGCGGAACCCCTGCCGATTTTGTCGAACCTGCTGGTTCGATCAAGTCTCAAACAGCAAAAACAAAAAGGCCACCGCAAGGGTGGCTGACACCGACTAGGATTGTTCGCCCCATCGATGGGACTCACCCCTGCGCGCTGCGCGCTGCGGGGCCGGCCCTTCGGCCGTCCAAAATCGCTCCCGGCGATTTTGTCGAACGCTGCGGGGTCGGATCCGAGGATTCGAACGTAGCTCATATCTATCTGTATTCACAGTAGTTGTGTGTCAGGCCGTGCGCGACAACCCCACTTTTTGCCCCACACTACACTTGAATCTGAGTCTGTCTGCATGCGGTGGTCAGGTGTAGCCGCAGCTCTGGCCAAATTCGATCACGGCGGCAGCCCGACGGCGTCCAGCGGCCTTACTCGCTTCGCACTCGTCTTCACTGCCGATTCCACCCGGAATCCGACGCTCCTCGATGACCTTTCCCCATTCGGGGGATTTCTCCCAAGACATCGCACCGGCGACGATCCGGATGTCGATGCGTCGTACTGGCGACGACGCTGCAGCAGGAGCAGCAGAGAGATGTCGAGCGATTCCACTGCGGCGAATGTAGAGACGGCGCCCCGCTTCCTGGTTGCCTGCCCTATGTGCGACGCGCTACAGCGGGTCGACGCGGAGGCCGGCGCCGTGGCGCAACGTTGCTTTCGCTGCGGCACGGTCGTGCGTCACCGATCCAATCGTGGAACCGATCATGCGCTGGCGCTGACCGTTGCCGCCGCGATCTGCTTGATCGTCGGCAACGTGTTTCCCGTGGTGGCGATGGAGGCCAACGGGAACACGACGAGTACGACGCTCGTTGGCGCATCGCTCGCCTTGCATCTTCAGGGCATGAATTTCGTCGCCGCAGTCGTATTCCTGACGACATTCGTCATACCCGTTATCGAAATCGCGTGCGTAACGTGCCTCCTCGTCCTGGCGCGAGGGCGCCATCTTGAACGACCGACCGGTGTGCTGCTGCGTCTTCGCGATCGCCTGCGACCGTGGAACATGATAGAGATTTTCGTCCTCGGCGCCTTTGTGGCGATCGTCAAGCTGGGCGATCTGGCAAGGATCATCTTCGGCGCGGGAATGTGGTCACTCCTTGCATTCACATTCTTCTACGCGATGGCGCTCGGCGCATTCGACCGTGACGTCCTGTGGCAGGAACCGAACTCGTGACCGCGCAGTCTGCCGCGAGCCGCGGTTTCATGCGCTGTGAGATCTGCGGCCGCTTGTCGCGGCTCGATGGAGGCCGCAATTGCGCGCGCTGCGGGCATGCGCTGCACGCGCGCAAGCCGCAGAGCCTTCAGCGTACATCAGCGCTGCTCGCCGCCGCGGGCATGTTGTACTTTCCCGCCAATCTGCTGCCGATCGTGCACGTGCGGACTGCGACTTCCGACGACGCAAACACGATCATGGGCGGAGTCGTTGCACTCTGGTCGTCCGGCTCGTGGCCGCTCGCGCTGCTGGTCTCCTTTGCCAGTATCTTCGTGCCGGCATTCAAGCTCTTGATCCTGACCTGGCTCGTCATGAGCATCCGCTTCGGCTGGCAATCGCACCCGCATGAACGGACCACGCTCTATCGCGCCGTGGAATTCATCGGCCGCTGGTCGATGCTCGATGTATTTGTCGTTGCTCTGCTCGTTGCGCTCGTGCAGCTTCAGGGGCTCGCCACAATCACGGCGGGTTCAGCCGCGATCGCTTTCGCCGCCGTCGTCATCCTGACGATGTATGCGGCGCGATCGTTCGATCCACGCGTTCTCTGGGACGCCCTCGAAAGCAACGCTCGCCGCGCTCAGGGCACTTGACAGATGGCTGCGACGGAGCCAACGGACGTGCCAGCGGCGATTGCTGGTCACGCACGTGACAGTCTCTCGCGCCTGCCGCTGATCTGGATCGTTCCGCTGGTTGTCGCACTCGTCGGCGGTTGGATCGCACTACGTTCGTTCCTCGATCGGGGTCCGATCGTCACGATCGCATTTGCAGACGCGGAGGGCATCGAAAGCGGCAAGACGAAAGTGCGCTACAACAGCGTCGATATCGGGCTGGTTCGCGACGTGGCATTGGCCCCGGATCGCCACACGGTGAGGCTGACTGTCGACATCGTCAAGTCCGCCGCCTCGCTTCTGTCACGGGATACACATTTCTGGATCGTGCGGCCACGCCTCGGCGCGAGTGGCGTTTCCGGATTGGGAACGTTGTTCTCCGGCGCCTACATCGCAGCGGACATCGGAACCAGCAAGGAAGTCGCACGCGAGTTCACGGGACTGGAATCGCCGCCGGTCGTGACGGACACCATGAAAGGTAGCCGCTTCGTGCTGCACGCCGACGATCTCGGCTCGCTCGGCGTCGGCGCACCGGCATTCTACCGCCACATCCAGGTTGGACAGATCACCGGGCTGACGCTGAATCCCGACGGCCACGGCGTGACGCTCGGCCTGTTCGTCCAGGCGCCGTACGATCGCTTCATCACCGACGACACGCGCTTCTGGCACGCGAGCGGCGTCGACCTGGCACTTGACGCCAGCGGCTTTCGCGTCGAGACGCAATCGCTCGGCACGATCCTCGCGGGTGGAATCGCGCTCGAGGCGCCGGCCGGTTCCCTCGCCACCGCCGCGGCGCCGCCGGGAACGGACTTCCGCATAGCTCCCGACCGTACGACAGCCATGCGTTCGACCGATCGCGTCGTGGAAACCTATGTCCTCCATTTCGACGAATCGCTGCGCGGATTGTCGCTGGGCGCCGTCGTCAATTTTCGCGGCGTCGACCTGGGCGAAGTCACCTCGATCAATGTCGAGTTCGACCCGAAAACCAAGAAGTTCCTCTTCCCCGTGACGATCAATGTCTATCCCGAGCGCATCCGGTCGCGATACCTCGAAGGAACGGCACGACCGCAGACCCACTCCCGCGAACTGCTGGCTGGAATGATCGAGCAGGGCTTCCGCGCGCAGCTGCGCACCGGAAGTCTGCTGACGGGGCAGCTCTATATCGCCATCGATTTCTACGCCAACGTGCCGAAGGTGGCCGCACAGCCGGATCTCGATCCGATGCCGCTGCCGACCATCCCAAGCGACTTGCTGGAATTGCAGAACACCGTCGTATCCATCGCGCACAAACTCAACAATCTGCCGATGGACCGCATCGGGCAACACACGGACAAGTCACTCGTAGAACTTTCGAAGACGCTTCAGAGCATCGACCAGCTCGCGCACAACGTCGACACCCAAGTCGCTCCCGAGGCGCGCGACGCGTTCGCGCAGGCGGCGCTCGTGCTCGCACAGACCCAGCAGGCCATTGCACCGGATGCGACGCTTCGAAACGATTTGCACAACACGTTGACGCGCGTGGGACGCGCCGCCGATTCGATCCGGATACTGACCGACTACCTCGACAAGCATCCGGAATCCATCATTCGCGGCAAGGCGGGCGATTCGCGATGACGCGCTGGACGATCCCCGCCGTGCTGCTCTTTGCACTCTGCGCGTGCGCCTCTGCGCCGGAGCATTTGTATTCGCTCGAAGGCTCGCCACAAATGCAGGCTTCGGGCGAGACGCCCTTGCCGATCGTCGTCGTCGGCCCCGTCAACGTACCGGAGTTGATCGATCGCCCGCAGCTGGTGCTGCGCGAGGACAGCTATGCAGTCACGGTCCACGAACAGGAACGTTGGGCCTCGCCCCTCAAGGAATCGTTTCCGGCCGTTATCGTGGACGAGTTGCAGAGAGCGTGTCCGAAGCGACACTTCACGACATGGTCCGATGTGCCGGTCGCCGCGGACTCCCGTTTGCGTGTCAACGTGAGGAATCTCGACCTGAGCTTCGCCGATGGCGCGACGCTCAGCGCCGATTGGTCCTATCGCACGTCGAATGCGCCCGTACCAGTCGTCCAGGCGTCCAGTCAGACCCATGCGGGCATGGACGGAAACGGGTACATGGCGATCGTCGCCGCTGCGCGCCGCACGCTGGCACTTTTTGCCGACGACGTCGCCAGCCGGCTATCCGACTGCCGTTGATGCGTCCACCTGCAATGACGCGGAAGCGAAGGAACTCCTTGATGTCGACGAGCTCGGTGTGCTCGCCAACAGGTCGCGCCACACCGGGTAGTGAATGAGTGGTTGAGTGCAACGAATCGCTTGGATCAATAGCCTACCGAGACGCGCTTGCGGTGGTTGGCGCCCTTTTCCAGTTCATCGACCATGGCGATCGCATCGTCTTCCATCAAGATGCAGCTCTCGCCGTTCGCGGCGGTGATCAACTCGTCGGTGCCGACACGGGATTTTCCGGTGCGCGTGCCGGGCTCGACGTACGCGGCCGGCGCGACGCAGGTCCAGTGGACGTCCGACTTGCGCAACGTCCAGTGCGTCGCCTTTCTTGCTCTATCGAGGCGGAGGGCCTTTTGTCCCGTTTACACGGGCAGCGAAATGGTGACCGTGTTTTCGCAACACCGCGCTATTGAAGACGGAGATTAGCAAAGCGAAAGGAATACGTCAGGTCGTGACCTTGACTGACTTTTCCACGATTGCCAGTTCAATTCATTGGGTTGCGTTGAGGTAGGCCGCAACTGCATCCACATCGCCTTCATCGAACAAACGCAGCAGATCAGACATGCCCGGCGAATTGGCGCGTGAAGCACTGCGGAACTGACGGATCGTCGCAGCAAGATAAGCCGTGGTCTGACCGCCGATGCGCGGATTTGCACTGAAGCCTTTCCACTCGTTGAAATGGCAGCCGCCGCAACCGACGATTGCCGTCGCATAGGCACCTTTCTTGAGCAGTGCCGCATCGGTCGAGACCGGCTCGACTTTCGGCCAAGGCTGAGTCGAGGTCCACGTCGGCGCCAAGGTGACAGAGGTGACCGCGCAGGGCATCAAGCTTGCCGATGGCTCCTTCATTGCGGCCGAGTTGGTCGTCTGGGCGGCCGGTGTCAAAGGGCCCGATGCGCTGCGGCAACTTGATGGACTCGAAACCAATCGCACCAATCAGCTGGTCGTCCAGCAGACATTGCAGACGACGCGAGACCCGGCGATCTTCGCGATGGGCGACTGCGCGGCGTGTCCACGCCCCGGTACATCCGCTTCTGTGCCGCCGCGGGCGCAGGCGGCGCACCAGGAAGCCGCACACATGGCGTGCCAGATCGAACGCCGACTGCACGAGAAAGCGCCGCAGCCCTACACATATCGCGACTTCGGTTCGCTGGTTTCGATCGGCAAATGGAGCACCGTCGGCAACCTGATGGGCGCGCTGACCGGTCGCAGCTTGTTCGTCGAGGGCGTGTTCGCCGGACTCATGTACCGCGCGCTGCGCTTCATGCACGAGCGCGCGGTAAACGGCACCGTGCGCGCCGTGCTGGGAGTCATCGCGCGTACTGCAGCGCGCCGCAACGGGCCGCAACTGAAGCTGCACTGAGACACTTGAACATTGATCGGAGACGACATCGTGACCCCATTGGCGGCAACCCACATCCCGAGGATCGGCATAAGCCGGGCCGACAGTATGCTCACGGTCACCGTCGCAGAAACGGGAACCAGTCTGTACGCTCAACGCGTGGTCGCGGGGCAGCATGTCCTGTCGGCCGACGAACCTGAATCGACGGGTGGCAAGGACATCGGACCATCGCCTTACGAATACGTGTTGGCGGGACTCGGCGCGTGCACGAGCATCTCGCTGCGCTTGTACATCGAACGTCACAACTGGGATGTGAAAGGAATCGTAATCGAACTGACCCACGAAAGGGTGCCTGCGCTGGACGGCAAGTCAAGAGTAGATCGCTTCAACAGGGTCATTCGTGTCAAGGGCGACCTTACAGATACGCAACGGCTGCGCCTGTTGGAGATCGCTGAAAAATGTCCCGTCAGTGTTACCTTGCGCCGCGCTGCCGTGGTCGAGTCGAAGTTGGCGGAGGTGACGGCGTGAACAGCGTCGCTGTTGTCGCGTACAGCCTCACCGGAATTGTAGCCTTGACGATAGGGAGTGGATCCTGAAGGCATGCCCTCTGGCAAGCGTCTGGCATCCGGGATAGATTTTCACGCCTTTTTTTTGATCGACTACTCTTGGCCAATACGAGACGGGTGGCGAAGTCGACTCAGATCAGTTTCAAGCTGCGGAGCACAATCGTCGTGACCATGCCGGTGACCAAGCGCGCAGGGCTGGAAAAATAAAAAGCCCTTTAAACTAAAGGGCTTATGTTGGCTGGGAGACTAGGATTCGAATACGAGTTGTAGAGACTCGTATTTGTGAAGCTTATACATCTCGTTGTTTGCCACCACCCCGCGTTTTACCCCACCTAACGCTTAGCGCAGCCTGCACACGTTCCTGCAGCCTGGAATTGAGAGTGTCCTTGCGTCACGCCGCAAGGCGCAGCTTCGGGTGCAGCCCTGCACGTGCTGCCAGCGTGAGCAGCATGTCGAGACTGAAATCCTGCCACTTGCCCTGCGTGAGCCGCGAGACGCGAGGCTGGGTGATTCCCAGACGCCTTGCCGCCTCGGCCTGCGTCCAGTTCTTGGCTTTGATGTGCCGCTCGATGCGGATCATCACTTCTGCACGCAGCGCCATCACCTCAGCTTCGGCCGCGTCGAAGCCCAGATCGAGAAACACGTTGCCGCTGCCCTTGATGACGCGGACATCGTTCCAGCGGGGATCGGTTTTTTTCATGGCAAAGCTCCAATCATTCGATAACGCCTGGCGGCCAGCTCGATGTCATCCCTGCGGGTTCTCTGCGTCTTCTTCTGAAAAGCGTGCAGCACATAGATTGCACTGGCGAACCTGGCAACATAGATCGCCCGGAAGGCACCGCTCGCATCACGCACGCGTACCTCGCATGCACCGAGGCCGACGCTCGGCATTGACTTGAAGTTGCGCGGCTCTCCACCAAACTGCACGCGCATGAGTTCCTCACCGAGCGCCTGGCGAACCGCTGCAGGCATGGCGCGAATGTCATCCCGACTGCTGCCGACGAATCTGAGTGGTTTCATTCCGCAGCGCAGTTTATGTCAAAATATGCATATCATGCAAGTATTTGCATTGCGTAGTTGTCAGGTGAGGGAAACGACGCGACTAGACGGAGCGATCCAGAGACACTTCAAGGCGGTTTGTCCCCACCAAAACGGAAAATAGTCAGCGATCCCGAAACCGAAAAGGTCACCTTGGAAGGGCGGGTGGCGTGGAGCGACCAAACCAAAGTTATCGGGCACCTTCGTCACGCCGCCGAAGCAAGCCCGTCGCTTCTGGCCCGTTGTCGCTAAAAATTACAGCGTGTCAGAACGCTTGCTGCGTGCATCCGCGAACGTTCAATGCGCTCGCGTAGCCAACCATCGACTTCTTCTTCGACCCACCTAGCCGCGCGCTCGCCCAGCCGCACCTGCTTGGGGAAATCGTCCTGTTCGATCAGGCGGTAGATTTGACTGCGGCTCAGCGCTGTCCTTTTCAGGACGTCTGGTAGGCGCAGCATACATACAGGATTCTTCACGCGCATCGTCTCCATCTCCAGTCACTTTGCCATCGATTCGAGCGATAGCGCGTCTGCAGAAAACAATCCGCCAATTACCCCACAAATTACCCCACACGTTGCGTGCGCTTCCCTGACTCCTCCTGGGACGCAGAAACAAAAACCCAGCGTTTCTGCTCCTAGTTGTTTGCGGCTACGAGGCTCCCTGAGACATCTTGGGAAGTAGCGCCAGCGATCTTCGCGGTCCGGCTCTAGATAGCATGAGCGAGCTCAAAGCGAATTAAATAAAAAAGCCCTTTAAACTAAAGGGCTTATGTTGGCTGGGAGACTAGGATTCGAACCTAGATAAACGGAGTCAGAGTCCGTTGTCCTACCGTTAGACGATCTCCCAATTCGCTCTGACCGATCAGGGAAATCCGGGGTGACTCTTCGAGGAGCCGGATCAAAATGGATTCCCGCTTGCGCGGGAATGACGATCTGATTTGCTTCCGCGGGTTTGCCGTGGCCCGAGTTTACCTTAGCGCTTCGAGAACTGGGTCGCGCGGCGGGCTTTGTGTAGGCCGACCTTCTTGCGCTCGACTTCGCGTGCGTCGCGGGTCATGAAACCGGCTTTGCGCAGCGGGCTCTTCAGCACTTCGTCGTACTCGACCAGGGCGCGCGAGATGCCGAGGCGGATCGCACCGGCCTGGCCGGAGATGCCGCCGCCTTCGACCGTGACGAGGATGTCGAACTTGTCGCTCATCTTGGTCAGCTCGAGCGGCTGGCGCACGATCATGCGCGCGGTTTCGCGGCTGAAGAAATTGTCCAGCGTCTTGCCGTTGACGACGATGCTGCCCTTGCCCGGGCGCAGGAACACGCGCGCGGCGGAGGACTTGCGGCGGCCGGTACCATAGTTCTGTTGGGTGGGCATGTCGGTCTCTTAAAATTCCAATACTTGCGGCTGCTGGGCGGCGTGCGGATGATCCGGGCCCTTGTATACCTTGAGCTTGCGGTACATCTCGCGGCCGAGCGGATTCTTCGGCAGCATGCCCTTGACGGCGGTTTCGATCACGCGCTCCGGATGCTGCGCGAGCAGGTCCTTCAGCGCGATCGACTTGATGTTTCCGATGTAGCCGGTCACGTGGTAATAGATCTTGTCGTCCATCTTGTTGCCGGTGACGGCAATCTTCTCGGCATTGACCACGACGAGGTAATCGCCGGTGTCGCAATGCGGCGTGTAGACGGTCTTGTGCTTGCCGCGCAGACGGCGGGCGAGCTCGGTCGCCAGACGGCCCAGCGTCTTGTTGGTCGCGTCGACGATGTACCAGTCGCGCTTGACGGTTTGGGCGTTGGCGCTGATCGTTTTCATGGGAAAACCTGAAGGGGGTTTTGGGGCGAAAGACCGCGAATTTTAACGGAATCAGATGGGTGGCGCAATAGGGTTTGGGCCAGGGTCAGGGAGCGAGGGCGGTGCTGGAGCGGGCTGAGAGGGGCTTTGTGGACGGCTTGAGTCGCGCGGGCACTCGCCTTTGTTCACTTCTCCCATCGGGAGAAGATGCCCGAAGGGCGGATGAGGGTCGGCCTGAATCGACCGTCGATAAATAACCCGACCCTCACCCCTACCCACGGGTTCAAGATGGATGGATTGCTTCGGCGGCTTCTGCGCTGGACAATCGCTACCATGTTCACGCGCCGACTTTCCCGATTCGATCGCGCCCTCGCCGAGGTCGAGCGTGCGCTGTCGACGGCACTGGTCGCGGCGCCGGAGGCGCGACGGACATCGCCTGCGGTTGGCGCGGCTGACACGCCGCTCGACGATGGCGCGCGCCGCCATGCGGCCGGCCTGATGCGTGTCAACCACACCGGCGAAGTCTGTGCGCAAGCGTTGTATTCGGGACAGGCCGCTGTCGCGCGCGACGACGCAACGCGCGCGCAGTTGCTCGATGCGGCGGCAGAGGAGACCGATCACCTGGCGTGGTGCGGCGATCGCCTCAATGAACTTTCCAGCCGGCCCAGTCTGCTCAACCCGCTGTGGTACGCCGGCAGTTTTGCGATTGGCGCTGCGGCTGCCTTGATCAACGACCGCGTGAGCCTCGGCTTTGTCGTCGAGACCGAGCGCCAGGTCGAAGCGCACCTGGGCGAGCACCTGCAGAAACTTCCGCACGACGACGCACGCAGCCGCGCGATCGTCGCGCAGATGCAGGTCGAGGAAGCACGCCACGGCCTGAACGCGCTGAGCGCCGGCGCGATCGAACTGCCGCCGCCGATTCCGACGCTGATGCGCTTTGCCAGCGCCGTGATGAAGGCGGTGGCGTACCGGATCTAGCTGCGAAGTGAAGTTACTCCGCGCCTGACGCTGCCAACGCATTCTTGGCTGTTGGCGTAGATGTCGGTGGGGTGGAATCCACCATCCCCACCCAACCCTCCCCTTGGGGGAGGGCTTGAGCGCAGATCCGCCGTTTACCAGATCGTGACGCGCTGATCCGGTGCGTGCCACATCTTGTCGCCCTCCTTGATGGCGAAGGCGTCGTAGAAGGCGGGCTGGTTGACGACGGTGCCCATGACGCGGGCTTCGGGCATCGAGTGCGGGTCGGTTTTGATCTGGGCGATGACGGCGTTGTCGCGGGCCTTGGCGCGCCATACGGCGGCGAAGCCCATGTAGAAGCGCTGGTCGCCGGTCATGCCGTCGATTTCCGGTGCGGGCTTGCCGTTGAGCGAGATGTGGTACGCCTTGAACGTGACGGCGAGGCCCGAGTTGTCGGCGATGTTTTCGCCGAGCGTGAGCTCGCCGTTGATGTGATAGCCGGGCACCGGTTCGAACGCGCTGTATTCGGCGACCAGCGCCTTGGTCTTGGCGGCGAATTTCTCGTGGTCTTCCTTGGTCCACCAGTCACGCAGGTTGCCGTCGCCGTCGTACTGCGCGCCCTGGTCGTCGAAGCCGTGGCTGATCTCGTGGCCGATCACGGCGCCGATGCTGCCGTAATTGACCGCATCGTCGGCGTTCGCGTCGAAGTACGGTGGCTGCAGGATCGCGGCCGGGAACACGATCTCGTTGAGCTCGGGGTTGTAGTACGCATCGAGCGTCTGTGGCGTCAGGCCCCACTCGCCGCGATCGATCGGCTGGCCGAGCTTGTTGAGGTTGCGCTGGAAATCGAACTGCTGCGCACGCATCAGGTTGCCGGCCAAGTCGCCCTTGTCGATCGTCAGCGACGAATAATCGCGCCACTTGTCGGGGTAGCCGATCTTCGGCGTGAACTTGGCGAGCTTTTCCTGCGCGGATTTTTTCG
>Ga0193727_1000461_pt1 | contig 15722 bp, 10 predicted proteins | sample H2c2metaG_FD_143051 | JGI IMG/M metagenome (GOLD analysis project Ga0193727, IMG submission 143051) | Soil microbial communities from a riparian zone of the East river system, Colorado, United States - H2c2 | ecosystem: Environmental > Terrestrial > Soil > Riparian zone | place: USA: East River...
CGCGTAACTGATAATCGCAACTGATTAGGCTAGAGGCGTCAGTGGCAGAGTGGCCAGTTGATTAGTTCACGGCGCCCCGACCTACCTCGGTGGCGTGAAAGCAACTGCTTGTGCCTAGCACGCCACAGAGGCGCGTCCCGACGTAGTGAACTAAAAAACTCGCAACTTACCTACTGGGACCTCTCGCCTAATCAGTTGCAGGTGCCAGTTACGAGTTATAAGTCGTCGGTTATACCGTCCGGCCGACGCCCCGAACGATCCCTTCAACTCTTCGTTCCGGATCGAAGTACTTCCGCGCGACATCGCGCATCTGATCCGCCGTCACCGCGCGTATTCGCGTGTCGTACTCCAGCAGCTCGTGCAGCCCCGCGCCCAGCATCCATGCGTCCAGCATCTCGCCGAGCTGGGCTCCGCCGCTCTCCTGACTGATCGCGTGCGAACCGACCACGTATTCCTTTGCGCGCGTCATCTCCTCTTCCGACACAAGCTGGTCGCGTAGCTTCGCGAACTCGGCGAGTAGTCCGGCGCGCGCTATTCCTTCCTTCTCGGGCGACGTCGCGATGTACGACAGAAACATCCCGGCGAGTCGCCTTTCACTCACCGCCGCCTGCACAGAGTAAGCGAGCGACTGCTTGTCACGCAGCTCGTCGAAAAAGCGACCGCCAAGTCCGCTCGCGACGGTGGCGATGAGACTCGCGGCGAAGCGGGACTCGTCGTCACGGGGCGGCGCGGGAAAGGCGAGTGCAATCGCAGTCTGCGCCTTGTCGCGGGACTCGGCGGCAATCTTCACGCTCTTGGGCCAGCGAGGCTTTCCGACTTTCGGATCCTTCTGCAGCTGTAACGAGCCGAGCTCGCGCGCGACGATGTCGGCGACTTCCTTCGGATCTGCATCGGCGACGACCCCGATCACTACGGCAGACTCGAGGATCCGCGATTTGTGCCATTCTCTCGCCTGCTCCGCGGCGATCGCACGCAGCGATTCTTCGGTTCCCATGGCGGGCATACCATAGGGATGCTTGGCAAAGGCGACCGAGCTCGCGAGCCGCATAGGGTAGCGGTACATGTCGTCGCGTAGCATCGCCACGTTCGAGAGCGCAACCGTTCTCTCGGTCTCGAATGCGTCGTCGGGAATTGTCGGACGAAGTATCACGTCTCCCAGCAGCTCCAGCGCCTCCGCCAGGCGAGTCGTCGGCACGGAGAGGGACCATCCGAAGCTGTCGCTCCCCGCGCTAGCCGAGATCGATCCGCCGAGCATCTCGGAGTCTTCGGCGATCTGCGCGGCGCTTCGGGTCGTCGTCCCCTTCAGCATGCTGCGAGCGGTGATAAGCGTTAGCCCCGCCTGCTCGGGCTCTTCTTCCACCGCGCCACCGACGATGTAAATCCCGATGCTGGCCATCGGCGTGCCCGGTTTTCTGCGCACGAGCACCGGAATTTCGTTGGCCCGGAATACGGAGACACCGGCTTCTTCCTTCTCGAGCTTAGCGGGTTTCGCTTCTGGTGGCGTGGCCTTGGCGTGGCGCGGAATGGCCGGAAGCCGCTCTGTTCCACCCTCGCCCAGAATCCGTTTCATGTCGGACGCGTCCTGCGCGACAATCGGCGCGGTCTCGGGACGATAGATCAAAACCGCGGCTCTCTCATCTGACAGATACTTGCGCGCAACGCGTTGAATGTCGTCGGCCGACGCCGACATGAAGCGCTTGAAGTATTCGTCACCCAATCGCCATCCGCCCAGTGCTTCCCATTCCGCGAGGTAGTTGGCGCGGCCCTCGGCGGTTTCGAAGCGCCGAACCCAGCGCGCCTCGAAGATGCGGCGGACCCGAACCAGCTCGTCGTCCGCGATTTCGCCGACCCGCAGCTGGTGCATCTGGTCCCATATCACCCGCGCGGATTCAGCGGTTGTCTCGGGCTCAGTCTCGGCGTGAACGACAAACACGCCCAGCTCGGTGGGAGTGTAATCGTAAGCGGTGATGGACGACGCCAGCTTCTTCTCGCGAACCGCGCGGTACAATCGCGACGCGCGTCCTGTGGCGAGAACGGAGGCAGCCGCGTCGAGAATCGCGGTGTCAGGATCGAGCGTGCCCGGAGTTCGCCATCCGAGGACGAGCTGGCTCTGGGCGATGTCGCCGGCGAGCTCGCGGTAGCGGAAATCATCGTGCTTCGGCTCGGCGGGCCCGGGATGCCGCACGGCGTCGAGCGATTCCAGACCTCCGTAGAGCTCCGTCACCCGACGCAGTGCATCCGCGGGATCCACGTCGCCCGAGATGCTGAGAATCGTGTTGCCGGGGCGGTAGAAGTTGCGATAGAAGTTGTTCATCAGGTCGCGCGTGAACGCGCGAAGGCCCGGCTCCCGCCCGATCCGCCACCTTCTCATGCGGTGCGCATCGTGAAGCAGCTCGTACAACGTCTCGGTCGCGACGGCGGATGGACTATCCGATTTGCGCTTGGCTTCCTGGATGATGACTTCCATTTCCTTGGACAGCTCGCGCGCATCGATCGCGGAATTCGCGTACGCGTCTGCCTGGATCTCGAGCCCCTTCGCGAATCCAGTCGACGGCAGCACTGTGTAGTAGGTCGTGTTGTCGTAGATGGTGTGGGCGTTGAGATACCCGCCGCTCGCCTTGGTCTCCTTCGCGATGTCGCCGACCCCGCGCTTCTGCGTTCCCTTGAAGAACATATGCTCGAGAGCGTGAGCGAGGCCGTTCTCCTCGTCGGCCTCGTCGAAGTAGCCGGCTTTCACGTACGTCACGATCGCGACTACCGGGGCCGACCGATCTTGTTGAACCAGGACGGTCAGGCCGTTGGGGAGGACAGTACGGGTAATGCTATCAGGATTCATTGCGAGGAAAGATGTACAACGGATTAGGCGAGAGGTCTCACTAGTAAACTCATAACTGCAACGGATTAAGCGAGAGGTCTCAGAAGTATAGATGTCAGTTCGTTAGTTCACGACGCCCTGACCTACCTCCGAGGCGTGCCGGGTTCACAACGCGCGCGGCCTCTTTGCGGAGCGAGAACAAAGCATTGCTTGTACCATCATCGCGCTCAGATACGTCCCGGCGTAGTGAACTAAACAACTCGCAACTTACCTACTGGGACCTCTCGCCTAATCGGTTGCATGCACCGGCTCAGCGTCGAGGGCCAGTCGGGCGGTTAATCAGCCAGCGATCGCCAACGAAGTGCTGCCAATCCCAGCGCGAAGAAAAGCGCCCCGTAACCGAACAACCACATAACATCGGCCATGTGCGCGCTTCCGGTTCCGATCAAGGAATTTGCAACGTCGTCGAGTCTGTGGACCGGAGGCAGCAGCTCGACCAACTTGCTCCGCCAGTCGTTCCCCGCGCCGTAGAGGCCACGCAGAACCCGCGCACCCAGCCACACCGCGGCGAGAGAGAGCCAGTCGTATCGGGTCGTCACGGAAAGAAAGAAACCGATTCCGCCCATCGCGATATAGACGAGCGCGGTGTAGAGCAGAAAGTGTGGGATGCTGAAGGTCGGCACAATTTTGTGCAGCAAGCTCGACAGCACGAGCATCGAGGCGATGACGCCGACCATGTACACAAAGAATTGCTGGGCGTAGTAGAGAACCGGATTCACTGGTTTCGAGAACAGGAACCGATAGTATCCCGCCTTGCGATCGGCGGAGACGATGCCGTTGACCGCGACGAGCACCGCCACTGAAACGATCGCGGACGAAACCTGGATAGCGACCACCCACAGCGGCGAAGCGCTGCCGACCACCTGCGGTCCGACTGCGTGCCGAATGGGCTCGATCAACGCGTAGCCCCATAGTAACCCGATGATCAGGATCGCGGCTCCGCGGTCAATCGCGAAATCACGGAACTGCCAGAGTGAGTATCTCGCCAAACTCGTGGCGCGGCTCATTGCGATTCTCCTACGGCTTCCCTGAACTGCTGCTCGAGCACCGATCTTTCGGGAATGACGCTCGCCACGAGCGCGCCCTTGCCGATCAGATCGGCGAGCGCCGCGTTGAGCTCCGCAAGGCTGTGAACTGTCACATCGTACTCGCCGCGACCAGCGTCTTCCGCCTGGGGAAACACGGCTTGAATGATCTCATGTCCGCTGGCGAGAGTTATTCTGAACCGCGTGGCGATCGGCTCGGTTGTACTCTCGACACCGGCGTTTTCATAGCCGGTGCTCACCACGCGTTGGAGCCTGCCACGATCGATGATCGCGACGCGATCCGCGAGACGCTGCAGCTCGTCGAGATTGTGCGAGGCGATGAGTATGGTCCGGTCGGGCCGTCGCAGCTCCTGGACGATGTCCCGGAAACGCTGCGTCCACACCGGGTCCAGTCCGTGCGTCGGCTCGTCGAGGACGAGTATCTGTTCGTCGCGGAGAAGCGCCTGGGCGAGACCGAGGCGCTGCAGGTTTCCCTTCGACAGCGCCTTCACCTTCTTGTCACGATGCTCGGCCAGTCCGAGGAGATCGACGACGTAATCCACGCGGCGCTGGATCTCTGATTGCGCTATTCCAGCAAGTGTCGCGAAGCGCACCAGCGCCGTCTCGGCGCGCCATTTGGGATTTATGGCGATCAGTTCCGAGAGATAGCCGATCCCATTTCGCTCGACATACTGTCTCGCCGGCACTCCGTTGATTTCCACGGCGCCTGTCGTCGGACGCAGGTAGCCGAGCATCATCGCGATCAACGTGGTCTTGCCCGCGCCGTTCGGTCCGGCGATGCCGAGTATCTCCCCGTCAACGACCACCAACGAAAACTCCTCGACCGCTTTGACTGAGTTGCCGAGGAGTGATTTGTAAGTCTTCCCGACGTTCCTGAATTCGATCACAAGGGCGGCGGTGCGGTCGTCGGTGTCGCCGGGCGCAGGCAGTTTTGCCACGGGCCTGTGCCGGCGCCGCTGATCCACTTGGTTCCTTCCGGGATTCGATTGAGCCGCATCATCGCGCAGCCGAGATATCCTTGCGAGGCGAAATCCTTGGGATTCGCCGTCACCGCGCGGATGAAGAAACGCCGGGCCAGATCGTACTGACGGCTAGCGAAGAGAACGAGACCCATCTCGCGCAGCGCATTCGCGTTTTTCGGCTCCAGGCGCAAGGCGGTATCGAGCTGCGCGCGCGCGGTGGCGAGGTCGCCATCTTCGCGCGCAAGTCTGGCCAGAAAGATGTGCGGAGTCGCCGTGTTGGGGTCGCCGTTCACGGCCTTCGCGAAATCGCCGCGCGCTTCTTCCCGTCGGCCGTGCTGCATGGCATCGATGCCCGCGGTCAAGTCGCTGCCGCCGGATCCGCGCGCGAAGAAGAAATATCCTCCGGCGGCCAAAAGGATGATGACGAAGATCGCGATCCACACCTGAAGCGAGAACCAGGGGAACCCGCGTCCACCCTTGTCCGCCGCGGCAATTGCGTTCTGGACCATGGTGCGCCCAACTCCGCCGCTTATCCCCGAAGACTTGCCGCCACTTCCGCCAGCACTCGCGCCCGCGGCTGCCGCCTCCGCCGAGGCGAACGAGCCCGGCATCTCTATCGTCGGAGGACCAGCCATCCTCTTGCCGGCGTAGGCCGGAGGCTGGCGGTAGCCGCCGCCCGCCGACGGCGGCGCGTATGGTGATACCGGCTGCGGCGGTGGCTGCGGCTTCACAGGGGCCGTTGTACGCGGCGTGTACACCGCTCTGGCAGGAGCGGCCGGTGACGCCTGCCTTGCCGGAGCCGGTGCACCAAACCCTGCCTCGAGCGCCTTGAATCCATCGACCGCGGCTTCGCCGTCGGCCTGTGTCGGCTTGTAGCTGGTGCGATTGGCGCGATCCCGTGCCGCGAGAAACTCGAGGAGCGAGTGCGCCTGGTCGATCGTAATGACCTCGGCCTGGCGCGCCGCGCGAATGAGCTGTTGTCCGGTGAGTGAGGTTGTGCCGACCAGCGCCTGTAGAGATCTCTCAGCACCTGTCCATAGATCGATGATGTCGGCGGCGAGATCTTCGGCCGAGCGAGGCTTGTCGAAATGAGCGAGAACCGGGCGCACGCCGTTGAGCGCGGCGAGCGCCGCCTGTGTATTCGCTGGACTCATCTCAGGATGCGCAAAAGCCCAGCATCCGCGCTACGTCGAATGAAGCTCTCTGCATCCTGCTCCGGTTTTGGGCTTTCCTTGAGGCAATTGGCATTGCGCATCTTGTCGACGATTTCTTCCCATGTCCCTTCAAATGTGTTGCCATCGTCGAGCTTGATGCGGTGGGACTCGGGCGTGGTCTTCACTTCAGCGAAGCTGGAAAGGAGCGCGCCGAACAGCTCGAGCTGGCCTTTCGCCTCGCTTTGCGCCGCGTCGATGAACTTCGCTTCGATTTCCGCCAGCATTTCGTCGATGTCGTCGAGCTCGCCGGCCAGATCGCGAAGCCTGTCTTCCCACGGACGCAGCTCCGGATCGTTGTCGCGCAGCCGATAGATCATCTTCTTCAGCTCGATCAGCCTCCAGATCCCGAGCTCGTCCCAGTGATCCTCGGGAGTCGAGCGGTCAAGATGATAGAGCGCTGCTTCGTAATCGCCGCGATCGTAGAAGATGTTGCCGAGGTAGATCCGGGCTTCGGTGTGATCCGGATCCATCTGGAGCGCGCGACGGAGCGTCGAGATCGCGGTCTCGTCATTTCCCAGCCTGTGCTCGGCGTAGCCAATGCACGACACCGCTTCGGCTGCGTCGGGGGTCTGCTGCGCGGCGATTTCGAAGAACTGTTTGGACTCGTCGATGAGGCCTTCGCGGAAAAGCGCGCGGCCGATCTGGAGCATCAGCTCGACATCATCTTGGTATCCTAATTCCAAGGTATGGCGGAAACTCTTGAGGGCGCTATCCTGCTGGCCGAACTTGAGCAGCGTCTCACCCAATCCGGCTAACGCGTCCTCGTGGTCGGGGTCGAGAACGAGCGCTTCCTCGAAGCTGCGCCTCGCCCATGCGTAGTCCTCGCGGGCGTGGTGTGCGTAGCCAACTCCAATATGGAGCTCCACCGAATTCGGATAGAGACCGAGTCCCTCTCTCAGTACGTCCAGCGCCTCATCATACTGTCCTTCGTTGTACAGCTGATGCGCTCTCTCGTCGTACTCTTCAGAACTCAAAAAAGGTGTTGGCATGACTACGCACCCTCCGAGGAGTCGAGTATAGGTCTATTGTACTCTTTAGACACTGCATTGTTCAAGGTAGTAACATCCCCCGGAAAACGGCTCAGGTTACGACAGCGATTTTTTCCGAGAAGCGTTGCCAGCTCCCGCTCTCGAGTGCCTTGTCGATCTCCGAGACTGCCTCGTCCAGCTCGTCATCCCTGGTAAAGAAGTGAGGGGCAATCCTGATACCAGCACCTACGCGATAGTCGACCAGTATGTTCCGGGACAACAGGTGCTGCGTGACCTCATATCCGTGGGGAACATCGATTGCCACCGTTCCGCCGCGGTGCGCGGGGTCGCGGGGCGCATTCACGGTATAGCCCCGGGCATCCGCGAGATCGATCAAATGCGAGGTGAGGCGAACGCTTTTCTCCCTGATCGCGCCAACTCCGGCGCGCCGGAGAATCTTCGGACCCTCGGCCGCGGCGTAGAGAGCGGGGATCACTGGCGTGCCGTTCAGCCAGCGAAAGGCGCCTGAGGTGAATTCCATTGTTTCTTCGAAGGCGAACGGGCGGGCATGAGCCTGCCAGCCAGTGAGGGCGGGCTTGAGTTTGTCGCGGACGCTCGGACTCACGTAAAGGAAGCAGGCGCCAGGTCCGCCACAGAGCCATTTGAGTACGCCACCCGTAAGAAAATCCGTCTTGCTTCGTTTCACGTCAACCGGCACGACGCCAACTGCGTGAAAAGAATCGAGCGAAACGAGCGCACCAACCTCGTGGGCGCGCTCGCAGATCGCGTCCACATCCATGAAAAAGGAGCTGCGAAAGAGCACGTGTGACACCGCCACGAGCCGGGTCCTTTCGTCGATTGCAGCCAACAGTCTGTCGCGATCGATCGTCAGTCCGTCGTCCGAGCGCACCACCACGACGCGGGCACCAAGCTTTTCCGCCATCTCCGCGAAGGCGTAGCGGACAGATGGAAAGTCGAGCTCAGTCATGACGACGGTGTCGCGCTCCTTCGTGAAGTCGATCGACGATAGGACCGCGGTTTGCGCGATGGTCACGTTCGGCATCATCACGATCTCGCCGTTGTCGGCGTTGATCAGGGGCGCGATCTCATTGCCGACGTCGACAGGCAGCTCCCACCAGCCGCGATTCCACGCTTTTACGCCGAGGTCGCCCCAATCGCGCGCGTATTCTGCGAGCTTCTCCGGGACGGTGCGCGGCATCGGACCCAGCGAGTTGGAGACGAGGTAGGTCGTCTTCTCGAGGATCGGAAACTCCTCGCGGAAGGCGAGGAGCGGATCCTGCTGTCGGCCCGCGGTCACTGACCCTTTCGGGATGCTTCGCGCATGGCGCGGAATTCCGCGTCGGGATTCCAGGTGGGGATCGTACGTGCGTTCCCGAGAGCGAGGCCAAACCGGTACACGATATCGGCGAGCTGGGTCGCGCCACTCAGATCGAAGTTGGACCGATACTCATCGGACGGCTGGTGGTAGCGGTGCGCGGTGTAGTCGTCGGACTGCTGGAGACCCCAGCCAGCGGGATGGCCGACGATGTCGTCGCCTCCTCCAATGGAGACCGACGGAATTCCGGCTTTCGCGAAGGAGAAGTGATCTGATCGATAAAAGTGGCCCTGCTCTGGATGCGCGTCGGGTGAGAGGCGTATGCCTTCTGACTTCACCAGCTGTGCGAGCGCCGGTCCGAGCGAGCTTTTGTTGTCACCCATGACGTTGAGATCGCGAACGCGGCCGTTGAGAGGAACGATGTCCATGTTGAGCGCCGCGACAATCTTCGAAGCGGGGACGGTCGGATGCTCTCCGAAGTAGGCAGAGCCGAGGAGACCGGATTCTTCGGCGGTGACGAAGACAAAGAGCTGGGACCGACGCGGCTTGACTCCTTCGGCCGCGGCGTGCGCGATGGTTAGGATTGATGCGACACCGGAGGCGTTGTCCACCGCGCCGTTGTAGATCGAGTCGCCGTTGACGACCGGGCCAATTCCGAAATGATCCCAGTGCGCGCTGTACGCGACATACTCGTCCCGCGCCGCGGGATCGATCCCACGAACAACGCCCACGACGTTGTTGGCGGACATGTGCTGCACGCTGTTCTTCATGGATGCGTCGATGATGATCCCTGTTGGCACTGGCCGGAAATCACGCGATTCCGCGCGGCGGCGAAGGTCGGTCATGCTGAGGCCGGCCTGCGCGAGTAATGCGGTCGCCGCGCTGTCGGTGATCCAGCCGCGAACACCGATGGGAGCCGGCAACGAAGCAACTCGCGGCAGCAAGCGATGCTCGGTGGAGTTGGAGTTCACGACGACGTGCCAGGGATATCCGGCGCGCTCAGTCGTGTGCACGATGAGCATTCCGGCGGCGCCTCGGCGCTCGGCCTCCTCGTACTTGTAGGTCCAGCGCCCGTAGTACGTCATCGCCTTTCCACCGAACAGATTCGGCTCGGCGGTGGTGGCGGGCGGGTCGTTGACGAGAACGAGAAGAATCTTGCCGCGCAGGTCATTGCCCTTGAAGTCGTCCCACTTGTATTCCGGCGCAGTCGCGCCGTAGCCGACGAATACCAACTCGCCTTTCGCGGAGCTTGCATCGGTCGCAGAACCCGGCCAGACGACGACATCATCCGTGAAACGGAGATTGGCGTTGGCCTTGCCTGATGCTGTGACCTTGATGGTGCTCGGATCGGCCTTTACGACGTCGATCGGAACGCGCTGGAAGTACGAGCTGTCTCCAACGCCCGGCTTCACACCGAAAGCCTGGAGCTGGGTCGCGATGTATTCCTCGGCGAGTCGTCCGCCTCGGGTGGCGGGCGCGCGGCCTTCCAGGAGATCCGAGGAGAGAAAACGGAGGTGCGCGTCTATTTCCTGCGGAGTGATCCGGCTTGGTTCACGATCTGTTTGAGCGCCCACTCTCGCGGCTGAAGAGACCGTCAGGAGGGCTGCTGCAATCAGAACGGTGGCACGAGTCATTCGATTTACTCGGTGTGGGTGATGTACGTCAGATACATTATAGCTTCCCGCACCAGACCTTAGCATGCCCCGGCCGAGTCCAAGAGTCCTGAAGAGCGCAACCCCGTCGAAGCCTCGACCCAAGGCGTTGAAGATCGCGCTCGTCCTGGGTGGCGGAGGTCTCAAGGGATTTGCCCACATCGGCGTGTTTCGCGCGCTCGCGGAGCTGGGAATCGAGCCGACGGTTGTCGCCGGCACGAGCATCGGGGCGCTGATCGCGGCCGCATACGCGCGCGGAATGCCGATCCCGGAGATGGTCGATCGCGCCCGCGGGCTCAAGCGCCGCGATCTGTTCCGTCTCAACCGAATGGGAATGCTGCTCGAACGGCAACACTCGCCCGCGATTTACCTCGAGGAGCCGCTTCGCGAAATCGCGAAATCAATTTCGACCGAGAAGCGCTTCGATCAGTTGAAGAGGACGCTGCTCGTCAACACCGTCGACATCACACGCGGCTCGCAAGTCGTGTGGGGACTGCCGGGGCTGCGCGACGTGAGCGTTGCCGACGCTGTCTACGCGTCGTGCGCACTGCCGGGGTTTTATCCTCCCGGCGCGGTCGGTGGACGTCTGTGCGTCGATGGCGGCGTGCTCGACAATCTTCCGGTATCGATCGCGGGTCTGGGGATGGACGCGGTGATTGCAGTGGACACGGGCTCGAGCGATCTCGAGCCTGAGAACGACATCGCGACCGCGGGTTTCGCGTCGATCTACGTCCGCGCGGCGACGACGATGATGCACGCTCTTCAGCTTGCACCGTTCGCGACCTGGACGCGGCCTCCGATGATTCTGATCAGGCCGAAGGTCAATCACATCGGCTGGTTCAGCTTCTCGCACACCGACGAGTTGCTGGAAGCTGGTTACACGGCAGCGATAGAGGCGTGCAAGCATTATGAAGAGTGCATCAGCTGGGGGATCGGCGTTTTCCCGCGCCGGGCGATGCAGATCGCGGTCGATCGCGACAAGTGCATCGGGTGCACACTATGCACCGCTTTGGCGCCCGATGTGATGGGGATGGACGCGCATCAGAAGGCGTACCCGCTGACGCCAGTTGTTGAGTGGTCGCCGGCGGACGGGGATTTCGTTCACCACTGCCCTACTCTTGCCATCACGGCGACGAGGCTCGAGATGGGCGGGGGGACGCACGAGGACAAGACGACGGTCGATCCGACGAACGAGCCGACCACGAAAACTGGCTAAGGTGCCGGCGACTGAGACCTCCAACTGAATAGGCGAGAGGTCCAAGTAGGTAAACTTGCCAGCCATCTAGTTCACGACGCCCTGACTTGCCTCTGTGGCGTGCTGGGCACCAGCAGTCGCTACGAACGCCACTGGGATAGGTCGGGGCGTAGTGAACTAAAACACTTTCCGCTTACCTACTTGGGCCTCTCGCCTATTCAGTTGCACGACCTCTCTCATCCCGCGGTGCATTGAATTAAATTGAATTAGCCTGCCGAGCCTCGAGAAGCGTTCGGCAGTGGCTCCGCGCTCATCTGGCCAGCGCAAGCCGCGGCCAAGACCGGAAAAAACAAAAATGACACACCCGAATTCCTTCGGTAGCCGATCAACGCTGGACGTTGCTGGTCGGCAGTACGTGATCTTTCGGCTGGACTCCCTCTCCCAGCTCGGAGGAGGGAATGCAGATCGACTCCCATTCAGCCTGAAAGTTCTCCTCGAAAACCTTCTCAGAAACGAAGACGGCAAGTTCGTCAAAGCGGACGACGTGCGCGCTCTCGCGACCTGGGACCTGAAGGGGAAAGTCGAAAAGGAGATTGCATTCCGCACCGCGCGAGTGCTGCTCCAGGATTTCACCGGAGTTCCCGCCGTCGTCGACCTCGCCGCCATGCGCGACGCGCTCGCACGACTCGGCGGCGACGCACGGCTGATCAACCCACTGCAGCCGGTGGACCTCGTGATCGATCACTCGGTGCAGGTCGACGAGTACGGATCCGAAGCGGCGCTTCTGATCAATGCCGACTTCGAGTTCGCCCGCAATCAGGAGCGCTACGCGTTTCTGCGATGGGGACAGAAGGCATTGCACAACTTCCGTGTCGTGCCTCCTGACACCGGAATCGTGCACCAGATCAATCTCGAGTATCTCGCGCCGGGAGTATTCACCGAGGTCGTCGGCAAGCAGGCCTACGCGTACCCCGACTCGCTCGTCGGCACCGATTCCCACACTACCATGATCAACGGACTCGGCGTGCTCGGCTGGGGCGTGGGAGGAATCGAGGCCGAGGCGGCAATGCTGGGCCAGCCGGTATCGATGCTGATTCCGGAGGTCGTCGGTTTCAAGATGCATGGCAAGCTCCAGCCGGGAGCGACCGCGACTGATCTCGTTCTCACCGTAACCGAGATGCTGCGGAAAAAGAAAGTCGTCGGAAAGTTTGTCGAGTTCTACGGCGTCGGATTGTCGAGTCTCTCGCTCGCCGATCGCGCGACCATCGGTAACATGGCGCCAGAATACGGCGCGACGATGGGATTCTTTCCGATCGACGCCGAGACGATCAAGTATCTGCGATTCACGGGGCGGGACGAAGCGCAGGTACAACTGGTCGAAGCGTACACCAAGGCGCAGGGGCTTTTCCGCACTGACTCGACTCCGGATCCACTGTTCAGCGACACTCTGGAGCTGGATCTCCACACCGTCGAGCCGAGTCTCGCCGGTCCGAAGCGTCCGCAGGACAGGGTCCCGCTTCATCTGTCGAAGAAGATGTTCCGCGAAGCGTTGACCGCTGACCTGGAAAGAACGGGAACGGTAGCCGCAGTTGCGGCTGCCAAGCAGGCGATGCAGGTCGCCGCGTCGCCGCAGCTTTCTCCGTCGGTGGTGGCGACCGATCCAGATGAGCAGGCCGCGGCGGATTCGAGCGTTCCGGTCGAGATGAATGGCGAGAAGTTCTCGATTCGCCATGGCTCGGTCGTGATCGCGGCGATCACGAGCTGTACGAACACGTCGAATCCGAGCGTGATGCTTGCCGCGGGGCTTCTGGCCCGCAACGCGGTCGCGCGGGGTTTGTCATCCAAGCCGTGGGTGAAGACGAGTCTCGCGCCGGGCTCGAAGGTCGTCACTGACTACTTCAAGAAGGCGGGCGTGATGGGAGCGCTCGAGCAGCTGGGATTCAATGTCGTTGGATTCGGCTGTACGACGTGCATCGGAAACTCCGGCCCGCTGCCACAACCGGTCGCGGACGCGGTCGAAGCGAACAAGCTCGTTGTGGCCGCAGTTTTGTCTGGCAACCGGAATTTTGAAGGGCGCATAAATCCCCTCACGCGCTTCAACTATCTGGCGTCGCCGCCGCTCGTCGTCGCGTACGCGCTCGCGGGAAGGATGGACATCGACTTCAACACCGAGCCGCTCGGCGTCGGTAAGGGCGGTCCTGTTTTTCTGCGTGACATCTGGCCCGCGCCGAAGGAAGTCGAGGAGGAGATTCTGCGCTCCGTCAAAGCAGAGATGTTCAAGGCGCAGTACTCGAACGTTTTTCATGGGGATGACAACTGGCGCAGCCTGCCAGTACCAGAAGGCGATTTGTACGCGTGGGATCCCGATTCGACGTACGTAAAGAATCCACCATTCTTCGATGGGATGACCCTGACGCCGCCAGGCATCCGGCCGATCATCGGCGCCCGGGTTCTCGGAATGTTCGGCGATTCCATTACGACCGATCACATCTCGCCAGCGGGTTCGATTCCAGCATCGAGTCCTGCCGGCAAGTGGCTGGTCGCACACGGCGTGAAAACCGCCGACTTCAATTCCTACGGCGCGCGTCGGGGGAATCACGAGGTGATGATGCGCGGCACCTTCGCCAACATCCGTCTTCGCAACGAGCTCGCGCCTGGAACGGAGGGCGGCTGGACGTCGCGCGTCCCGGGCGAGCAACCCGCCACGATCTACGATGCGGCGATGGAGTACCAGAAGGCCGGGACTCCGCTCGTCATCATCGCCGGCAAGGAGTACGGTACCGGCTCGTCGCGCGACTGGGCGGCCAAGGGCACGCTGCTGCTCGGCGTTCGCGCCGTGATCGCCGAGTCATTCGAGCGGATTCACCGCTCGAACCTGGTGGGAATGGGAGTTCTTCCGCTCGAGTTCGTGAATGGAGAGTCGCGTCAGACTCACGGCCTCACGGGGTTCGAGACCTACCAGATCGATGGGATGTCGGAAACGTTGAAGCCACGTGCGCTCCTCACGGTGCGGGCGAAGGCGGCCGACGGAAGCGAGAAGGAATTCAGGGCTGTGTCGCGGATCGATACGCCCGAGGAGATGAGTTACTACCGGCATGGGGGGATTTTGCCGTACGTGCTCCGGCAGCTCGTGGGGAGGGATCGTCAGTAGACTCGGGAGGCTTGGGAGAGGTTGTCCGTAGTCTCTCGCCTCCACAGAACTGAAGCGGGGAGCTGACAGCTTTGCAGCCCATCGGTTGGAGCTTTCATACTCGCGTAATAAGACGAAGGCGCGCGATTCAGGACGCTTACGAACTTTAGCGCCAGTATGAGAGCTCCGAGCCTTTTGGCTGCGTAGCCGACAGCTTCCTGCTTTGGTATTGAAGATTCCAGCCGCAGCGATACCCGCCCTCCCCAGAAGCTCTAAAAACCGGGCACGTTGGAGACGGGCTGCTTCTTTCTTCTGAGCTTGAACTCGGGCATGGAGGCGCTGATCTGCTCGGCCAGGTCCGCCTCCATCTTTTTTGGATCGAGCGGCTCGAGCATCGCGCGGAGCTCGGGATCGTCGGCCAGCGCGAGGTTCATGCGAGCGTAGAGTCCGGCTACCAGATGGAGCGTCTTCGTGATCTCCTCTTCCATCCGAAGATTCACCTGCAGCGTCAGCTCCTCGCGCAGCTCCCCGATCCGCGACTCCCTGCTCTGCGTCATCAATACGAAAATCGAGAGAAAGATCGCCTCCAGCGAGACGACCAGCGTGAGCATCCCATACGGATATGGGTCGAATTTCGGGAGGCCAGAGAACGGCAGGTTCCAGTAAATCCACGCGATGAAGAGGAACGCGTGAATGACGAGAAACGGCGTCGCGCTCGCGACACCAATCATCCTGTCCGCCAGCACTTCCATTGGCGAACGGTTGGATGCGTGCTCCGCCTTGATCGCACGGAACGCAGTGTTGATGCCCGCGCTGCGGCGCATCCGCCGCTCTCCCGTAACCGGTGTGCCCAGGCGAATATCCTTCGGCGCTTGCTCGTCTTGGTCCATGTTCCGACTGGAGGAGTTGCACTAAGCTAATGCAAACTGGCCGCCACTTCCTGTGGTGATGCAAAGCGTTAACGTTCCACCTATGGCAACATCGCCCTCGTTCACCGTTGGAATAATCCAGGAATCGGTCACCAGCGACGTCAGGAAAAACGTCGATCGGGCCGAGGCCCGCATCCGCGAAGCGGCCGAGAAAGGAGCGCAGATCGTCTGCCTGCAGGAGCTGTTCAACGCGCCGTACTTCTGCAAATCACAGAAGCACGAGCGCTTCGATCTGGCCGAGGCGATCGATGGGCCGACGATCGAGCGGATGCAGAAAGTGGCGGCCGAGCTCGAGATGGTAATTATCGTACCGATCTTCGAGCGGCAGGCGGCCGGCGTCTATCGCAATTCCGCCGCGGTGATCGATGCCGACGGGTCTGTGCTTGGCGCGTATCGCAAGATGCATATAACGGAC
>Ga0193727_1000462_pt1 | contig 15719 bp, 28 predicted proteins | sample H2c2metaG_FD_143051 | JGI IMG/M metagenome (GOLD analysis project Ga0193727, IMG submission 143051) | Soil microbial communities from a riparian zone of the East river system, Colorado, United States - H2c2 | ecosystem: Environmental > Terrestrial > Soil > Riparian zone | place: USA: East River...
CGTTATCTACATTTTCGGTTATGGTGTATTTAATGTTGATGGTACTCCGCCTGATGGGCATGATTCAGAGGGAAATGTTTGGGTTGGTTTAGCTAATCCTTTTTCTACTTGCAATGGATCTACAGGAGCAATACGTTGTTTCAATCCAGTAACATCAGCAGCACACAATTTCAGAGTTCAAGCATTTACAGGTAGTTTTGAGGGAGTAGCATTTACCACACAAATAATTGTGCTAGCATTTGCACCAACCTTGTTTGGATCATCCTATCTACACCGTAATGCAGACTCAAACAAAAATCCAGTAAAACCAGGTTCTATAAATGTAACTGTAGACAATTATGTAATGGTTACAGTTGTTCAAGCTGGTTGTGGTTTACTCGCACCAACAGTTGATTTTGGTTTTAGTATTCTTGAAACACAACCAAATTTATCTGCTGCTTATGCTGTGGGAACGGTTCCAATGGTAGTTGATTTAACTTGGACTGGGTTAGTTCCAATACCTGCTCAGCCAGATCCGCGCGGAGCTTCAATTGTTGAAGGTTTCGGTATTTACAATAATCAGCCTCCTCTATCAAGCAATAATACAAGAATTTATGAAGCATAAGAATTGAGAAAGTGAGATAAAGATGGCAGCTCTCGCATTACCGTTACTAACAACCGGAATCTCAGCATTGGCTGGATTATTTGGTAGCAAACCTAAACCAGTTACAACTAACTCATCATCTACAAGTACTTCTACCCCAAACATCGGCGGGGGACAACAAGGTATAATCGATGATTTTACTCAAGGCATCCATAAACAGATGCAGGGTACAGATCTTACAGGTTATACGGGACAGGGATTGCAGCAAATTAATCAAAGTGCTGGTGTTGGTGATAAGATGTCTGATAACATTTTAGCTGCGCGGGGGCTTTCCAATAGTCCTTATGCAGCTTTTATGAAAAATCAGAACAACAACAATCGTCTTAATCAATCTTCTCAATTTCTTAATCAAATCCCTTTGCTCCAGCAGCAACTAAGACAGCAAGCAATTCAAACAGCAATTTCTGGATCACAAGCAATTCCATTCGGATCTACTCAAAGTGGAAGTTCGACTTCTACACAAAGTGGTGGTGGTGGAAGCCCTGTTGCTGGTGCATTATCTGGATTAGGCGCGGGATTAAATGCTCCTATTAATGGGATGGGTGGAACTACAAGTGATTTGATTGGGGATAAATTGAGTGGTATTTTTGGTAGCCAACCTACCCAATACTACAGCCCTGGAGGTAATAAATTCTAATGGCTGCCGATTCTGAAACTTATATACACCCGATCATCCAAGCGATGATTGAATCTTCCCAATTGAAATCTCATGCTTTGGATCGTCAGAATCAATCGGATCAAGCTAAAGAGCAAGCGAAATTTCGACGGGATCAACTTGCTGAAGTTGTTAAACGTGCTGAGCAAGAAAATCAAATAAATCTCCAACAATTACAATTACATAAAGATCAACATGATTTAGCTGTAAAAACATTTATGCATAATGCAAAGCATGGTGTATTGGAAGATATTGCATCTGGAATTCAATCGCCAGATACGCTTTCCCCCGCGCCGACAATTCCAACAGCATTAAATTCTCAGCCTGGTGCACCAGATCAACCAGTTTTACCAAGCCCAGCATCTGTAGCACCCGCGCCGAATCTTTCAATGATACCTTCTGCGGGGCCATCATCTACACAGGATGGAAATGTGGATGTTGGTGGAACTTCAATGTCTCGTGCGGCTGTAGCTGCTATTCCTGGAAATGTTGCTGCTCAAAAAGGCCGTGTCGCTGAAGCTGTAGCTGCCCCACAAATTAAGCGTGAGCAAATGATCGAAGATGCACGTGCCGCGCGTGAGACAGCTAATGAGATTCAGCGACACGGAGATGCTCAAGATACTTTGAGTATACAGCAGAAATTTCTGGAGCACCAAAAAGATTTAGATCGTCAAAATCATTTAGATGTGATGGCAATGCATCAAGCAGCACTTCAACATGGTGTCGATCCTGATGATGTTAAGAGTTTAATGGATCAAGCATCCACAGGAGAAGCTGATCTTACTGGATCTACGAAACCTGTTTTAGCTGCGAGAACTGCAATGGAGGGTGCGGGACGAAAACCATTTGGAATTAAAGAAGCAGCTGCATTGCGAGCTTCCGTTAATCTTCAAAATTATATTAATCAACTCAAAGATTTTTCAAATAAACTCTCAGATAATAAAGTTGTAGCTGGAGTTACTGGACTTCTTAGTTCAAATCCTCTCATCAAAACAGATCTGGCTAATGAATATGACGCACTACAGACAAATCTCCTAAATGCTGGGAAAGCTCTTGAAGGTGTTAGTGGTGGAAGAATTACTATTCCACAAATGAATCTTTTGAAACAAGGTTCAACTGGGTTGGGAATTACAAAATCTCAAGGCATGAAATTAGCTAATAACCTTCAAAGTCGTCTTCGTAATCAAGTTGGTACAAATCTTCTTGGAGGAATGTCGGAAACACAAAAACAACTTATCTTTCATCGTCAAGGAGTTACCCCGGAAAGTTTAGGATTGGAGGGTTCCCCGACTACAGCAGCTCAGTTACCTGATTTTTTGAAGGTTGCTCCACAAAAAAATAAGAAGGGGACTGCTTTGAATGTTGAGGAATCAATCAAAGCTGGCAGCCCTGTTTATGGGGGAAATTAATGCCACTTGAAGATACAAACGGAAACCCCATTCAAACAGCAAAATTAGGTGGATTAGAGGATAGTGAGGGAAATCCAATTCAACCAACATTGACTTTACCTAAGCCAAATCCCGCGCCGAGAGTTCCAGATAAACAGAATCCCTACCCTGATATAAATTACAACACTGCTGGTTCTGACGCGATGTCGGCTCAAGGATCTTATGGTCCGAATGAGCAGAAAATTCTTTTAGAAGGATTGCCAATTGCTGGAGGAATGTTCGGGGGGATTCCCGGCGCGGCTGCTGGTGCATTTGCGAAACAAGCACTTACACCAGATGATCCATCCTTCGGAACGGCAGTAGCGGATACAGCACTCCAAGGTGTAATTCCAGCAGGAATTGAATCTGTACTTTCTAGAGGATTAAAAGGTGGGGTTGCATCACTTCTTTCAAAACTTCCTCAATCAATTGTCGATCGAATTCCTGGAGTTGCTAAAGCGCAAATCGCTAGCAAACTTGCAAACAAGATGTTTCCAGAAGCTGGTCTTGTGCAAACGGCGGCGAGTAATACAGCAGATCAATCTGGAAAATTAGCGAAGGTTGTTGAAGATTCTAAGTTTTCTGGAAATTTAGGATTAACAGGTCCTGGGCTGACAAATTCCATGAGTGCAGCAGAAACCAAGGCTGTGGCTCAATATAATGCCAGATATGCTGACAATCAAATTGGAGGTCAACTTCTTTCAATTCAGAGACAACTCCATATTGCCGGAGATCAACCTCTCAGCGCGGTTCCAAAGCTCATGATGTCGGATGTTAAACATGTAGAAAATGCAATTCTTGCAACTGGTAATCCAACAATCGTGAAACAAATTGCAAGCAATGATTTAGTCACTAGATATTTCACACCCAGCACTAAATCTTTCAATGTGGCTGGAATGTTGGACGAAATGGCAGGTACAAAAGCAGATGCTTATAAACTTGCACTTGGAAAGGGTTACGACACATTCAAAACATTATTGGAACAAGGTGTTAAGAAAGGTGTTGGTCAAGAAACTCCAGGATTATTTAGTTGGAGTCAGGGCAGAAAACTTCTTATTGGTGGAGGAGCTTTGAGTGCAATTGGAATTCCATTTAAGGTCGGGGAATCTGCAATCCTTGGCGCAGATGCAATTAGGAAGATTGCACAAAATCCAGAACTGGGGCAAATGATTATCCAATCTATGCGGACAGGCTCAAAAGCCCCAGAATCAACTTTGTTGACAAAAACTATTTTAGCTGGCTTGCGCGGAACTACAGTTTATCTCCAAACTGAAGATGGTCAGAAAGATCAAGCTGTAATTCAGTCTGATCCGAAGACTGGGGAACCTCAGCTTCAATACTCTCGGCAATCATCTGATCGGTAGAGCAATCTTCATTAACCACATTTTCATTTAATGCTTTGAATGGGCATCCGTCTTGATGTGGATCTCCTAATGGATTTCTACAGTCTTGACATCTCATAGTGGCCATCCTTTTTCTTCTCCTCTCTTTCTTTCCATTAGTTTGCTGCCATCTAGCACTTGATTACCCTCACGATAATGAAATTGTTCTGATACTTCATGCCGAGGGATAAATTCTCCTATTGAGAGTCCCTCAGGGGTTTCCCAATGTTCAATTTCTATAAAACGTCCTCTATCATCTTTCCAAATCCCCTTCCATTTTGAGATTCGAGGGATTTTAGGTTTTGGTTCTTCTGTCATTTTTCCTCCCGTTCCTGTTTGCGCTTCGCGTATTCAGCGAGCACGGTATTGATCGGCGCACAAACACTGCAAGGAACGAACTCAAAATGATATGCGGGGCACGCTTCGCCAGCATCCGTTTCGTAGTGCGTATAACCTTCCTTGTGCTGTCCATCAACGTAACCCCGGCCCTTGCACTTTAAGCAACTCTTTTGCATCACTTCCATCGCCTTCACTAGCGCCTCGTTCTCATCCCACTGCGCCAGATAGGCACGCGTTAAATCGTGCATCTCTCGATAATCTTCCTTAGCTAGAAGCCCCTCGCACTCCGCGCGGGTGGGTCTTTTTTCTTCTGTCATTTTTGTTGATCCTTAAATAAAATATCAATACATTTCTTTGTTAATTTATATCCGACCCCATCATCAAACATAGCCGCGCCCAGCATTTCCGCTTGAGTCATTGTATCCACAAACTTGTCGAAAGTTTCCATATCAAATTCATTCCAATTCGCTCTCAGCAAATATGCTCTACTTAGAGAGTGTGATGGCTCATCGTAAAGTTGCTGGAGTACAATAGTGGCAATATTTGAGATAGGTGATTTACCCCCGCTCATTACGAATTGTGTGTAGTTTGGAAGGAGTGCTGTGGATTCTTCGATAGCTTCTTGAATATGACACTTCTGAATTTCCAACCCCATTGTATGATCTGCACATAAAATCATTGAGAGTTTAAGAACTGAAGTGTGGATACGACCAAGGATTCCGGTCTTATCTTTGATGTTCTGTTGAGAAGCTCGAAATGGTTTATACCAATCATCGTATTCCTTCCGCGCGGGATCTGTGACAATCATCTCACCTTCCATCTTGCTAATTGCTAGGAGAGAATCCGCTATTCGCTTCATCGATTCTGTTGTGTCGGGGAAATCAAACAAACTATTTGCTTGTCGGAATTCGTTAGGTTTTACTAAAAACGTCCTACCCAACAAACCCCCAGTACGAGCTTTCTCATCGTAAAGATCAATAAGCAAACTTTCATTAGAAGCTGCCATCATTGTGAAACAAATGTTTTTGATATGGAAAGTTCCTGTTCCACGTAATCTAGAAGTATATTCTTCTTTGAAATCATAGATATCCGTAAGGATTTTGATGGCTTCTGGGTCGTTGACAATACCAGCTGAGAGTTCGGGAGCGGAAAATAATGATGACCCTCCCTTAATAGTTTTGCCCGTCTTAGGATGAGTTTCTCCTCTAGCAAGTTCATCCAGAATTGCTTGAATGCTTGTGCGTCCGGAAATAACCTTTGTGTTGGCGATCTTACTAGTAAGTTTCTCACAAAATCTGACAGGGTTCCCCTTCCTATGTACTGCTGAGTCTGCGAGTAATAGCACATATACATTCGGATACAGGTTCGAATCTCCTTGTCGTATATAGCAACTATCTCGCATAACGGCGGCGATAGTGCAATAGGCGGACCATTTCCAAAACGATTCCGGTGATTCATATGGTTTTGTGTGCTCCAGAAGAAGTTTGATGAAACCCACTCTTTTTCCCCGACATAATTCGAATTATGCACTTCATCGATTATCTTTTATTTCTTTGAGTTCGGCTATGAATTGTGAGGCTTCGTGTTTGTACAGATCAGAGATATAATCTTTTTTGTAACGAAGTTGGAGCATATCTTTGCGATGATGGTGAAGTCCTATATCGTTCAGGAGAATTTCGATGTATTTGAGTTGCTTGTCAGTTAGAGGTTCTGAGACGAAGCCCATCATTCGCTCCTTAGAGCTGAAATTAATGAGAGAACTTTAACACCTGGGAGATAATAGAAAATACAGCTTTGGATATCTTTCCCATGAATATAGATTTGCTTCCCTTTGGCTAGGGCATAGCCATATTCCATAAATTTTCCCTTTCCAGGAGAATCACCATACTGATCAGTGAACAAGATTAGAGCATCCGCTGCATCAATATCTTCTAAATCTTCCAGCGCGGCTTTTTGCTCAATCTCATGAGTACGAATTTCTGGATAATTTTGCGTAATCCATCGAGAAGTCACTTTATGTCCATTCAATTCAAGAAGAGCTTTATAATCTCTGAGCCACCATCGAGCTTTGAAGTTGTGTGCCAGATAGATTTTCATTTAGTATTTCTTCCCCCCTTCCAATCTTCGGTTCTCTAATTTGTGGTCTGGGCGTTGAGTATTAAAAGCCATTTTTTCAACAAAGGCGCCGCCTAAATCCAATCCCAATCCTGCGCTGATATCGAAAATCCTAATTAAAGCGTCGGCAAGTTCAACTTCGAACATACTTCGCCAAGGCAATTTATCATCTTTGAGAGATTTTCGATGCCCCTCCATTGCTTCTGCCAATTCACTCACAACAAGCATGAGCATTTCTGGCACGTTGCGCTTTAATGGAAGTCCAGAATCAAGATCGATCCACCATTGCTTGTTTGCTTCGTGAACATCTTCACAGAGACTATTGATAATAAGAATTGTATTCTGTTCACACTGAGTTCTTTTCACTTCTTGTCTGTCCATTCAATCCTTCTCCTTTTTTATCGAAATATCGTACCACGAGGACGTTCCAGGCAACTTTTGCCAATTGATTCTCACTAATATCGCCATTACAATACTTATGAAAATGATTACTGGCGTGATTAAGACAATCAATAAGAAAATCTCGACCACCCTTTTTCCAAGAGTCACCATACTTGGGTAATCCTTCCTCAAAAATGCTTGCAATCTCATCTAGAAATTCTAGGGGAATGAGATCATGGCGCGGTTGTTTGACTGTGCGGGAGCCTTGATTTTTTGGGTGAACTGTTGCTTCGACCCATCGATGCCTAGTACCTTTATCAACCATACCAGATTGACAAATATCATTGGAAAGAGAAGATAATTGATCCTCCCTAACTCCACAGAAATCACATATTTTCATTTATAGCTAAATCCTTTCAAATTTTTCCAATTCTCAGTCGATCCCTCAGCCTCCATCGGTATCACGAGTTTGAAGTCTCTGGAGAGAGAGCATGTCGAAAAGTCGATAGGTGTAACTACGTTTTTATCAAAAATACGCGCGTATTCCTCCCTTCGTCCTTTTTGCACTTCTGCCAAACAGCCATCATGAGCTTCAACAATGGGTCGTGCCCAGCTTCCACATTCTGCGAATGTAGTGATGAAAGAAAATTTGAGTTGATCTCCAACAATTCCTTGAGGTAGTGTGGAAATTGCCTCATTAATTGTATGGTCATCAGTTCGTCCGTAGAAATCACGCCTTCGTCCGTTAGGGAAAATAAGGGTTCGAGTTTCTTTAACGATTTTTCCAATTTCATGATGAAATACCCTCCGGATGTTTGGTTGTTTTGTATGAAATGTTTTTAGAATTCCTTGGCAGGTTCGGATAGGTTTGTGAAGCATCATCATTAGACGATCTTCCTTCATATTCCGTTCGCCTGCATGTCTTACAGTTTTGGCGGTGTGGTAGCGATCCTCACCTACACCAGATTCTGGGTTTATCCACAATCCCTTTTTTATTTCAGACGGGTCACAATTATAAACCCAAGAACCTGTGAGTCGATGAATGCCAACAGGACCGTCAAAAACATCAAGGATATCAAAATCTTTAGCCAAAACGGCATCAACGCGCGCTTCAGCTTGTGATAAATCGCACTCAACATATTCGTAACCAGGAGTAGGAACAAACATAGAACGAATATCTTTACCATACTCTTCCCCTTCCACTGTAAATCCATGTTTCGCGATTGTTTGAAAGCTGCGACCTATGTTTTCGAGTTTGAAGATGATTTTTTTCTTTTTCGGATCTCGTTTGAGGTAATAGTCAGAAGTTTCTGAAGCGTTTGTTCGACCATTTTTAGTTCCAACAAGATTATATTCACATCTAAGCCGACCATCTGGGTGGAGGGTTGCTTCAAGATATTCAATGACTTTATGGATTTTTCTACACGCAATAACAGTTTTAATAATTTCGTTTCCATCTCGCCAAGATGGGCATTCTCCAATCCAGGCAAGAAGTTCAAGACTTTCTTCATCTGTTGACCAAGCTCCCGATTTCGTCTTTTTGACTCCTCGGACGGGTTTGAATTTGAGTTCATCATAAATCATCCTATTGACTTGTTTATCGGAGAGAGGATTAATCAATTCACCACACAAGACCTTCAATTTGTAGAGTTGTGTGTCGAAAAGATTCCAATACTTTGCTAAGAGCTTATTACGCTCTTCTTGATCCACTAGAAGGCCTGTCTCCTCCATTCCTTTATAAATAGGCATGAGTTGGATGAGCTTATTGTAGACCTCGCGACATCCTTTTTCGTCGAGTTCTTCGAGTTGTTGTGGATATATCTGATGGACCGCGAGAGAATCTTTCGCATTGTAGATATAGAGTTGCTCGCGTTTATATTTAGTAGGATCGTATTCTTTTCCCTCGTCCTTGAAGTAAGGCATATCCGTATAAAGTGAGGTGAGGAATCCGAGATTCTTTGGAAACTCAGCATAGAGACATCCCGCAGCGAGCAGCGTGTCTCCAACCACATTTTCAACTTTAAGTCCGACTCTCTCACATTTTCTCCAATCAAATTTGATATTTTGGTTGACTTTCGGGAGGGGGGAGGCGAGCATTTTTGCTACTTCAGCGAACATCAAAGCGCGTTCATCTAAAGAGATCGTATAATCAATAAGAGGTATACAGCAAGATTCAAGACCGTCAAAACAAAAGCTGATACAAGTAGGGAGATCTGCGTATGTTTCGATATCAAAAACAACAAATTTAGCAGAAACATAATGACGGGCAAAGTAGTTCCTAACCGCTTCGACCGATTTGGCCCACCAGACATTTCCTATCTCCTCTATTGGTCCCTGCACGAACATATTTTTTTGGATCTTTCCAAAGTCCGCGCGGGTGATAAACTTCATTTTCACGTCTTCATTAAGGTATGGATGTACACCGAGGATTGGGAGGACGCGAATTGGACGTAAAGAAATTCCGTGTTTAAGGGGGAGTATAGAACCTCGAAATTTTCGGATTCCAGAAAGACCAGTGAGGAAATTGAAGGATAATTCTGAGAGGGGGATGATGACGTTTGGAGCGATATCACATATCTCCTGCGACAAGATCCTTTTATATTCATCACCGGATTCTCCTTCCAAAAGAGGTCTATTGAAATCGGGTTTAATTAGATTAATGCGTTCTTTTATGAGAGAGGTTCGCCAACAAGATTCCCAAGCAAAATGATTATCCTTACAAAATGCCTTATAGATGGATTCTGCGTATCCGGTTATACAATATTCGGATGAGACATCTTCAGATGAAGCGCCATCTGAGACAAACATTACTTGCGCGGAATCGGAACCGTGACCTCTTACCATTATAATATCCTATTGAGCACTGCAAATTCTCCAAAGTGCTTTCTTGCTGCTCTACATCTTCCTTATCATCGATTTTGGCCACCCGGCGCGGCTCTCAATAGGACCCCAGCTTGCAAACCGTTGGGGACCAATGTTTACAAATTCTTTACAGACGGGACAAAAAAATTCAACTCCACTTAATTCTGTTCTTACTTCACACAAAATTGGTGTAGGCCCCATAGAGTTAAGAATTTGTCCAAAAATCTTAAAGGGTTTATCAAAATTTGGATCATGTTTTTTGAAATTTTGACAATAGACTTTCATTCCGCTTTCTTCTCCTTATCAAATCCATTGATTCTCATTTCGATTTCATATGCTTCCCCCGATTCTTGAGAACCATCAGGATTAAGACTAACTGCCCTTAATTGCATTGTAACTCCCTTTTCTTGGAGATATGCCATTTCTGCCAAAACTGCTTTCTCAAGTACATCTTCGGCAAGGAGTCTAATACGACGTGCACCAGTGTCGAAATTGAAATTTACTTTCATGCATTCATCCTATTTGTCATTCTTGCAAACAACCGAGGAATTGGGCATTTCTCTTTCATCGGATGTCGAGTTTTACAACCTGCACAATACCAAGTTGTTTCTTTTTCGATACGGGATTCCCGCTTTTTGCGTTTGGCGGCGCGTTGAGATTCTGTTTTCATATTTTTTCTCTAATCAAGTTGTGCGCGTCACTCGGAGGAAGTGATATTGCTTCATTATCTCCTGTTGTTTATAGCAACAGAAGCGCGCACAAATTTTCAGATCAGCCTAGAAGGGCTGTGCCTCCCCACCCTTTCCCTTGGGCACGAAAACGGTAATTTTCGGCACAGGATTTCCGTCAACGACATCAATAGCGATTTTTCCATCGAATTCTTTTCCGACGAAACTATCAACATCCAAATCACCCGGCTCGCTACGCTTCGGCTTACCAGTAATAGCAGCTTCCACATCCATTAAACGAGTGACGGGTTCATATTGGAGATTTCCCAATACTGATCCCATATTCATTCCAGTATTAAACACAATTTTATGCTCTTTTCCAAGAAATGGACCAGAAGTCGTTACGACCAACTCCAAATCATAATTCAGAGTTTTCTGGGAAGACGATGCTCTTGCGGCCGGCGCGGCTTTCACCCGAAAGGTATAGAAAGTCGGATCGAAATTCTTAGATGCAAGAATGTCCGACTGTGTGAATTTAACAATAGCCATCTTTGGTTTGTTTTCCTTTGTTTGGTTTGGTTTTGTATTGTGTTGATTTGGTGGATAAGCAGACTAACACTCAGTTTAGCCTGGGAGAACCTCTAGCAAACACCTGTTTCTGAATGAATTTACATTAATATATTCCATAATGCGAACTAAACATTCTTGAACAGAATTCGCTTCATACCAAGATTTTCTTGGTTTTACTTCATTCAGGTAAAAAACTTGCCAAGTCCCTCCATGAGGGTGTCGTCGGATTTGGAATTGGGGCATCTATTTAATCTCCACATTCAAAGATTTGACTTGTTCGCGCGGGTATTGAAGATGAACTCCAACTCCATCAATATCGATGTGATGCTGATAATAGACAATCTTTACATCTTTTGATAGAATCCAAGATTCTCTTTCTCCAACACAGAAAGAATCAGGATCTTCAATCCACATCTTAATCATTGTGTCAAAATCTTCACACATCTTATTCCACCATCACTATTTCTAATTCAAGTTTGATTAATCCATCAGCTTTTACATTATTTCGTATGTAATTATCTACATCCTCAAGATGGTGGAATAAGATGTTTTTATGTTGGGGTCTCATGTGCTGTATAAGTCCTATTTCTAGAGAACCCGAAATATGTGAGAAAATTTCAGTATGATGTCGAAGGATATATTTAATTTGCATTAGATTGCATCCACCTTAATCACCCTCTTAATATAAACAACATCAAGCTGATGGCTACCACCTTTCATAGGAGCAGATTCGGTGTTCTTTACCAAAATGGTTGGAGGGAAATTCTTAATCAGAGTTTCGAGAGACATTTCTGTTTTGATTTGGAGTTGGATGAGGTGTTCTTTCATACAGGTATTTTATCCTCAGGGTGTCTTCTATTCCATTCGAGTTTCACGAAAATGAGAACGTCTAGTGGAGCTGAAAGTAACAATTCTATAAGTTCGTCGTCTGTTTTGGATTCGAGAATATCAAAAATTTTCATTCAATTATCTCCCCTCTCAAAAGTGGCTGGAGTACTTCTCGATAAAAATCTTTCCCCGTAATGTCAATTTCCCCACTTGGCAAAGCCGCATAGCTGGTGCAGGCTAGATCGGATCGGAATTTGACGAAGAATCGCTCCGCGCCTCCGATGAGACGACGATCAAATCTGAAGATGTGATCGAAATAGATTTTGATGTTCTCTCCAATTTTATCTCTAATTGAGAGTTTTTCCCCAACAACGATACTTTCACTGTATGGATCGTCGGGATCAGCTTTTCCAAATCTATCAATCGTATGGGCAGTGACAATAACATTCTTGATAGGAATTGATCGAAGAAAAGCCATGATGGAATATGTGGCGGAGGCTTCCATTCCATAATCTTCTGGTCCTGGCATGAAAATTCCACCAAGAGTTTTTCCTTTCATTGCGCCTTGCGCGTTCTTTGCATGAGTAATCGGGAGAGCCTGTTGAATCATTGCGAGACATTCAGCAGTGATCGAATCGATTATTTCAGTTTCAGGGATATGCTGACCTTGTTCAGCGGCAACCATCCATCCTTGAAATTTGGCTTCAATCTTGCCCACTAAGTCGCGCATTTTTGGTGGGTAGAAATCGTAACTTAGATTCTTTTTGTTGATCCAAGGTGCGCCTAAGATGCCTCTGATACGCCCATCAAAATCTTCTACAGAGACGTGTCCAGGAGCTTCGCTTTGAGATTCAGAGCGCACAGAGCAGGCTGCTACAGTTTTCCCAGAATGCTTAGGACCTATAAAAAGAGCGAAAAATCGAGAATCGGGGGTTAATTGTTCTGCTGATGGCATCTATTTCTTGACCTTTTGATCTAAACGATGTCGTACATCAACTGTGACGTGCATGAATCGTTTATTATCATTTACATGTGTTCGGGATTTACTCAATTTTCTTTCTGCCCTTACTCCCATTTTATTTGAAGGTGAGATAGCCGCTAATTCATAATTGCCAGGTGCAAATCCCGCGCCGCGATCAAAACTTACAACTTCTCGACTCACACTCTCAGGAAGATGGAATCTCCTTGCTCGTTTACCTTTTACCAGATATGCAACTGTGCGAGAAATTACAACTCCATCTACATGAAATTTCCTCTTACAAGCCACAGCCATTGCACATTCAGCATGTTTTTTGATTTTACTTGAATCAACATCCTTTTTTGTTACTTCAATAACTGCGTTCCTTGAGGCGTCAGTTACTGAAAGAACTTGAGGAAAAAACTTCTTGATATTTGATAGTGTTGACATTTAGAATTCTACTCCTAAGTCTTTGAGAATTTTAATACGTTCTTTTGCTTGGTTCGCCTCGATTGTGTCTTGATGCAAAAGGCATTTTGGTTTCGCCCTTCGCAGAGCTTCCGGATTTAAGATGATCTCCGTCTCACAACCCTCTTCAGAACAGCGAGAGCGTTTCCCTTTGAGGAATTTTTTATTCGTGAAATACATACAATCAGGATCTGCACATTGATAAATGTTGGGGGAGACTCTGACGTACTTATGAGTGTGGTCTTTGGTTTGGTTCATTTTTTAATCCTCACGATATCTTTGTTCAAGTGGAAATTCTCTGATATCATAATTCAGGGCACATGATAAATGAAAATTCTCATCATGTTCCTTTTCATGATAATATTCATCTCCTATAAAAATTTGACTTCCACAGGATGCACAGGTAAATCGATCATATCTACTTACCACGGCTTCCATACCTCCCGCTTCTTGAAGAATTGTTCTTTCACCGCATTGATCGAAATGAGATCAAAATTATCGTTGCAGATTTTCGTAAATTCGCAGGGGTACCCAAATTTGCCAGAGCACGCAGATTCCTCTTTTTCAAATCCGGCGGTGTTGGCTAACGCGCGTTGCTTCGCAATTATTTTGAACTTTTCGATGAGCCTTTTTTTCCAAAGCGCTTTCTCCAACGACGAGAAATAGATGGTATCCCTAACAAAGGTCTTTTCGGAGATGGCTTGATGTAGACGTATATAATTAACGACCACGTAATTAAAATCACAAACCATAGCGTAATTGCGAAACTGAATTGATTTCCCATAAAGACTCCGTTCACGTCCTTGGAATTTGTGATCTACAACACCCGCGCTGCCATTATTGAGGGTAGCCATTACATCGATGCGACCCTCAAGAACGAATAAATATTCTGGAGTATCTAGGAGAGGATATGAGAATCCTTGCTCGACTAGAGGTTTGGGGAAAAGTTTTGTTTGTGGATTTTGGGGACATGTGCCATTTTGGCCTGCTGCAATTACAACGTCGCGCGTGGCTCCACAATTCAAACAATATTCATGATCCATCGATGATGTATGGGGACCAAAAATGACACGTTTCTCAGGTTGTCCCATCATCGGAATAATATCATTTTGATTATAAACACCAACATACTCCCAACACCGCTTATGCACAAATTCACGTTTTCCTATAGAGAGGGGAAAATCACCTTGGGCGTGGAACATATTCGCATCATGCCAAGCATCGGTGGCTTTCATTCCAAGGGCGATGTTTGTGTAATAGAGTTCGAGGAGTTTGTGTCCGTAGGTTCCCTGGGCCATATCCTCTCTGATATTATTTGAGGAGGTGAGATTCTCATTGTATTTGAGATTCCATTGCTGATTGCATTCTCCCCATGTGGCAATTTGAGAGGAGTCGAGGACTAAGATTTGACGGGGCATTATTTGACACTTTCTTTGAGGCGTTTGATTTTTTGTTGATATTCTTCTTCAGAAGTTGGGCATTCAGAACTTTCTAATCGATTTCTTCCTTGAATATCGGAAATAACCTCATCCGTATATCTGTAAATTGCTGGACAAGCTAAACAAAAAACTTGAGTTGTGCCGTAAACTAATCGGTGTTTCATTGATCGGCTTTCTCCATCTCCATCCCAATCAAAACTCCCTGGGCGATTGCGTTCTTGATGCAAGTTAGAAATGCTGAGAACTCAAATTCCACAATGCTAATTTCTTGAATCAGAGAGATAGCAACAAAATGTGCTTCTTTTGAGTTACAAACTTCCTTAATCATCGATATGCTTCGCACTTGGCGATCTGCGATTTCTTCACATGATTGAGGGTCTCGAATATCCCCAATACAAATCTTGTGAATCGCCTCTTCGAATGTTTTCATCTGATATCATCCTTTGCTACTGAAAATTTTCCATCTGATAAACGAATTTGATTCTTGCCATTATTCTTACGCCCAATCTTCAATTGTTTTTGACGCCAGCGACGCATCAGAGTTTTCTGTATTGGTTCCGCGCGGCTCGATCTCGATATGATGTCATTTTTGTTATGACATTTGAAACAGATATTGAAAAATTGTTTTTCTGTTAAACAAACCTTACAATTACAACATTCCTTAAAGCATACTACACAGATCCCCAGATAATCACTAGAACCATTGCCTCGGTTTCCAGGGGAACGGCCTGTTTTCACATAACTAGATTTTCTCTTTACAGACATGTGTTTCAGATGGAATATGTGTTATGTAGCCGCACCATTCACAAGTTTCATTCCAATTCGCTGCACGACCAATAGGGCCTAAATCTATGAATGGCTCGCGGGAATCAAGTTTCGATAAGAGTTTGAAATTATGTTCTTGAATCTTTTGATCCAAAAAATGTTCATATTCTGCGAGGGCCGGCTCAATACAATCAACATGAATGTAAGATCCATCATCTT
>Ga0193727_1000463_pt1 | contig 15705 bp, 16 predicted proteins | sample H2c2metaG_FD_143051 | JGI IMG/M metagenome (GOLD analysis project Ga0193727, IMG submission 143051) | Soil microbial communities from a riparian zone of the East river system, Colorado, United States - H2c2 | ecosystem: Environmental > Terrestrial > Soil > Riparian zone | place: USA: East River...
CACACGCGCACCCGGTTTTTGCCGGAAATCGCCTCGATGATTTCGAACGTCGAGCGCGCGGTGAAAGTTACGAACAGATCGCAGCCGCGGGCGGCGGAATCTGGTCAACCGTAGAAAAGACACGCGCGGCAAGTGAAGCGGAGCTTTTCAACCAAGCTAAGAAGCACGCGAACTGGTTTTTAAAATGCGGCACGACAACCGTCGAAGCGAAATCGGGTTACGGACTCACGCTCGAGGACGAGCTCAAGATGTTGCGCGTGATTCGCCGGCTAAATGAGGAGACCCAGATCGAGTTTGTTCCTACATTCCTGGGCGCACACGCGGTGCCGCGTGAATGCCGAGCAGATGAATACGTCGAACTCGTAATTCATGAGATGTTGCCGCGGGTTGCATCAGAGAAGCTGGCGGAATTTTGCGATGTTTTTTGCGAGTGCGGTTATTTCGACATTGAGCAATCGAGAAAGATTTTGGTCGCTGCGAGAAAACATGGACTCAAACTGCGCATTCATGCCGATCAGCTCACCAATTCAGGCGCCGCCAGATTGGCCGCGGAATTGGAAGCGACCACGGCAGATCATTTGGAAAAAACTGACGAGAAGGGGATCGCGGCAATGAAAACCTCAGGCGTGCAGGCAGTTTTGCTGCCTGGGTCTGCGTATGCGCTTGGATCGACATGTTACCCCCGCGCGCGCGAAATGATCGAGGCTGGGCTGGCCGTCGTCATTGCGACGGATTTTAATCCCGGATCTTCCCCAAGCCCATCGATGCCGATGATGCTCTCGCTCGCCTGTACGCAAATGAAAATGCCGCCGGTGGAAGCGATCACGGCATCGACAATCAACGCCGCCTACAGCCTCAATCGTGGCGACAAGATTGGTTCGCTCGAACAGGGAAAGCTTGCTAACTTTTTGATCTTCGATTGCGAAGATTATCGCGAGATCGCGTATTGGTTTGGTTTCCCGCAAGTCCATTCTGTTTACGTGCGAGGCCGACCTGTCCTGTCGCGGACGAATGAAACTTAATGCGACGCTCAAAGAGCGCCGCTACAGTAAGGCCATTCATGAAAGTCGAGGTTGAAACGCAGCCCGGGTCTGTTTCCACGCTGCAGATCGAATTGCCGCCGGAAGAAGTCTCAAAGGAATGGGACTCCATCGCGAACAGCTTCGCGCGTCTTGCCAAAATTCCAGGTTATCGGCCCGGTAAAGCGCCGCGCACGGTCATTGAAAAAAGATTTCGCAAACAAATCCAGGAAGAACTTACCAAAAAACTCGTTTCGAAAGGTTATCACGAAGCGATCGAACAACAGCAGTTGCGCGTGGCCTCATTGGCCAACATCGAAGACGTCCAGCTTGGCGAGGACAAGTCGATGCGCTTTCGCGCGACAGTCGTGACCGCGCCCGAGTTCGAGCTTCCAGAATACAAGAATATTTCCATACAGTTGCCCGACACGAAAGTGTCTGATGCGGAGGTCGATGCCGCGTTGGAGCGCTTGCGCGATCAAGCCGCTGATTTTGTCGAGGTTCCGGAGCGCGAACTGCAAATGAGCGACTTTGCCGTGATCGACTTTGAAGGGTTAATCGACGGCAAGCCGATCGGCGAAATCGCCCCCGAGGCGAGCAAAAATCTGCGCGGTGGCAAAAAATTCTGGCTGCATGTCGCTCCCGACAATTTTCTTCCGACGTTCTGCGAGCAAATTGTTGGACAGAAACCCGGCGAAACGCGGCAAGTCACAATTGTATTTCCACCGGATTTTCCGATCAAAGAACTCGCGACCAAAGAGGCGAACTACGCGGTCACTTTGCAAGAGATAAGGGAGAAAATTCTTCCCGCTCTCGATGACGCGTTGGCAAACAAGCTGATTCCCGGAAAGACGCTGACCGATCTTCGCCACATGATCGAACACGATCTCGAGCATGAAAAAGAGCACGGGGTCGAACGCGCGAAGGAAGCGCAGATCGTAAAGTACTTACATGAGCACATCAATTTTGAATTGCCGCCCGCTTTGCTGAAAAACGAAACGCGGCGCGTTTTGGGAGAGCTGGTGCAACGGAATCGGGAACGCGGTATCCCTGACGAGATGCTGAAGGACAAAGAGAAAGAGCTGATCGAAAGCGCCGCCGGCCTCGCCGCGCACCGGTTGAAGACGAATTTTATTCTGCACCGGATCGCCGAGAGTGAAAACATCAAAACATCGCGCCAGGAGATCGATGCGCGAATCCGAGAAGACGCTACTCGTTACAACGTTTCTCCGGAGAAAATGCGCAAGGAACTCCAGGAGCACGACGCCTTGGACAGCGTCGCGGAACAGATTCAGCTCGGTAAGACTCTTGATTTCCTCAAGGCGAATGTTAGCGTCGAGCGGGTTCAGGAAGCCCCTGTAATAGAAGAGAAATCATGAGCGCATCTAGTGAAAATCGATCGCAATCGGTGCTGGTCCCGATGGTTGTGGAGCAGACCGGCCGGGGCGAGCGCAGTTACGATATTTACTCGCGCTTGCTCAAGGATCGCATTGTCTTCATCGGGACGCCGATGGACGATCACATCGCCAATCTCGTCATTGCGCAACTGCTCTTCCTGCAAATGGAGGACTCGAAAAAGGATATCAACATATATATCAATTCGCCGGGCGGTTCGGTGACGGCCGGACTCGCGGTTTACGACACCATGCAGTTTCTTACGTGCGATGTGACGACCTATTGTCTCGGCATGGCTGCAAGCATGGCCGCGGTCTTACTTTGCGCCGGCACGAAAGGTAAACGCTTCGCCCTTCCGAACTCAGACATCATGATCCATCAGGTTTCCGGAGGCGCGCAGGGCGCCGCGAGCGATGTCGAGCGCCAGGTGGATTACATGTTCAAGCTTAAAAAGCGACTCATCAAAATCATCGCTCAGCACACGGGCAAATCGGAGGAACAAGTGCGGCTCGATTCGGACCGCGATTATTACATGTCCGCCCAGGAGGCGAAAGATTACGGGTTGGTGGATGAAGTGATCAAATCTCGCAAGGAAGTGAAGCTCCTTGACGGTGCGACGCCTCCTTCCGGGAACCGAACGCCTCCTTCCGGGAACCGATCGGTAGCCGTCGCCGAGGCTGCCTTACCGCGCAAAATTGGGGGATAAGAGCTCCTTTTCTAAAAACAATATGGCGCGCGCTTCCAATCTCACCATGTGCTCGTTCTGTGGAAAGAGCCACGCCGAGGTGCGCAAATTAATTGCCGGGCCGGGCGTTTATATCTGCGACAGCTGCATTAACGTCTGCAAAAGCATCCTCGATAAGGAGCTCAATGAAGATGCGCGGCGCCAGTCGTCCAATATCCGTGTGCCGAAGCCGGCAGAAATCCGGCGCTCGCTTGACCAATATGTTATCGGGCAGGACATCGCCAAAAAGACGCTTTCGGTGGCGGTGCACAACCATTACAAACGCGTGCTGCAACCTTCCGCGCCAGCAGATGCATCGGCGGCGTTTCAGCCGGATCCCCTTGCGGAAGTTGAAATTGAGAAGAGCAACATCTTGCTAATCGGGCCGACAGGCTCGGGAAAAACTTTGCTGGCGAAAACACTGGCCAGGATTCTCGATGTCCCATTCTGCATTGCCGATGCAACCACGCTGACGGAAGCCGGCTACGTTGGTGAAGACGTCGAGAACATCATCCTGCGCCTGCTGCAGAATGCTGATTACGATGTCAAACGGGCCGAGATCGGCATTGTTTACATCGACGAGATCGACAAGATCGGCCGCAAGACCGATAACGTGAGCATCACGCGCGATGTCTCTGGCGAAGGAGTTCAGCAGGCGCTCCTCAAGATCTTGGAAGGCAGCACCTGCAATGTCCCGCCTCAGGGCGGCCGCAAACATCCGCACCAGGAATATATCCAGGTCAATACGGAGAAGATCCTCTTCATTTGTGGCGGCGCATTTATCGGGCTCGACAAGATTATCCAGAAACGGATCGGCCAAAAAGTGATGGGCTTTGGAAGTCCGACACTCGAAGTTGAAGAGGCCCTGCGAAAGCAAGCTATCCGACATGTTGAACCGGAAGACTTGTTGGCTTTCGGAATGATTCCTGAATTCATTGGACGGTTGCCGGTGGTCAGCTCTCTCAACGCTCTGACCGAGGAAGAGATGGTGGCGATTTTGACTGAAACGAAAAACGCGATGGCCAAGCAGTACACGAAGCTTTTCGCGATGGAAGGCGTCCGATTGACACTGACGAAAGACGCTCTGCGGGCCTTGGCAGCGCAAGCGGTAACGAAAGGGACTGGCGCGCGCGCGCTGCGTTCGATGCTCGAGCGAATCATGCTCGACATCATGTACGACGTGCCCAGCCGCGAAGATATTGCTGAAGTGACGATTAATCGCGCGGTGGTCGAAGGCAAGAAGCTTCCACTCATTCGCAAGAAGCAGGACAAAGACGCGGCCTAACGGCCTTCGGCCGGACGGTAGAAGTCAAAAGCGTTACAAAGTCAAAAAGGGCGCAGAGGCTCATCGGCTCCCACATTGTAACGTTGTAATTCTTTTCACGATTCACGTTCCCTCGCATGCGCGTTGTTGTTCTCAATACTGGCACAGAGCTCTTGCTCGGGGACGTTCAGGATGCGCATCTGGCGTTTATCGCACACGAAATTCTGCCGCTCGGACTGCGCATCAACGAGCGGCGGACGGTTCCAGACGGTCAGGCAATTCAAGATAGTCTCTCGGAATTATTTGGGCGCTCTGAGATTTTATTTGTGACCGGCGGGCTGGGTCCGACCAGCGATGACATCACGCGAGACGTCGTCGCGGATGTACTTCGGCTGGAATTGCGTCAGGATGCGCAGGTGCTGGCTTCGCTAAAGCAGAGACTCGCAGCGCGCGCAATCAAGTGGACTTCCAGCATTGCGCGGCAGGCCGAAGTTCCGGTCGGCGCGCAGGTTCTTCTAAACGAAAATGGAAGCGCCCCCGGCTTATATCTGAAGGCAAACATCAATCCCCTGATTCCCTCACCGCACGTCTTTGTTCTGCCCGGGCCGCCGCGCGAGCTCCACCCAATGTTTCGTGCATTCGTTACGCCGGTCTTGCGCTCGATCCCAATGTTTCGTGCATTCGTTACGCCGGTCTTGCGCTCGATCGTCCAGGCTCCCGCTTTGATCGAGCGACGGCTGTATAAAATTGCGTGTCTGGGGGAATCGACGATCGAGGAGGCAATCGGTGACAAAGTTCTCGCTATTCCGGGGATCGAGCTTGGTTATTGCGCGCGTCCCGGCGAAGTCGATATTCGGATTGTCGGCGAATCCGACGCCGTCTCGCGCGTTGACGCGATCATCAAAAAGGAGCTGGGCTCTTCCATCTTCTCTGCGAACGACGAAACGCTCGAGGAAGTGCTCGTGAAGCTGCTCACCGGCCGAAAGGAGACGCTGGCGATCGCGGAGTCGTGCACGGGCGGATTGCTGGCAAATCGTATCACAAATATTCCGGGCGCGTCGTCGGTGTTTCTTGCTGGATACATTTGTTACGCGAATGAGGCCAAGATCGACATGCTGGGCGTTGATCCGAAGTTAATCGAGAAGCAGGGCGCTGTGAGCGAGCCGGTCGCGCGCGCGCTGGCCCAACACGCGCGCATGCGTGCACGATCGACATATGCCGTTGCCACAACCGGAATTGCCGGGCCGTCCGGCGGTTCGCCCGAAAAACCAGTCGGAACGGTTTACATTGCGCTGGCTACGCCGGACGAAACCCTCGTGAAGAAATTATTTTTTCCGAGCGACCGCGAAACCTTCAAGCAAATCGCGGCACAAGCGGCCTTTGATCTGCTGCGCAAAAAGCTGGTCGTAACATAGGCGGTTCGCCTGTGCGCCCAGCTGACATTTTGTCTGCTGTTACGTCTGGCCGAGTGGCACTTTCCCACCGCGCGGATTGGAGATCTATGTTGCGTTAATAATCGCCTACGTCCGCTGGGGTACCGACTTTCACATTATCGTAAAAGAGCTTCGCTCCGTCGGGTGGCATCCGAATACAACCATGCGATGCGGGATATCCGGGCAAAATCCCAACATGCATTCCAACGCCTTCTGCAGTGAGTCGCATAAACCATCTCATCGGCGCACCCACATAATGTGTTCCACTGGGGGCAGAATCGATTTTGGAGCTGATGCCGGCGCGGACAACACGACCCGAGTGGTCAACGAAGTCGCCATAAATGTTGGAACGGTGATCCGGATCCTTTTCGAGAACGGAGAAATGGCCCGACGGTGAGCTGTGCCCGCGTTTGCCGGAAGAGATCGGGCTGTCGATCACGATTTGGTCGCCCAGCATCAGATAGGCGCGCTGTTTTGGAAGAGAGACCACAATGCGCACGGTGTCCGGTGTAATTTGTTTGATTAATGACGTGTTAATTTTGACTGGGTCCTGCCTGGAAATTAGCTCGGATGCTTTTCGCATCGGCTTGGGCGCGGCCGGCTTGAGCATGGCCGGTTTGGGCGTGGCCCGCTTGGGCCCGAAAAGTATTTGGCCATTGAGAGAACACGAAACGCCAGCTAGTAAGACCACGCGGAGCAATATTGCCGATAACCATCGAGATTCGTGCCGCTCAGCAGAAGCATTATGTACGCGTCGGATCAACGTCGCTTTCGCTGAGCGAGCGAATTCGTCGACTGCCGCGGTCCCCGACGAGGTGCCGTGCATATTTTCGAGGACTTGAAGCAAGCCCCAACCTTGACCCTGATAACGCTCTGTGTGCAAGACTCCTTCTCCTTTAAAGTTCACATAATCGACAAGCGCGTAGCAGCCCTGTGGCGTGCTCGCCAGTCGCTCGAATTGCTGCTGAACGTTCGCGCGATCGGAAGGCGCGGCTTCCGCCAGCATTTTCGGTAGCGCATTTTGCAGCCGGGAAATAAGAAATTCCGTCTGTAGATCCACGGTATCGGCGAGAAACCGGCGCAATTGCTTCATTTCCTGTGTGTTTTGAGCGTGAAGAAATTCCGCGCGTGAATTCCAGGGACATGGGCGTTCGCCAGCGCCCAGGAGCAATTCTGGCAGTTTGGCTCCACGCTTCGCAATAAAGCTGATGAGTTTGGGAAAACTTTCTTCGAACGGTCCACGCTGGGCCTTTGGGTACCAGATAAAGTGGCCAATGCCCAGGGACGCAAAATTTTCGCCTTCATTCCACGAGGTCAGCCCAGAAACAGTTCCGTTGCATTCGTTTTGCCAGATTTTTTTTCCGATCGCGAGGGCCTCGCTGTGTGTGAGAGAGAGCGCGGGAAGTGTCTGCGGCAAGGCGGCGACGCATGCGAGCGCGACAAGGAAAGCGAGAAAATGAGCCTGGCTGTCCTGGCGATGCTGTTTTCTTGACGAGTAACGTTTATCCATTAGCGTGCCAGTTCCTGCGGCGCTCAATTTGATCAACCCCGCGTGGAAAATTCCGTATTATGAAACGTTTCATCCTTATTTTTGCCGCATTCTTGCTCACGTTGCCCCTGTTCGCGCAAGAGAAATCGCCGCCGCTTAAGGACCAGAAGGATAAGGTCAGCTATAGCATTGGCCTTAATATCGGATCCAACCTCGGTCGGCAGAATGTCGAGATCAATCCCGAAGCGCTTACCGCCGGCGTAAAGGACGCAATCGCGGGAAAGCCGCAGCTTACACAGGATCAAATCAAGGAAGTCATGACGGCATTCGAAAAAGATATGCAACAAAAACAGAAGGCGGCGGGAGAAAAGAGCGCCGCGGAAGGCAAGACGTTCCTCGAGGAGAATAAAAAGAAGGAAGGCGTGAAGACGACAGCCAGCGGCCTGCAGTACAAGGTGATTAAGGAAGGAACGGGCACGCAGCCACAAGCGACCGACACTGTGACAGTTAATTATCGCGGCAGCTCATACAAGCGCGGACAGCCTGCAACGTTTCCGCTTAATGGCGTAATCAAGGGATGGACCGAAGGGCTCCAACTGATGAAAACGGGATCGAAATATCAACTATTCGTTCCCCCGGATCTGGCGTATGGCGAGCGCACGGTGGGTCCCGATCTCGCTCCCAATTCAACTTTGATTTTTGAGGTGGAGTTACTGGACGCTAAACCTGCAGCGGAAGCTGGCACATCTCCTGCGGTACCACCGGCGTCGAAGCCATCGCCATCGCCCAAGGCCTCGCCCAAATAATCCAGGCAGCGTTTAGCGCAACGTCTCTGCAGAAATAGAATTGGCGCTCGCCGCGGACGAGCGCCGTTAGCTCAAAGCATCGCCGCCTTTTCCCACTGGAGTGATGGCGCGTCGCCCCAAAGATCCTCCAGACTGTAAAAGGCGCGTTTGTCCCGATGAAACACGTGAACAACTACCTGCAGATAATCGAGCACGATCCATTGGCTGGCCGGGAAACCGTCAATTGCCACAGGTCGAATCGAATGATCTTCTCGCAGCCGCGTTTCAATTTCATTTGCGACCGCTTTAAGCTGAGGCTCGGACGTGGCCGAGCAAATCACGAAGAAATCGGTGAACGTAGAGATCGCGCGCAAATCCAGGACAACGATATCCTCCGCCTTTTTGTTCGAGGCGAGTTCCGCGCAGGTTTTTGCTAGGTTTTCTGGCGTTATTTCGCTTGCTCCTGGTAAATTGTTTCGCGTCGAATGATTTCTTCGACTGCCTGCGGTACGAAATAGCGAATCGACTGGCCGGAGGCAACTCTCTTTCTGATTTCCGTGGCGGAGATATCGATTTTGCGATGCACGATTGGATAAGGATGATCTGGTGGCGTCCCGGTGCGGTCGAGGACAATGAATTGAACCGCTTTTCTTAGCTCATCGAAGCGGTGCCACTTTTGCAGCGTAGGCAGATTGTCTTCTCCGATCAGGTAATAGATTTGCGCGTCACGTTGCCGGATCCGGATTTCTTCGATTGTGTCGAAGGTGTAGGACGGAGGCGGACGACGCAGTTCGCAATCGTCCAATTCAAATTTGGTTTCTCCTTCAATGGCAGCACGCAACATTGACAACCGCACCTGCGCGCTTGCTGCAGGAGAACTTTTGAACGGCGAAATCGCCGCCGGAACGAAGATTATCTTTTCGAATCCGAATCGCTCACGCGTTTCCCGCGCAAGAATCAAATGTCCATGATGTATCGGATCGAACGTGCCGCCGTAAATGCCAATTTTCATAGCGGCGCTAGAGGATGCATTTTTTTATTTTCTCTGCGCAAGATCGACATCTAAGTTCGAAAATTATGAAGAGTCCTTCTCTCGGTCAATTAATTCTGACCGGCGTTCCCGGGAAAGAACTCGACTCGCAAGCCAAAAAGTTATTTCAGCGAGTGCAACCCGGCGGTTTTATTCTCTTTGCACGCAACATCGAGAGCCCTGCTCAACTTCGCAAGCTGATCGATGATCTGCGCGGCCTTAGTGAGATCGAACCTATTATCACCATCGACCAGGAAGGCGGTCGCCTATTATCACCATCGACCAGGAAGGCGGTCGCGTTTCACGTTTGCGTTTAATCGGGAATGAGCCACCGAACGCGCAGCAATTGCGGGACAAGGATGATATCGATCTTATCCGCCGCCACGGCGATATCACCGGACGTTTGCTGAGGCTTTTTGGTTTCAATCTCGATCTGTGCCCAGTCCTCGACATTTCTTTCGATGATGATGCCGATAATTCACTGCGCGGCCGGTGTTACGGAAAAACGGTCGACCAAGTCGTTCGAAATGCTGGCGCTTTTAATGAAGGGATGAGAGGGCAGGGGATCGCCAGTTGTGGCAAGCATTTCCCCGGTTACTCCGCCGCAACTTCAGATGCTCATTATCAGTTGCCGCGAATCGATCGCACGAGGGAGGAGCTTGATCGGAATGAGTTGTCCGTCTTTCGCGAATTCGTTGAAGATGTGGACAGCATGATGATCTGTCACGGCTGGTATCCATGTCTTGAACCGACGAAAACTCCCGCCAGCTTGTCGCGCCGAATCATCACAGATTTGTTGCATAACGAATTCGACTTCCGCGGTCTCATCATGACCGACGATCTGGATATGGGCGCGATTCTTACCGGCTACCGGCTTGAGGAGACAATTCGTCTGGCCATTGCGGCGGGAAACGACCTGACGATGATTTGCCATCGCATTCCCGAAATCGAAAATGTGCATCGCATTCTCGGCGCCTTGCCGCGCGATCAAATCGATCGCGCCCTTGCCAGCGTCGCTCGCTTCAAGGAAAAACTGACGCCGCCCGACGATTTCTCCGAGGCCGCCTTTCGCGACATCGACAGCGAAATATGGGACCTGCGCGTCGCCGTTCTTGGGGAAGAACTGGCCAGACAGCGCGGCCCAGAGGATGCCAAACGCTCGCCAGTGGAGATGTACTAACAGGCCGCCGTGTTTCTCCGCGACACGATCGCAAATCGCTAGTCGATCTTCTCCCAGAACTGCCGCCGGCCTTGAATATTCGGCAGAACTATTTGCCCCTCGTAGACGGTAAATGGCCAGATTACGCCGGCAAGTAAACTGCGTAGCCTCGTGGCGGTGCCCAGAGATCAACCCAGCCTAAATCGTTAGTCGATTTTCCGTGCGGTACGCCGAGGTCGTCGCGACCGCGCCAGGCGGCCGGCACCAAGCGAGTGTTGTTCCACTGCGTCTGGATCCACGTGCCGTTCCAAGTCCCGCGATTGTTTAAGACAAGGATCAATCCGCTTTGGCCGCCGAGGCCGGAACGCTGCATGATGTAGAGATCATCGTCGACGAAGAGGACCTGTGCCGGGCCAGCAGCATTTTGTTCGTGAACTTTGATGAGCGCGTTGATGCCGCTTTGATTGCCCGGCTGGGCGAGATCCCAGTTGAAATAATCCTGCCAGAAGACACAAGGATAACCTTCGTGCGTGAGGATGAAGGCGTAGGCCAGCAGCTTGTCGTTAATAATGGCGCTGTCGCGCACAACGTCGTGGTTCTCGGCGAAGGTGACGGCCTGGGCTGGGCGGTCCCAGACCAACACTTCACGCTCGGCGAGGTTGCGGAGACTGAAACCGTAACTGTCACACAAATCGCGTAGGCGCCAGCGGAGAGGGAAATCAAACGCGCCGGCCGGATTATCCGACCACGCGTTCACTTCATCGAGCCAATTGCCAATCGTGCGCTTGCTATCCCAACATTCGCCCACCGCGTATGGTTTGAAACTGGCGCCGCCGCGCAGCGCGCGCAATTCCTGGATCGACCGAACCATCCAGCCGCCGTAACCCTTGACCATGTCGAAGCGAAATCCGTCGAACCCGATTTCTTCCAGGAGCCATCGGGCATAACTGATGAGCTCCGTATAAACTGCAGGAGCGCGATGACAAAGGTCCGGCATGTCACCGAACGTGGTGCCATCCCAGGTCTCGTAGCGGTTCGGATGAAAGCACCTCCAGTCACGCGGGAATTTGTCGCTCTTCGGCGCAAACTTAGTCCAGCGCGCTTGGCCGTCGATCGGGTTCGGTTCCTGGGCGTCCGCGCCGCTGTTATGATTGAAAACAAGGTCGGCGTAAACCTGGAGTCCCTGTGCGTGAGCGGATTCTATCAGGTCCAGTAATTCGGCTTTGGAACCAAACCACGTGGGCACGCCGCCTTTTTGATCGAAATCGCCCAAGTCGTAGTAATCGTAAGGATCGTAGCCCATCGATTTCCATCCGGCCGCCTTGTTCGCGGGCGGAAGCCATAAGGCCGTGAAACCAGCTTGCGCAATCGACGGCAGTTTGGATTTAATAAATGCCCACCATTGCTGCTCGCGATTTTCCGCTTTGGGACAGTCCCAATAAAACGCTTGCAATATGACACCCATGATTGCCGCTCCGTTTCTGCGTTAAGAATCGCCGCCACGTTACACCCCGACCATTGACTAACAAGCAGCAATCCGGGCGATCCTCAGAGTTCAAAACAAGTGATGTTGCTTGCCCTGAGCGAAACCGAAATAACCCGCGAGTGCGAAAAACGCGGCATCCGTTCGCGATCAACACAAGCTGACGATGCTCGACAGCAACGGCCGTTTCTGAAAATATGCCTACTTCAATCAGCTCCCGTCTGCATCTCCGCCGATGAATAAACATCACCCTTATCATCCCATCATTTACGTACGTGGTTTCGCCGCTACGCATGATGAGATTGAAGAAGCCGTTGGCGATCCATACATGGGCTTTAATCTCGGCTCGACCAAATCGCGACAAGTCTGGGACGGGAAAATGCGCAAGTTTTTCTTCGAATCACCAATCGTTCGTCTCAAAGACGAAATTGTTTGGATTCGCGATGCCAGGGGAGCACGCAAACGGAGCGATCGCCGTTATGACGACGTCTATGTCGACGGTGATGATCTTACCGCGCCGGATCCTGAGAATCCAACAAAGCCTCTGCTACCGGATATCGCCTTACCCTACCAATCGATCGCCATCTTTCGATACTATGATGAGGCCTCGGAAGCTTTTGGCACGGGCGACACGCCACCGATCGAACACTTCGCTCAGCGCCTGAGCGAGCTGATTTTGCGGATGAGAGAATTGGTGTGTCGGCCGGGGAAGGATCCGATTACGGGCGATCAACTGGACAATGAAGTAACGCCCGAGGACTTTCGTTGCTACCTAATTGCACACTCGATGGGCGGCCTAATCTGCCGAGCTTTTTTGCAGAACCAAAAACTCGGCGATAGCAAGGCACGCCGTGCAGTAGACAAGGTTTTCACCTATGCAACACCGCATAATGGCATCGACCTTCGAATCGTCCGCAACATTCCAGCTTGGGCGACGTTTGGAGATGCCAACAACTTCAATCGCAAGAGAATGTCGGAGTACTTAGATAACAAAGTTCCGCGCGCAGTATCGACCGACGAGTTGGACGTGTCGGCCGTAACGGGCGGATTCTCTCCCCGGCGCATATTCAACTTGGTCGGGACAAACCCTGCCGATTATCTGGTGATGCGCGGGATCTCAGCTTGGGCAGCCGGCGAATCCAGCGACGGCCTCGTACGCATTCAAAATGCTACTACCCATGGGCCTGTCGAGTCAGACGGCTCATATGTGCGGTCGCCACGAGCCTTCGCCCATCGCAGTCATTCCGGTCATTACGGCATAGTCAATTCAGAGGAAGGCTACCAAAATCTTACCCGGTTTTTGTTTGGCTCCCTTCGCATCGATGGATTCTTGGATATCGACGAGCTCACTCTACCAGACGAAGTTCAAGAAGCGTTGGACAAAGGGCATGAGGTCCGCGCTTCATATCATTTTGAGATCGTCGCCAGTGTGCGAGGTGTCCAATGGCAAATGCATCGTCGCACGGTGAGAGAAAATTCTGCCATTCATCGCACGTACGACGAGCTTTTCCCGCAGCAAAAGAATGGGAAAAGACAGCCAGATCGCGAGCATAGCCCGCACCTTTTTTCCGTATTTCTCGATCCCAGCAAAAGTGTCCGTGACGACCAGCCTATGAAAAAGCGCTCGGTCAGTTTCGCTTTCGATCTGGCCGTGCTGGTGCCCGACTACGAAGTAGATCGTGTTCTTTGGCTGGATCGCCACTACGAGGGTGGATATATCTATCGCGAGCTTATCGTGGTCGAAGCCACACCGGATCCGAAGATCAAGGGCGGTTGGCGTATCACTTACGGTTTTCAAAAAGACAATCCAAACGCCGCTCCAAACCCGATCGCGACAACGAATCTGCCCGGTGCAGATGGCATTCAGTTCCAGATTCCCATTGTTCAAGAGAAACGACCCGGCATCAAGGCCACGTTACGACTGGAAGCCCGTTCCTGGACGTGATTCGCAATTTTTCTCGTGGATTGGCCGGGAAAGAAAAGTCCAGAGACTCTGCCGAATAGGCGCCGAAGTTTGCGCTCACCAGTTTCCGGTTGGAGTTTACCCGCCGCGGCGGGCATTCGTGATCGGCTCGTAAAATCGCAGCGCCTCGATGTCGCTGCCTAGTTCGCGCAGCGGATAGAGCCCTTTCGCAGAACCGGCACCGGGATCGCGCACTAGGTAGTCGAACCCGTCTTTGCCGGCGATGACGACAAAATGCGTTATGCCGTTTGGCAGCCGGACTCGCACGATGACGGGATTTCCGCGGGCGAGGTTCGAATCGATTAGCTGATACGAGGCCAGGTCTTCGTATGCGTGCCGGACACGGTCGGGCGCGAACCACGCCGCGCGATCCCAATAAATCCAACCATTCTCGGTGTAGCCGTCAACGGATGGTAAAAACCAATTTAACTGCTGCGGATCGGTCTCGACGCCATAGAACTTGAACACCATCGCCGCGGCGGCCACCGCGCACCCTTCGCCGCCGAGCGTGCCGTTTTCTTCGACTCCGCCCAGCGGATCGTCGCGCCATTTTTCATCCCACTGGCGGAACGACGGCACCGCCAGCTCGACACGATGGAAAAAATAACGCCCGCCGCGCGGCGCGAGTTGTCGTTTCCAAGTCCAATCCATGTACACACCGAGCCCGGCGACGAGCAGAACAAGAAGGAAACTGATGAAAATCCAATGGCGCTTCAAAGCACCGAAACTATAGCCGCGGCTGCCTGCTCGCGAAAGCATTCGGAGTCTCACCCGCAAATTCTGGGGGAACGCACCCCGTTAGCCGGTTTCAACTCTCGAAAAAAATTTCAATTTTTTTGAAATGTGCGGCTCAAAAATCTTTAGAAAGGAGAAGACAAGCAAATCAACAATCGAGAATGCCATGAACATGAACATTGTAGCAGACGATCGCATTAGTGAGACACATGATTTCGCGAACCAATTTGTGCTGTTTCCGGCTCCTTCCGGACGCGAAAATTGCGGAGAAGGACCGACGTCGCGGCTATCGCGCGAGCAGATGGATGCATTTTTAAATGCGGAAGGTGACAATGCTCGCAGCGCGCATTTCTTTATTCCTCCAGCCGAGCCGCCAGCGCCAACGCCTGAGAAAGGTCTGGCTGCCGGCGTGCTGAAACAGGCAGCCCGCGATTTGCGCCGGTTCCGTGCCGCGACCAAGGGCGTCAAGCGGGAACTATATCTCGATGCCTACACTTGGATTACCGCAGATGATTTTTCCTGGCCCTACTCATTCGTGAATGTTTGTAAATTGCTGGATGTCTGCCCGTACGTTATCCGCGCGGAAGTCTTGGCCGATGCGTCGTTGGGCTCGCTCGATTATTGGACACGGCGTGCCGGCCGCCTTTCTCGGAGGCTGCAAGACACTTTCGTTCGCGTTTTCGCAAGCTGCCGTAATCTGGAGGACGCCGAGGTCGGCCAGCTGGCTTCGCCTATTTGAGCGGATATGAAAAAAAGCTGCATCAGACTGATTGAATGGCTGCGCAACATTTGCCGCTCGCTCATTAGGACGACCGGCCGCAACCACGATCCGTTCCTAGTATACAGCATGGCTTCGTTCAATTTCGGCGGCGGATGGAGGGAACTACTTCTGAAGGCTTCCCCCCAAAATACGTGATCGCAAAACCTACCATCTTTCTCATCAACGAGCGATTCGCGATATGAAGTTATCTATCGAAGCAAAAGTGGCAGCGGCTGTGGCAGTAGCCTTTGCAGTCTTGAGCATGGGCGCCATCGCGCGAGAGCAGAGCGAACGTGGAACTGCCGCGCGCAATTGGTACGGTCCGACAAACAGCCCCGGCCTAAGCGAGATGAGCCTTCCAGGATCTATGATTTCTTCGTCCGAGTCGCACGGGCAAAACAGGCGAAAGCGAAGTTCTCGGACTATACTGACAAGCGGAACCTCCGCTGCCGGAATGCAGTAGCGT
>Ga0193727_1000464_pt1 | contig 15700 bp, 13 predicted proteins | sample H2c2metaG_FD_143051 | JGI IMG/M metagenome (GOLD analysis project Ga0193727, IMG submission 143051) | Soil microbial communities from a riparian zone of the East river system, Colorado, United States - H2c2 | ecosystem: Environmental > Terrestrial > Soil > Riparian zone | place: USA: East River...
CTTCCCTCGTCCCTCACCCCTCACGCTCTCTCAAGGCTGCTTGATATGGAACTTCAGGTCGACCGTGAGCGGCTCGTCGAACAAGTCGGCGTTCGGTTCCGTGACGAGATGGCCGCTGATTTCGCCGTTCGCGATGGCCACGTCCTTCGCGCCGACGATGCCGCTGCCGCTGGCGCCGGAATGCTTCAATGCCGAATGCGCGAACTCGGTGCCAATGACTCGCCATCCGTCATCGTCCTTGCTCAAGTGCACGACGAGTGCATCGCCGAGATCGCCCATCTGCGCGTGGAAGTCCGCGCGCGGGTCCTTGCTTGCGTCCTTCTCGCTGAAAATCAGGATCGTCACCGCCTTGCCGGAGTGCGGCTCACCTTTTTTCACCGACAGGTAAGCCAGTTTGGCGTCCTTGCCGTTGGCGACGTACTTGCCCTCGAACGGTGCAGCAGCCAGCGCGGCTCCGGCGCACAGCACGAAACCAAAAGACAATAAAATCCCCAAGCGTGCGTTCATGACGGATCTCCCCATGCAGTCAATGCCCCGTATCGAAGGATAGCGCGCCGGGCGGCGTGCGTCATGCGCTTGCGGGCCGGCCCGCCGCGGCCGGGAATTGCAGGCCGTCGACCACCGCGCGGCAGCGCCACAACGCGTGGCCGGATGCCGCGAACTTGTGTTCGAACGGCGTGAGCGGTGCATCGGCCGCAAACCCGGCGAGTTCGACAGCGGCGCTGCACAGGCGCAACGCAGCGGCGAATTCCTCGGCATAGACGCGCCAGTTCGTGCGCAACTCGATTGTGCCGCCAAGCGCAAGAATCGACGGCAGCACCGGATGAGCGTGCCAGCGGCGCATCAGGTGAGCGGCCTTGGGCCACGGATTCGGATACAACAGGAACTGGCGCTCGCAACGCAGTTGCGCACGCGCGGCGAGCTGCCAGAAATCGACGATATCACAACGCACCAGCACGGCATTCGGCGGCGCCGCGCCGGCTCCGATCGAGCGTTGCCCGACCGCCAGTCGTGGCGCGGATTTGTCGACACCGAGCACCAGCGCACCCGGATGCAGCTGCGCCAATGCAAATGTCGACCCACCGGTTCCGCAGCCGGCATCCAGAATCAATCGCGGATGCGACATTCGCGGCGACAAGGCTTCGAATGCCGCACGACCCGGCGCGCTCGGCTGCCGCTGCCAGTCAGCATCGAGGTGACGCAGCACAACCTCGCGCAACCGCACGTGTGGCGCGATCTGGCGGCTGCTGATGGGGCGCGAGTTTGCGTACATTTGCGATCTAAAAAAGCAATGAACCTGAGACTTGAATTGACCCCTCTCCCATTGGCAGAGGGGTTGGGGTGAGGGTCGGAATTCGATGCGATCATACGTATTCGTACCCTCTCGCAATTGCCGGGTCGCATGCAGCGCATCTAGGTGAGGCACCCTCCCCCGATCGGAGAAGGAAAATGCACGGCTCGTCAAGGACTGCGACTCGTTCGCCGCGAGACCGCGTGCAGGCCATAAGCCCATGCTTGCTGTGCACAACGGTGCGACTGACAGGAACGCTACGGACGCGATAAAGTGTGCTCATGGACGTTCCCAGCCAACCCGGTCCCGACACGCTCGTGAGCGCCGCGACACGCTACTTCCACCTGCCTTCGCCGTTCGCGATGAAGCGCGGCGGCGCGCTGATCGGCGCGCGGCTCGCGTACGAAACCTGGGGCAGGCTGGCGCCCGCGCGTGACAACGCGATCTTCATCCTCACCGGTCTTTCGCCGAGCGCGCATGCCGCGTCGAGCAGCGCCGATCCGTCGCCCGGCTGGTGGGAAGAAATGATCGGCCCGGGCAAGCCGATCGACACGAACCGCTGGTTCGTGATCTGCGCGAATACGCTCGGTAGCTGCAAGGGCTCGACCGGGCCGGCGTCGATCGACCCGGCCAACGGCAACGTATACAAGTTGACATTTCCCGAGCTGACCCTCGAGGACGTCGCCAACGCGTCGCATGAACTCGTGCGCGGCCTCGGCATCGAGCGCCTCGCCTGCCTGCTCGGCAACTCGATGGGCGGAATGAGCGCGCTCGGCTACCTGGTCCAGCATCCCGGCAGTGCGCGCACGCACATCAGCATCTCGACCGCGCCGCAGGCGCAGCCGTTCGCGATCGCGATCCGCTCGCTGCAACGCGAAGCGATCCGGCTCGATCCGAACTGGAACGCCGGCAACTACGACGACGAGCACTACCCGGAAGCCGGCATGTCGATCGCGCGCAAGCTCGGTGTGATCACCTATCGTTCGGCGATGGAATGGGTCGGTCGCTTCGCGCGCATCCGCCTCGATCACGAAGCGCGCGCCGACGACGATCCGTTCGGCGTCGAGTTCCAGGTCGAATCGTATTTGGCCGGCCACGCGCGTCGCTTCGTGCGCAACTTCGACCCGAACTGCTATCTGTATCTGTCGCGCGCCAGCGACTGGTTCGACGTGGCCGAACACGCGCCGAAAGGCTCGGACGGCAGCGTCGCCGCCACTCTCGGTTCGATCCAGATCGAGCGTGCCCTGGTCATCGGCGTTTCGACCGATATCCTGTTTCCGCTGACGCAGCAGCAGCAGATCGCCGACGGTCTGCGGGCCGGCGGCGCCGACCTCGATTTCGTCGCCCTGGATTCACCGCAAGGTCACGACGCGTTCCTCGTCGACATCAAGAACTTCGGCGCAGCGATCAGCGGCTTCCTGGCAAGAGCGTGAGGCCGCGCGCTGGCGCGCGCTCGTAAGGGGTTAGGAGTAAGGTTGCGCGCCCGCATTCGCTCGCCTCGCTCGAAGCGAGCGAGCGCAAGCGAGCGACCTCGCGAGGCCGCGAAGCGGGCGGCCTAACGAGCGCGCGCCTGCGCGCGACCTCACGCTCTTCCCCTGATTTTTTCCGGCCCTCTGGCGGGTCTTTCGACTTTCGACGTTCCCTGATACAACCCCAGACCGAGGTTGTGCCAATGAACGCCCGTCACGATCGAACCGACTCGTTGAAACCGTCGCAGAAGCGCTCGCGCGCCCCACTCTTTCTTTTCTGGATCGCTTCCCTGCTGGCGGGCCCGGCGGCCCATGCCAGCGTGCTGTGCGTCGCCACCCTCAACGGCGGCCTCGACGCGCACGACTATGGGCTGGTGGCAGCCTTCTCCGCCGCCAACTCGGGGCCCGAGGGCGGCACTTGGGATATCCGCCTGCGCTACGGCACCTACCAGCTGACCGGCGACCTGAAATTCGATCCGGACGGCAGCCACGACAACAAGACGTTCTACCTCAGCGGCGGATGGGACGCGACCTGCACGAACCGCACCGGGCATGCGTCCAACACGATCGTGCGCGGCAAGGCCCCGAGCCCCGCCTACTCGACCGCCATCGAGTTCAACGGCGACAACGCGCGTTACGACATCGAGTACGTCCGCTTCGAGAACTTCACGCATTTCTTCGTCAACGACCCTTATTGCCCTGTATTGGTGCTCTGCCCGGACACCGACACGGTGTACGTCGAACGAAACGAATTCAGCAACGGCGGATGGATTTCCGTGACCACGTACGACGCCAGCCACGTCGTGTTTCGCAACAATCTCGTGACAAAACTCAATTCGTACGACAGTGGCTACGCGAACACCAGCGCGGTGGAGTTCACCATTCCCAGCAACCAGGATCCGCCGCAGATAACCTTCAATACGTTCGCCGACATCACCTGCAAAGCCGGGGATGAGGGCGCCATCAGCTTGTTTTCGTCCCAGTCGCAGCTGGCGCTGAACCACAACGTGGTGCAGACCAGCGACTGCACGAACGACATCCACGTCGACACAAACAGCTTCGGCATCGACTTCGTCAACCAATGGACCGGCGGCACGCTGACGCCGTACTACAATCTGTTTGCGACGATCGGTGGCGGCTTCGACGGCGACCTTCTCGGCAATGGCAATGTGATCAGCACCAATGTGAAGTTCGTCGACGCGGCCAACGGCAACTATCGGCTGCAGAACACATCGCCGGCAGCAAACGCCGGTGCGACCTTGATCGGTGCGATCCAGTCCGGAATCCTGTTTTCGCCGATCGACCTCGACGGCAAAGTGCGTCCGGTTGCAGCGCACTTCGACATCGGCGCGTACGAGTCGAACACCTTCGACAGCACGCCGCCGGTGATCACGGTCAATTCGACGAATGATGTCGACGACGACACGTGCGACGCGACGCACTGCTCGCTGCGCGAAGCGATCAACCTGGCAAACGTCCAGACCGGCTCGGCGCAACGCATCGTATTCGATGTCCCCGGCAGCTGCCCGAGTGTGATCTTCCTGAACTCGGAACTGCCCGACATCACTGATCCGCTCACGATCGATGGCTATACACAGCCGGGCGCGAACGAGAACAGCCTGGACTTCGGCAGCGACGCCAACGTCTGCATCACGATCACTGCGGGCGCGGCCGGCGTCGCGCATGCGTTTGCGGTCGCGTCCGGCCAGCCCGATACCACGCAGCTGGTGATCCGGGGGCTGAGCTTCGGCAGCGGCTTCTACGCGTTCGGCACCGATGCGATCGACCTGCGCGCCGGCAGCGGTCATCGCATCATCGGCAACGTCTTCGGCGGCTACATGCCGCCGGCGCACAACGCCGTCAGCGTCGGCAGCCTGCCACGCGCCATCCTGGGGCGCGGCACGGCAAAGAACGTCAAGATCGGCACACCCGCCGCAGCCGATCGTAATTATTTCGGCAATCTCGTCGAGAACGGCATCGTGCTGAACGACGCCACCAGCACCGGTCACCGCATCGAGAACAACTACATCGGCGTGCAGCCCGATGGCCTGACGGCGCAGGCCAACCAGAACGACGGCATCAGCGCCAGCGGCGGCTCCAACGTCACGATCAACGGCAACACGATCGATGCGAGCTTCTACGGCATTTCGCTGCTCGGCGCCACAACGACGAAGTTCACGGTCACGCGCAACAACATCGGCGTCAACGCGCTCGGCATCGGCAACGCGACGCTGTCGAACAATGTCGGCATCGCCGTCGGAATCGGCTCCGGACAGCACGTGATCGGTGCCAAGGCCACGGACAACCTGCAGCCGGGCAAGTATTCGAACTTCATCGACAACAACGCCGGCGACGGCATCCTGCTGGCGGCTGATGCGGGCAGTGCCAACTCGATTCGCGGCAACGCGATCGGCAACAACGGCCGCAGCGGCACCGGCATCGGCATCGATCTGGGCGGTTCGCAGAGCCAACTCGCGAACGATGCCGGCGACGGCGACGGCGGCCCGAATGCGCTGCAGAACTATCCGATGATCAAGGGCTCGTCGCCGATCGACGCGAACACGCGCAAGGTCAATGCGCAATTCAACACGTCCGCCAACCAGGCGGTGCGTGTCGACTTCTATCAGTCGCTGAGCTGTGGCGGCGGCAAGGGCGCTGATGCAACGAACTTTGTCGGCAGTGCCGAAACGAACAGCGGCGCGAGCGGCAGCGTCAAGATCGCGGCGACGATCGTCGAAGCCGGCAAGTCGGGATTTCTCACGGCAACGGCAACGACCAGTTCCGGCCAGACCAGCGAACTGGCACCGTGCGTGCCCGAAGACAGGATCTTTGCCGACGGCACCGAATAGCCATCTCCGGCAGCGACGCGAGTTCCCGGTTTTGACCAGGCGCTACACCGCCCCGACGGACAAGTCGGACCGCCTGGCGGATTCTTTCCGATTTGTCGTTTCCTCCTACAACCACTTTATGGAGTGTGCCGTGATCGGCGACAGTTCCGCCGGCCCGTGTTGCCGCAACCGCTTGATCCGCGATGTGATCCTGAGCGCCGGTTTCTCACTGCTCGCGCTCTGCGCGATCGGCACCGCGCGCGCGGCAGGCATCTGTGTGCCTGCCGATGCCTCGCTGACGAGCGCGATCCAGCAGGCCAACGACGGCCCCGAGGGTAGCACCTGGGACATCCGGCTGCGCAGTGGAAAACTTCAGCGAGTTCCTGGTCGATCTGATCCGGCGCGATGCCGCGCACGATCGTGTTCGTCGACAACACCATCTGCGCCAGTACCGACGGCATCGAACTGCTCGGCGCCGACACCACGCGCTTCACGATCCAGCGCAACAACATCGGCGTCAATGCCGCCGTCTTCGGTGTCGCGACGCTGGTCGGCAGCACCGACGTCAACGGCGCACCGACCGGCGTCACCGGCGCCGCGCACTGATCGCCGAAGCAGGAACGTCCGGATACCTGACAGCCACCGCGACGACGAACGTCGGCCACACCAGCAAGCTGGCGCCGTGCGTGCGCGAGGACGTGATCTTCGTCGATGGCATGTCAGGCGGGTTGTAGGCGGGTCGCGCCGGCCACCGGCAGCAGGCGCCGATCCGACCCGGACCGGAGCGCGGAACGCAAGCCGCACTCCAGTCCGACAACAGCGCTGCCTCCGGGCCGCCACGGAACGGGCGAGCTCCGCGACCTCCGGCGACGCTGCTACAATGCGGCACCACATCCTGCGCGCTCCGCGAAAAATGCTCGCCCTCGAATTCCCCGGCTCTCGTCACCTCGTCGATTCACTGACCGCTGCCGTCTGCCACGACTGCCCGACCGAGATCACCGATGCGCTGCGCAATACGCTGTGCGAGCTGATCCGCGATCCCACGGTCAAGCTGCCCGAGTGCTGCTATGAAAGCGCGAGCGACCACTACGCGCGGCGCGAGTTGTATCGCAGCGAGCAGCACGGCTTCAGCGTCATCGCCATGACTTGGGGCCCGGGACAAGGCACGCCAATCCACGATCACGCCGGCATGTGGTGCGTCGAAGGCGTCTGGCACGGCTCGCTCGAGATCACGCCGTACGAACTGATGGAACATGCCGACGAACGTTACCGCTTCGAATCGCGCGGCACGATGAACGTCGGTCCCGGCTCCGCCGGCAGCCTGATCCCGCCGCACGAATACCACACCATCCGCAACCCCAGCCGCGACGAAAACGCCGTCACCGTGCACGTCTATCGCGGCTCGATGACCCAGTGCGCGGTATTCCGTCCGATCGACACGCGCTGGTACACACGCGACCAGCGCCAACTTTCCCTCGACGCCACCCACTGATACCGCTTCGCGCGTAACACATTTCAGCCGCTGCCTCGCCCTCGCGCGGCGCGGGCAAGCTTCAGCCCTCCCCTTCAAGGGGAGGGTTGGGTGGGGATGGTGTCCTCTCCACGCAGAGCCTCAGGGCCAGCCCAGTCGGCAAGAACGTGTCAATAGCCTATAATCGCCGCCCTGCCCCGCGATGCGCCGCCTCCGAGCGCATCCAAATACACACAGCCGGTGTGGCGGAATTGGTAGACGCGCTGGACTCAAAATCCAGTTCTGGCAACAGAGTGTGGGTTCGATTCCCTCCACCGGCACCAGGTTGAGCGCACGATCGACAAGGACGCTGACTGGCATTAAGAGTGTATGACCGATCCTGAGTCAGGCGAGATTATCCCGAGCAGTCAAACGAACCTATCGGCAGCTCGTTCAACCTCGACCTCACTTCCCGCCATTCCGGCATCATTCGATCCATCAGCGTCGTGAATTTCGCGCTATGCGTGGGCTCATGCAGGTGCGCAAGCTCGTGCACAAGCACGTACTCCAGGCACTCGCGCGGTTTCCGAGCGAGATCGGTATTTAGTCGGATGTTCCTTCGAGCGGGGTTACATCCGCCCCACTTTGTCTTCATGCGCTGGATATAGACATGATCGACCTTCCTGCCGACGATCGGCTCCCACTTTGCCAGCACCGACTGCACCGCATCGCGTAACAGACGGCGGTACCAATCCTCCATGACGGCATGCCGCTTTGACCAATCGGCGCCTGGCCGCACCTGCAACACCAGCTTGTTGTGTCGCAGCTCAACCGACGACGGGGCATCGGCTTTAACCAGGCGGAGCAAGTAGCGGCGCCCCCAGACGTAGTGGCTTTCACGCTCGATGTATTCGCGCGCTGGCTCGCGTTGCTGTGCACGTTGCTTGCGTTGCTGACGCCGAATCCAGGCGAGTTTGTTGATAGCGAACAGGCGAATAGAATCAAGCGCGACCCAGTCGGGCGCCGCAATCGTCACATGCCCCGTAGGCGGATGAACACTGAGGTGGATGTTGCGGATTCGTTTGCGGACCACGGTCGCACGAATTTCGCCAAGCTTGAGCTGAGTCACCATCAGTATTCTGGCTGTTGCCTGATGATGGCGAAGATACGCTCGACCTCGGTCAGATCGCCATTCAACAGCGGAAAAAGCGCGCGTTTGATGTGATTCTCCTTCGCCGTGTCGCCGCGCCAATCGGCGTGGCGTTCGCGCTTGACTACATCATCGATTTCCAAAGCCAGTGTGAGCCTTGAATCGCCATGGGCATCGTCGCCATATTTTTGCCTTCGAACCAGAAGCCCGAGATTGTTATACACAGCTCGCAGTCCTGGACTGCGTCGCAACGGCTCCGCCACATCGTCGGCGTGCCCGGCCTGCACGCTTGCGGCCAGGTCGGCGATGCACTTCAGGTACTGCTCGTATTCAATGGCTCTGCTCTTGCGCGTCTTAATGATCTCATCGAGCAGCGCCGACATCTTTGCGTAGAACTCGGGGTCGGTAAGGTGCTCCTTGATGATCTTGCTGCGGACGTTGTTCTCGATGGTCTCCGCGATCGCATCCTTGCTGCTTCTGATGCCATCTGGCAGGTTCCTGATTGCTTCGGCAATACCGGTCTTGGCAATCAAGTCGAGCAGCCCGAGGCCATCGAACGGTGAAATCTTGCGCGGCTCATCCGCGTCGATATAGGTGTCGATGAGGTGGCGCATATCTGCCTCATACGGTTTTAGATCGAGCGACTCGCCACTCGCGTTGCGGATCGTTTCGCGCAGTTTTAAGTAGTCGTTCATTTGTTGCTTGATGCGCGCCGCATCCGCGCCACTGTAGCCAGCTGCCGACATTTCATCGGCCAGATTTGCATGTGCGCGTATCAGCGCGACGGTAGCCTTGTACAACGCCACGCGTAGCGGTTCGCGCTCTTTTAGGTTGGCTGCGATTTCAGTGTTGCCGCAGAAATAGTGGATGCATTGCAGTTCCTGTTTCGGCGGCTCGACAGATGCGCAGATCAGTTCCACCTGCTCCATTGCGTCGTCGAGGCGCTCCTTCCCTTTCTTCAGCCGATCCTGCATCAGCACCGTGGGATCCGTGCCGCCCGCGCCGTGATCGAGTTCCGACGAATACACCTGGAGCGCGCCGGTGCCCTTGTCATTGACCAGGTTCTTGAACAAGTCCTTGTAGTCGACGATGTAGCCGAAGTCTTTGTCCTCACCATCGAGGCGGTTCGTGCGGCAAATCGCCTGGAACAGACCGTGGTCCTGCATCGACTTGTCGATGTACAGGTACGAGCACGGCGGCGCATCGAAGCCGGTCAGCAACTTGTCGACCACGATCAGCAGCTTCATGTTCGCCGGCTCCCTGACGAACTGATCCTTCACTTTGTCTTCGTAAGTTTCGGTCTTCGTCTTGTGGGGCGCTGCAGCCACATGCTCCAGCAGATCCGTATAGGTCTTGAAGATCACTTGCCTGTCGGTTTCGGTATTGGCGCCGGTTTCCTCCTTCGACACGTCCCGGGCCTGCGGATCGTAGGACGTCACGACCGCGCATTTGCCCTTGAGCGGCGTCTTCTGGAACAAAGTGAAGTACTTGCACGCGTCGAAAATGCTCGACGCGATGAGGATCGCGTTCCCGCGCTCGCTGACCAGGCGCGGCTTGCAACTGAAATCGAACACGATGTCACTGACAACGCGTTCCATGCGCGACTTCGAACTCAGTACGCGCTGCATCGTGCCCCAGGTTTTCTTCAGCTCATCCTTTTGCCAGGCGTTGAGCGCTTTTGTCTTGGCCTCGAACCACGCGTCGATCTTGTCGGTCGAGCCCAGGCGCTGGTCGATATCGCGTGCCTCGTACACGAGATCGAGTACGACTTCGTCTTCCACGGCCTCGCCGAACTTGTAGGTGTGGATATAGCCGCCGAATACCTCGAGGCTCGTTTCCTTGTCCTGCTTGAGCAGCGGCGTACCGGTGAAGCCGATGAACACCGCGTTCGGCATCATCGCCTTCATCACCTTGTGCAGCCGGCCGCTCTGGGTACGGTGGCACTCGTCGACGAATACGAATACTTCGCCGACGGCTGCGGTCGACTGGCCCTTCAGTTCCTCGATGAAGGCCTCGAATTCCAGATCTTTCTTGCCGCGCACGTCCAGGCCGAATTTGTGCACCAATGAACAAATCAGCCGCGGCTTGGCCTGGCCGAGCTGACGCATCAAGTCGCGGCCACTGCTGGTGCGGTAGGGCGCCTCGCCAACGCCGCTGAAAATTCCCTCGATCTGCTTGTCCAGCTCATCGCGATCGGTGATGACGACCACGCGCGCGTTGGGGTTGTTCTCCAGAATCCACTTGGCCAGCAGCACCATGACGATGCTCTTGCCGCTGCCTTGCGTGTGCCAGATGATGCCGCCGGTCTTGTTGCGCGCGTACCGCTGCGCTTCCTTGATACCGAAGTACTGATGCGCGCGCGGCAGTTTCTTGATGCCGGCGTCGAACAACACGAAATCGTGCAGCAGCTCGATCAGACGCTGCTTGTTGCACAGTTTGAGCAGATACTTGTCGAGCTTGTAGCGACTGTTGTCGCTCTCATCTTCCTTCCATTTGAGGAAGAATTTTCCGGCGTGAGGATGGCGCCGTAGCGCAGCCCTTCGGAATCGCTACCGGCGAAGACGATCTGCACCGTGCTGAAGAACCCGGCGTTGAACTCCGCCTGCTGGTTCGACAGCAACTGGCGAATGCCTTCGCCGATCGAGACGGAACTGCGCTTGAGTTCGATAACACCTACGGCAATGCCGTTGACGTACAGGACCAGGTCGGGCCTACGCTCGTGACCGCCGCGAAGAGTCACCTCCTCGGCCAGCGCAAAGTCGTTCTGGGCCGGGTGCTCCCAGTCGATCAGCCGCACCGTCTTCGTTACCTTGTCGCCTTCGACCTTGGTCGGCACGCCGTAGCGCAACAGCGAGTAGACGGCCTTGTTGTTCTCGTACAGTCCGCGTGTCGGGTTGTTCGCTTCGCGCTTGAGTACATCCAGCGCACGGCTGATCTGCGCGGATTTGCAGCCGCGGCGTGCCAGCCAATCGCCGAGCAAGGCGTCCTCGATATTGCGGTTGTTCTCGCGTTCCGACCAATCATCGAGAAAGTCGTACTTGAGCTCATCGCGGAACAACGTGATGACGCGATTCTGGGTTGCGCGTTCCGACTTTCCGATGTCGTTCACGTCAGCAGGTCCCCGCCGGTGGTTGTCCGGATTCCGCGGCCATTATGCAGTAAGATAAGTATCATGAAGCAGAGTACCAACAAAGCCGCCACGACTCGCCAAGCCAAGACCCCAAGCCAGAACGCGATCCTGCGCGCGGTGGCCAGCTCGACCGCCATTGAAACGGGCCAGAGTGTCGCCCAGATCGAGCGCCGCCTGCGCAGCAAGCAGCGCAAGTTTGCTCATGTCGGTCTCGCGCGCTGAGTAGTGGACTGTGCGAGTCGGTTCGGGAGCATCTCGAACGACTTGCCCCCTTCCGGCTGCCGCCACCTTCCCCCGCAGGCGGAGGAAGGATTCCTTCTTGCGGCTCGGCGCATTTCCTTCCCCTGCGAAGCGGGGGAAGGTGCCGAAGGCGGATGGGGGCGCTCCTTGTCAAGCCGCATGAGATTGCTGCCAGTCCAAGCGTCAGAGTTCACTGGACTCATCGCCCCTGGCCCAGGCAGCTAGGACGAGGTCACGCATCGGCGCGTAGTCGCCCGCGAGCCCCGCATGGATTGCGCGGATGTACCCCGCCTTGTTCGGCCTGCACCGCCATCACGTCGGCCAGCAGGCGCGAAAGGCGGCCGTTGCCCTCGCGGAACGGGTGGATGAGGATGAACTCGACGTGCGTCTGCGCAATCGCCTCAATGACGGCGGCATCGTCGACGTCGTGACAGGGCGTAAATTTCGCCAGGCAATCGCGCTCGAAAATATCGAGCAAGCGCGGAATCTGCGCCGCGGCAGCGAACTGGAAGTCGCCCTTGCTGATGTTGACCGAACGCTCTTCGCCGGCCCACGCGTACACGTTGCCCAACCAGCGACGATGCCAGGTCTTGAGATCCGCGACGTGCAGGCGTCGGTCGGGAAACGATTCGATCAAGACGGCTTCGTACAATTTCTGCAGCAACGATAACTCAACCTCGTTGATGTCCGCTGGATCGGTCAGCGCGAGCTTGTTGCACAATACCGTGCCATCGGAACCGGGCTCGCAGTCGGCTGCGTCACCGGGGTCGTAACGGCTGCTCACGCCGCGGCTTCCAATGGCAGCCGGATGCGGCCCGTCAACAACGCCCGCATCATGCCTTGCTTGAGTTCGCGGGTTTTGGTGAGGCGGGATTCGAGGCCGACGATTTCGGCGTCCATGTCGCTGAGGACGGTGATAATGGCCTCCTGTTCGGACTTCGAGGATGGGAGTGGGATAGGAAGGCTCGCATACTCTCGCCCGTTTATTCCTGGCTGACCACTGCGCATGGAGTTGATGTTGACCCAGTGCCAATAGGTAGCGCTCCTTGCATAGAACGAGAGAAATGCTGGGATCAAATAATCTGGATCAGGGCTCAACCGTATGAGAAATCCCGCCATTACCAAACGCCCGTCCTGTGGCCTGTACAGATAAGACTTCCCTACACTCGCTCCAGTTCGAGCGAATGCGATGTCTCCGAGTTCAAGAAGGTACGCTGTAGAAGCAACGTGCGACACGGAGACTTTGGTTGCCTCGGCAAATCGACCGTCGTCAGTTATGTCGGTTATCCTCAGATACGTCGGAAACCGAGAATCAAATGGAATCGCCGACGCATTTATTCCGTAGCTCGGCGCCCTGCGTAGATGTTGACCAACCGGTACAACGCGCCAATCCTCCGGAATCACACCCACATCGGTCCGCTTTCTCCCAGCCCCGAAACCAAAGCCCGACAGGCGTCGTTGGCCCGTGAGCAACTCCTGCATCGCGCCCTGCTTGATCTGGCGTTTCTTGGCGATGAGCTGTTGCAGCGATTCGATCAGCGCATCCGCATCACTCAAGGCTTCGGCGATGGCTTGCTGCTCAGACAGCGAGGCAGGAATCGGGACGTGAAAATCCCCGATGAGCGCCGTGTTGAGATTCGGTTGACCGTTACCTGTCGCTACAACATTGCGCAAATGCACAGTTTGGGTATTTATGTAGTGGGCCAAGTATCGGGCGCTGATCTTTCTGCTCAGGTTCGGAAGCGCAGCAATTCCGTCGTTTGCACAACACTTGATACCGAGAATCTTAGCGACACCCAGGGTCGCTCCGCTGTTGGCTATTATCAAAGTTCCGGGCGTAAGTGTTCTGCTAAGACTAGAACCCTCCTCGGTGAGGCAACTTGCAGTCTCAGAGACGATGAGCCTCGCCTCCGGAATGTTCGTCATGGCTGCGACTGTGAGCCAGGGGATAAACGATCCGTCAAAATACCGCGGGTCGCCGGCTGGTCGTGGAGAGCCGCCCCTTACAACGTTGGAGACCTCGCGAATGGTCCTAACGTCCCAATCTTCCGGTATTACACCAACCTCAGTCTGCCTGTACCCAGAAGGGCACAACGCATCCATCGCGATTTCGTACCCTGCGCTGGCTTCCCTTACGCCCATGCAAAACCCATCCGCCTCAGATGCGCATCGACCTTCGACTGCAACTCGTCTACTCGGCTTGCCAGTTTCGGCAACGGGGTGGCGTAACGCTCGGCGAGTTCCTTCACACGGCGTGTCAGAATCTGGTTTATTCGGTCAATCTCACCGTGGATTGCACGGTCGAGTACACCCATCCATTTGTCATCGACGACCAGCGTCTTGATCTCAGCTTCAGCAAGTTTGGGATATTTCCCGTAGGCAGCCGTGTCGAGCTCTGATTCGGCGTCTCTCAGCCTTCTCTTCAGCACAGATTTCTCGCGGTCAAGCTTCAACCAGCGCTTGAGTACGGCGATCTCGTCCTTCGCTTCCTTATCGTCGCCGATTTCGTCGACGCGCTCGTTCACCGATTTCGCATTGATCTTGTCGAACCCGCCAAGCGCGCCTTCCTCGCCACCGTTTTCTTCTTCCAGCTCGGTAAGCTGCGCTTCGGCGGCAAGCTGGTCGATCGCCGCCTGCTCGTTGGCGAAATAGCGCGCGACGATCAACGCCTTCGGCACCAGATCGCAAGCCCAGCCTTTGTCCTTCTCCCTGCCTTTTTTGTCGCGCTCGATCACGCGGTAGGTCGGCGCTTTCCAGCCTTCCGCGGCTATCAGGTAGCAGTCGTCCTGCATCGTCGTCGCCCAGTAGTCCATCAGGTGCTGGTAGACATCGTAGGCATCGATCAACGGCTGATCCAGGTAATGCGCGAGCAGGTTTTCGGACAATGCCGTGATCACGTCCTTGGGATGGCAACCGGCGTCGAGCACTTTCAGCGTCTTCGTGCTGCGCGCGCGCCAGGCGTCGAAGCGCTGGTTCATCCTGCCGGTGAAAGCGACAAATTCCGGATGCCCGAAGATGGCGGACTTGATGACAGACTCTTCGACCGCGAGATTGACGTAACCCTTGCGGTTTGGCTTGAACAATTTCTTGCGCAGACCGGGGCAGACGTCCCAATAGCGCTGCAGCGCGTCGATGTCGGCGACCGGAATTCCGCCTTTGAGATGGCCTTCGATGTCCTGCGCATCTTCCGCAATCTGGCCGTCGATGTAGCGCGGCAGGTTGAGATTGAAATCGTTCTTCTCGATCTCGTCGAACGACACCACGCGCGAGTATTTCGGAATTTCCAGCATGCGCGTGAACGCATCGACGATCTTGTGGATGTCCTGCGCGCGCAGGCGGTTCTTCGGGCCATCCTTCATGAAGCCCGCGCTCGCGTCGATCATGAAAATGCCGCGCCGCGCGCCGGCATCCTTCTTGTCGATCACGACGATGCACGCCGGAATGCCGGTGCCGTAGAACAGGTTTGCCGGCAGGCCGATGATGCCCTTGATGTAGCCGTGCCGAACCAGATTGCGGCGGATCTCGGCCTCGGCATTGCCGCGGAACAGGACGCCGTGCGGCAGGATGCAGGCGCCGCGGCCAGTCGATTTCAACGAGCGGATAATGTGCAGCAGGTAGGCGTAGTCACCTTGTTTGCTCGGCGGCACACCGAAGGCGAAGCGTTGGTGTGGATCGTGCGCCAGATCGAGACCGGTGCTCCAGCGCTTGTCCGAGAACGGCGGATTGGCGACCACGTAGTCGAATGTGCGCAAACGATCGCCATCGAGGAATTCGGATTCGCGAGCGTATTGCCCTGCACGATCTGCGCTTCGGCGCGGTCGTGCAGGATCATGTTCATCCGCGCCAGGCCCGAAGTGGCGGCGTCTTTTTCCTGACCATACAGCGACAGCTTGCTGCGTGCTTCGTCGGCCACCTTCAGCAGCAGCGAGCCTGACCCGCAAGTCGGGTCATACGCGGTGGTTGCATTGGTCGTTTTCGCACCGCGCACTCCGAGGACTTGCGCAATGATGCGGCTGACCTCGGCGGGCGTATAAAACTGGCCCTTGCTCTTGCCGCTCTCGGTAGCGAAGTGGCGCATCAGGTATTCGTAGGCGTCGCCGAGGATGTCGTCGCCCTCCGCCCGGTTCTTCGAAAAATCCAGC
>Ga0193727_1000465_pt1 | contig 15691 bp, 15 predicted proteins | sample H2c2metaG_FD_143051 | JGI IMG/M metagenome (GOLD analysis project Ga0193727, IMG submission 143051) | Soil microbial communities from a riparian zone of the East river system, Colorado, United States - H2c2 | ecosystem: Environmental > Terrestrial > Soil > Riparian zone | place: USA: East River...
CCGGTCTTCACCTTGTTCCTGAGTTTGTCGCGCGTCCGGAGTCTGCCGATGAAGTGATAGCGGTCGTCCGAAGGGCGGCGAGCGATCGGACCCCCATCACATGTGCCGGCGCGCAGACAAGTACGACCGGAGCCTCGATCACCGACAAGGGAATACTCCTTTCTCTCCGCTCGCTCGACCGGATCTCGTCCCCTGACGAGAAAGCGCGAACGATCATGGTCGAGCCAGGTGCATTGGTAGGTCAGATAAAGCGCACTGTCGCCGCGGCCGGTCTTCTCTTCGCGCCGGACCCAACCAGCGAAGAAGAATCGACGATCGGTGGAGCGATCGCGTGCAATGCCTCAGGTGCGCGGACGTTCAAATACGGCGCGACCCGCCGACACGTGCGAGCTCTAAAGGTCGTGTTGGCCAGTGGAGAGCTGGTCGAGCTCCGAAGGTCGGATCTCGAGAAAAACACCGTCGGCTATGCATTTGCCCACGATCCGATCGATTGGTTCATCGGAAGCGAAGGAACCCTGGGAATAATCGTGGAGGCCGAGCTGTCCCTGCTGCCGCTGCCACATCACGTTGTCGGGCTGGCGGTTCTTTTCAGAGACGAAAGCGATGCGCTGCAATTCGTCATCGCGACGCGGGAGTCATCGACGATTGCGGCCCGCTGCATCGAGTACTTCGACGGGCGCGCGATTGAAATCGCGCGTGCAGCGTCAACAGGGCTCATTCCGCCAGATGCAATGGCGATGGTGTACGTCGAAGAGGAAATCGCCGACGATCTTGACTCGGCTCTCACCAGATGGCTTGAGCTGATCGAAGCCGTTGGCGTGGATCTCGAGCCACTCGTGTTCGATGGCGAGGCCCGACTCAGGGAAGCACGAAAAATACGTCACAGCATTCCTGCAACGATGAACGAGCGCGGAAACGCATTTCGCGATTCTGGTGGAAGAAAAGTCTCTACCGACTGGGCAGTCCCGTACCGGAGACTACCGGAAGCGATTGAGACTGCCCGCGCACTGGTGAGCAAGACCGGGATCGAACAGCCCGTCATTTACGGTCACGCCGGAAATGGTCATCCCCACCAGAATTTCGTGGCCCGGGACGCGCGTGAGCTGGCTACCATAGAAGGTGCGGTGGAGGAAACTCTGAGGCGCGTGCTGGCTATGGGAGGTACCGTTGCAGCCGAGCACGGGATTGGAAAGATCAAGCGCAGATGGCTGCCTCTGCAAATGAATGCGCTTCAGATCTCGATGATGACGGCGGCAAAGCGTGAGCTCGACCCGTTGGGCATCCTCGCACCCGGCAACATTCTGTGAGCCGGTTTAATTCCATCATCTTCGATGTCGATTCGACTCTCAGTGGAATCGAGGGAATCGACTGGCTGGCGGCGCAGCGGGGACCCGAAATAGAGTCCTGGAGTGCCGCGCTCACCGAGAGAGCGATGAAGGGAGAGATTCCGATCGAAGCGGTCTATAGCGAAAGGATGCGCATCGTGAAGCCGACATTGCTCGAGATCCAGCAGCTCGGAAAGGTCTATGTTGAGCGAATGACGCCTGGAGCCGTGAAAACCATCGCCAAGTTCCGCTCACTCGGCATCGCGGTCGTAATGGTGAGCGGAGGTTTGCGCGAGGCGATTCTTCCGCTGGCCCGGGAGCTTGGAGTGCACGAAAAGAATGTCCATGCCGTCTCGGTATTCTTCGATGAGGACGGGGGATACGCCGGGTTTGACGACGCTTCGCTGCTCACCCGACAAAGCGGGAAACGAACGATCGTCGGCCAAATGAAGCTCAAGGGTCCGATACTCGCAGTCGGCGACGGGATGACGGACCTGGAGATCAAGTCAGTGGTCCAGGGTTTCGCGGCCTTTACCGCCTTCACAAGACGCGAGCCGGTGATAGCCCAGGCGGATTTCGTCATCGAGAATTTCGACCAACTAAGGGATCTGATACTCGAATGAGCACGACAAAGAGCTTTGGCACTTTCTTTCTTCCCGGCCCCACCGAGGTTCGTGAGGACGTCATGACCGCGATGCTGCGGCCCATGATTCCGCACCGCGGGGCTGAATTCGAGGCGCTGTTCGAACGGCTTCAGGAGGGACTTCGTCCCGTTTTCAAAACCGATCGTCCCGTCTACGTCAGCTCTTCTTCCGCCACGGGCATGATGGAGGCGGCCATTCGCTGCGCGCCGCCCGGACGAATTCTTTGCCTGGTAAATGGAGCATTCTCGGAGCGATTTGCGCACATCGCCTCGATGTGCGGGCGCGATGTCGATCGCTACGACGTTGCATGGGGACAGATACACACGATACCCCAGCTGGACGAAAGGCTTTCGATTCGGAAATACAGCGCGATCACGGTAGTGCATTCCGAAACATCGACCGGCGCGCTGAATGATGTGCGGGCAATCTCCGACTGCGCGCACCGCCACGGAATCTTTTGCCTGATCGACAGCGTTAGCGGAATCGCGGGAGCCGAACTCCGGTTTGACGAGTGGAAGCTCGACTATGTGCTGACGGGATCCCAGAAAGCACTGGCCCTGCCACCGGGCCTCTCTTTCGGCGTCGCTTCCCCGGTCTATGTGGATCAGGCAAACGGAACCCATGGCCGCGGCGTCTACTTCGACCTTGTCGAGCTCGATGCCTATGCTCGCCGGAACCAGACACCCAGCACCCCCGCGCTCACGCTCCTCTATGCGCTGGAGGTCCAGCTCAAGTCGATTGAATCAGAAGGCATCGAAGCACGGTGGGCCAGACATAAAGAGATGGCGGCTCGCACGCAGGAGTGGATACAGAAGATCAGCGATGAGACCGGGAAAAAGCTGGGCAACATTGCCCCACTCGGGTCTCAATCACCGACCGTATCGACCATCAGGCTTCCATCTGATCTTCCGGCGGAAGGTTTTACGGCCGCAGTCGCCAAACACGGGATCGTGATCGGCAACGGTTATGGAAAGCTCAAGAGCTCCACCTTCCGCATCGGGCATATGGGCGATCACACTGTAGAGTCCGTCGAGCGCTGTCTCGCAGCGTGCTCGAGTGTTCTGCGCACTTGACCCAGATAGCAGTCTCGAACGCCGGCGTTGAATTCGGCGCAACGAGGATATTTCAGGGAATCACCTTCACCGTTGGTGAGGGAGAGCGTTGGGCTTTTCTGGGCCGGAACGGAAGTGGAAAGACAACGCTCTTCCGGCTGATAACGGGTTCGCAGCAGGCAACCGAGGGGGCGATAACGCGTCAACCCGGACTTCGCCTCGCCCTCCTCGAACAGCACCGCGATTTTGGCGGCGCCGAAACTGTATGGCAAGCCGGGGCTGGTGAATTTGCCGATCTCCTTGCTCTCGAACGCTCGCTGTCGGACCAGGCCAACGTGCTGGCGGGGGTCGGAGAGGCAGCAACGCCGCAGATGCTCGCCAGGTACGACCGTGACCTGGAGCGTTTCGACCGCGAAGGCGGATACACATTCGCTCCTCGAGTTGATGCGGTGCTGCAAGGACTCGGCTTCGATGCGGAGAAGGCTCGAACACAGCCACTCGAACAGTTGAGTGGTGGCGAGCGCGGGAGACTGGGACTGGCCCGCCAGTTGGTGAGCGCCGCGGATGTATTCCTTCTCGACGAGCCGACCAATCACCTCGACCTGGAGACAACGCGCTGGCTCGAGGATTATCTCCGAAATACGCAGAAAACGGTGCTGTTGATCAGCCACGACCGCGCGTTCCTGGCCAACGTGGTGGATCATGTTCTCCACCTGGAGGGGGGAAGCGCTGTCGCGTACACGGGAGGGTACGAGGCCTTCGTGTTGCAGCGGGCCGAGCGGAGACTCAGCCAGGAGCGAGCGTCGGAAAAACAGCGAAAGGTGATCGCCGAGGAGGAGGATTATATCCGGCGCAACATCGCCGGGCAGAATTCCAAACAGGCGAAGGGCAGGCGTAAACGCCTCAGCAGAATGCCTCGAATAAGCGGCCCGACCGCTGATGAAGGCAGTGCGATGGGGCTGAGGCTCGATATGTCGGAACGGGGCGGCGATCAGGTTGCGATCGCACGTGATGTCACACTGGCGGTCGAAGGGCGGACACTAATAAAGGGATTCACCGCGACAATTCAACGCGGAGAAATCGTCGGCTTTGTGGGTCCTAACGGCAGTGGGAAATCGACTCTTTTGCGCGCACTTGTCGGGGACCGTAAGCCTGCGTCCGGCGAGCTGAGGATCGGCGGCTCGGTTCGCCCGAGCTACTACCGGCAGGACATGGCACAAGTGCCTATCGAGCGGACGCTCTACGACATCATCAATGAGCTACGGCCGCAATGGGAACGGAGAATGGTCCAGGGTCATCTAGCCCGGTTCGGCTTTTCAGGCGACGAAGCTCAGCGCCGCGCCGAGACGCTCTCCGGCGGAGAGAGGGCACGCGTCGCCCTGGCCATGATGGTGCTGACAAAAGCGAATTTTCTCGTGCTCGATGAGCCGACGAACCATCTGGACATCGAATCTGTGGAAGCGCTCGAGGATGCGCTCGAAGAGTACGAAGGAACGATTCTGCTGGTCAGTCACGACCGGGCGATGCTCGAGGCGCTTACAACAAGGGTGTGGATTCTCCACGATCAACACATCACGGATTTTCCCGGGTCCTTTGCGGAGTGGGAGGAACAGAGCCGGGAGCGTGAGCACGCCGCGGCTGTGGCGTCGGCGGAGCAGGAATCTCTGCGGCGAGTCAAGGAGCGTAAGACGACTCGAAGGCGGGAAGTGCAGGGAGACGACAGTCGCATCGCACTCCGGGAGCTGCGGCAAAGAGTGGAAGACTCCGAAAAGGAAGTGGCCGCACTCGAGAACAGAGTTGCGGAGCTCACGGCGATGCTCGAGGATCCAGAGCTCTATACGACTCGCGAAGGAACCGAACGATCACTCGTCGCGGGAAAGGAGCTCGACTCGCTGCGCCGGAAGCTCGATACTGCGATCGAGGTATGGACAACCGCGACAGAGCGGGCCGAGCAATTTCAGAGATCTGATCCGGTCAAAACTCGCCGATAAAACCGATCTCGACCTCGAGATTCTGGTTGAACTGCTCCCGTACCTTGGTCTGTGCGATTGTGATCAGCTGACGGACATCTTTCGCGGTTGCCTTACCGAGATTCACCATGATGTTGGCATGGATGTGCGAGATCTGCGCATCACCGTGGCGAAAACCTTTCAAGCCAACCTGGTCGATCAGGCGACCAGCTCCAACTCCTTCAATTTTCTTGAAGATCGAGCCGGCGCTGGGATGATACTCGAGCCATGGGTGCTTGCCACCTCTCCAGCTCAGATTCTCCTGCATGATGCGATGCATCACCGCCTTGTCGCCCGGATTGAGCTGAAAGGTGACGGCCAGAGCGATATCCCGTTGCTTATGGAGCGTGCTGGTGTCGTATCCGAACTGCATGTAATCCCTGTCCACAGTCGCCCGCCTGCCGTCGTGGGTCAGCAGTTCCGCCGATTGGAAGATTTCGGCGATGAACATCGTTCGCTCCCGCTCCGGTGCCGGCGACAGAAAATGGAGATTCTGCCACACTGCCCCTCCAACAGTGCTCGGGATCCCCACGTAATGCTCGAGTCCGGACCAGCTCCGCTCAACAGCCTGGGGGATCAGCTTTGCCATCACGGCACCGCTCTCGACCCATAGTCTGCCGTCGTCAGAGAACTTGAGGTGGCTCGAGGTGTTGCGGATGACGAGTCCGCGGAATCCCTTGTCGCCAACGAGAATGTTGGCACCCAGGCCGAGCACGAAATAGTCGACGCCGAGCTCTCGAGCGGCGGTCACAGCCCCTGCCAGATCCTCGGTGGATGTTGCATCGTAGAAGAGATCGGCTGGACCGCCGATCCGGAACGTGGTGTATTGACCAAGAGGCTCATCACGCTTGAGCCTTTTGACGTCCAGGCGAGTTTTCAATTGCCCGTAGGAGTCCGAGCGGGCTTTTCCAGAATCTGACATGTCCGAAAGAAATGCTGTCCTGAGGTACTGCGCTACTCTTGTGCTCCTCGCATCCGCGCTTGCCCCCACGCAGGCGTGGGGCCAGCGAGCAGAGCTCGAGAAGATCATTCAGCGCAAGGTGCTCTCGAACGGTCTCGAAGTCATAGTGGTCGAGAACCACGGTGTTCCGCTGGCGACAATCGAGATCGATGTCAAGAATGGATCGTTCACCCAATCGCCGGAATACGAAGGGCTCGCTCACATGTACGAGCACATGTTCTTCCGCGCGAACACCAAATACACGGAGCCGAATGAATTCTGGGATCGCGCCTCCGATCTCGGCGCCGTCTTCAACGGCTCGACCCAGGAAGAGCGCGTCAACTACTACATGACCGTCCCTGCCGAGAAACTGGGAGATGGGATTCAGCTTCTGGCATCGGCGATCCGGGGTCCGCTGTTTCGACGTGACGAGCTGGAACGCGAGCGCCAGGTTGTCATTGGAGAGTATGACAGGAACGAATCGAGCCCGTTCTTCGCGCTGCAGCGCGAAATCGACCTGAAACTCTATCCCGGAAACTACAGCCGCAAGAATACGATTGGTGACCGGCAGATCGTGCTGACCACCACGCCGGAGAAGATGCGGACCATCCAGAACAAGTACTACGTTCCAAACAATTCTGTTCTGATCGTGTCAGGCGATGTGAGTCCCGCGATGGTGTTCTCGTTCGCTGAACGCGAGCTGGGAGCGTGGAATCGCGGGGCCGATCCATTCGTAGCCGATCCAGTGCCGCCAATTCCTGCTCTGCAAAAAAGCGAAGGCGTAGTCGTCGAAGCACCCGTAGGAGCAGTGACTGTCCAGGTGCAATGGCAAGGACCGAGCGTTGGACAAGACCCCAAGTCAACGTATGCCGCCGATGTTTTCTCGGACGTGCTCAACGACCCGCGATCCGAGTTTCAGCAGAAGCTCGTCGACAGCGGTCTCTGGCAGGCGCTCGGAGTGAATTACTACACACTGAATCACACGGGACCCATCACGATCAGCGGACAAACTTCACCGGAGCAGCTCCGCGAGGCTGTGGCCGCCCTCTATGGCGAGATCGCAAAATTCGATACGCCGAACTATTTCAGTGCAGAGGAACTGGAAGCCGTAAAAGCACATCGAGCGGTAACATCCGCGTTCGACCGGGAGCGCGCCTCAGGATTCGCTCACACGCTCGGCTTCTGGTGGAGCGTTGCCAGCCTCGAGTACTACATGGGTTACGTGGACTACATGGCGCAGCAGTCCATTGGGGATCTACGCGCGTACGCACGTCGCTACATCGTCGGCAAACCACATATTGCGGGAGTTCTAATCGCACCCGAAGCCAGGCAGTCACTCAAGCTCATGCCCGAAGACCTCGTATCCGCGGGGACGCGCTAATGCTGCTCTCGATTGCGCTGGCGATGGCATCGCTTACCACCAGCTTCGACGTCTCAGGAGTTCACGTGATCCTGAGGCAGAACAACGCCAACAACGTCGTCGCGGCCAACCTCTATATGCTTGGCGGCGCACGCCAGGTTACGGAACGCAACGCCGGGATCGAGCCGCTTTTGCTCGATGTATCCGAGCGGGGTACCCAACACTATCCGAAGAACTCGCTGCGCCGCGCGATGTCGCGCCTGGGGAGCGAGATAGTAGTTGCGCCGAGCGCTGACTGGACACTGTTCGGTATACGCTCGAGCACCGAGGTGTTCGACTCGACGTGGGCGATCTTCGCGGACCGGGTAATGCGCCCGATACTCGCGAAGTCGGAAGTAAACCTGGTGAAGTCCCAATACCTGTCGGGGATAAGACAGCGCCGGGACGACCCGGATGCCCTCGCGAGCTACCTGGCGGACAGCATTACCTTCGTCGGCCATCCTTACTCGGTCTCCGTGAGCGGGAATGAGCAATCGCTCCAGGCTGCTGATTCAGCGGCGCTCCGCGCTTACCACCGGACGCAGTTCGTGACGTCGCGAATGCTGCTCGTCGTGGTCGGGAACATCGATCGCGCGCACATCGAGCGGCTCGTGAATCAATCCATTGGGCAGCTTCCCCGTGGCGAATACAAGTGGACAGCACCGCCTCGAATACCAGAATCGCCGACCGCGCTAGTGATCGAGAGGCGCATGCTTCCAACCAACTACATACTCGGCTATTACAGCGGTCCACTGGCAAATGGACGCGACTACCAGGCGCTCAGGGTGGCCACCTCGGTGTTGACGGGACGGATGTTCGCCGAGATTCGAACGCGCCAGAACCTTACCTACGACGTTCATGCGCCGTTTGTCGATCGCGCTGCGACCGCAGGCGGGCTCTACGTCTCCACCGTTTCGCCCGACACGACATTGAAGCTCATGCGGGCGGCGATCGTCGATCTTCAGCAGGGAACGCTCGATCCAGGCGGCCTGAGACAGCTCGAGGAGCAGTTCATTACCGAGTATTTCCTGGACAACGAAACCAACGCGGCGCAGGCTGACTTTCTTGCCCGGTCGGAGCTCTACGAAGGTGACTACAAGGAGGCTGACCGGTTCGTCGACGAGCTCAAGCGCGTCACGCCGGAGGATATCCAGCGTGTGGCGAGGAAATACATGAAGGGCTTTCGCTTCGCGTACGTCGGCGATCCAGCGAAGCTGAATCCGCGGACAATCAGTTTGTTCTGATGGCTCTGAGCCACCGGATCTGTCACTCGGAGAACTCGTCCGCGACGGCCCACGGATCCATCGCTCCACTGTAAAGGCCCATTCCGATGATGGCGGCCGCGACCCCGCGATCCGCCAGGGCGCGCAGGTCGCCAATGCTCCCGAGCCCGCCGGATGCGAAGACTGGAAACTCGGCCACGTCGGCGATGTCTTCCATGAGTGGCAGGTCCGTACCGCGCATCGCTTCCTCCCTATGGACGGCTGTCACCAATACACCTGCCAGCGGCAGGTCGTTGAGATCCTCGACGAGATCCAGCACGAGCATTGGCAGGATGCGGGTCCACCCATGGGAAAGAACCTTTCGATCGCGGACATCGGCCGCTACGATGATGCAGCCGGGAAAGTCGGTGCTCATTTCAACCAGCCAGTCGAAATCTTCCAGCGCCCGGGTTCCGATTACAACTCGTTGAGCTCCATCGGCGAGAAACTGGTGGATCGAATCACTGCTTTTGATTCCGCCACCCACCTGTACCTCGACATCGGTTGCGGCCAGGATTGCCTGAATCTCGACGGCGTTGTTTCCACGTCCCGCTACCGCATCGAGGTCGACGAGGTGGAGATGACGGAATCCGTACTGTCTCCAGGCGATGGCAACCCCAACAGGATCGGGGATCCGGATGACTTCCTCATCATAAGAGCCGGCGGCGAGCTGGACGCACGCGCCTCCGCGCAGGTCAAGCGCGGGAATTGCGATCACTGTGGCCGTTTTCCTGTAAGGGCACGAATCATGAGAGGCGGAAAGTGCTGCAACGATTGCGTGTCAGCTAGCTTGTGAATAAATTCACAATCTCTGAAGTAAGCAGATCTACCCTTGTTAGTGCACTAGTGTACGGCTCTGGGAGGCCACAAAAGATGCGGTTCTACGGATTCGCGGTTGCTGTTGGAGTACTCTCGCTTGGCGCGTGCGCCGGCGGTGAGCAGAAGCCAGCTGATACGACACACGTTGCAGTTGATACGAGCACGACGACGAACACGACCACGACGACAACTCCAGCCGGTTCGAGCACCTCGGGCGCGGCCACGATTGCTCCGGTCACCGGAGCCACCAAGACGGTGAACATGGTCGGCGACGCAAAAGGGTACCGGTTCGAGCCCGCCAACTTCACGATCAAGCAGGGTGATGCTGTCAAGTTCGTCGTGGTGAGCGGCGGCCCCCACAACGTCGCCTTCGACCCCGCTACGATCCCTGCAGATGTGAAGGGACAGCTCGATGCGAATATGGGAACCGACAAGATGGGAGAGCTCTCGAGCAACATGAAGATGAATCCGGGCGAGTCGATTACGATTTCGTTCGGGAACATCAAGCCCGGACAGTACCCATATCACTGCACGCCGCATCTCGCGCTCAACATGAAAGGCGTCATCACGGTTCAGTAGCTTGGGCCCTGATCGAGCGGAAGCGGCGGGGGCGAAAGCTCCCGCCGCTTTTACATCCATGATCGCGATGCCTCGAAACGGCGCTTAGATTGTATGATCGATACAAGCTATAATTGTGATCTGGTCCCTTCCGTCGTGATCTTTCAGCTCGACCGGACTCCCGCGTGCGCGCCATGCCCATCGAACCTCTGAGCCATGAACGTTCATAGTATTGCGCGGATGAGCGGAGGCTCTGCCTATCTGTGGATGGCAGCGCGGGCCAGGAATGCGCTTCGTCGCGTGATGGTGTTCGGGATCGTGGGCGGCATAGTATTCATCGCCGCGTTAATCGCATTCGTCGTGGTTCCGAGGAATGCATCGAGGAAAGCACTCGCGGTAGCGTCGAGGATCGAGGCGCGCACTGACTCTACGCCGGCAGTAGCCACCAGGGATCGTTTTCTGGCCGAAGCGAGGACTACGGATTCGATTCTGAATGCGGCCCGGGTGGCGGCGATGCCTATCGTAACTCCCGTCATCGACACCTTTCCGCCGGCTGTCCGCGCCCAGCGTGATTCGCTCAACGCGGAGCTTGCGACGCTCAATCGCTTGATCGACAGGGCCGAGAATTCCCCCCTCCCGACGTCATATCGTGCTCTCGCTGCTTCGCCCGCGGTGGCTGCGGATCCGAGAGTCCGGGTCCTGCTCGATTCGCTGGCGACGGTCGAGCGCGACAGGAATGCATTCGGCGCGGTCGGAGCAGTGGATCCGGTCTATCTGTCGTTGACATCGAGGGCCAATGCAATTGGCCGCTCGATCCAGGGAATCGCCGATGCGAAAAGGGGCGAAGTCCGGGGAAAGCTTGCACTCATTCGGCCGACAGCGCCGCCAGTGGTAAGACCCAGAATATCGGTTGATACCACGGCACTCCTGGCGCGAAATGCCGCCGCCCAACAGGGGTACACGGCAGCGGTCAAACAACTCGACCAGATCAATCAGAAAAACGCGAGAATAGACCGTGAATCAGCACGAGCGCGGGAGCTCGCGAACGTAGGTGCTCCGCCCTGGGCAATGCTTGCCGCAGCGGTGGTATTGGCCCTCGCTGTTGGTTTTGCCGCATCCTTCGGAACCGAGCTGAGGCGACCACACATCGCCGACCCGCGTGAGGCGGAACAGATTAGTGGAACCAGAGTGTTGACGGTGATCAAGCCGCCGGAAGTCGTGGTGGAGCGAAGTCGCCGCCAAGCCGACGTCGAAGCGCCACCGCTCATCGATGTCGTCTCCGAGAGCTATCGAACTCTCTACCTGCACATCGCTTCGGTTGAAGCGAGTGTTCCGATTGTCACGATCACCGGCGACGATCCCGGTATCGTCGCGACTGTTGCCTCCAATCTGGCTGCATCCGCGGCCTACGAAGCCCGCAGTACTCTCCTCGTCGATGTCGATCCAACGACCTGCAGTGTGGCAAGCGTGTTGAGGATCCGGCCGGATCCAGGACTCTCGGGAATAATCACTGGAAATGCCACCTGGCCCGAGGCAATTGTCCCGACGACCATTGGCCGGGACCGCCCGCTCGATGTACTTCCGAGCGGTACGAGACGCGCCGGAATGCCGGAACCGGATGTCGTGGAAGAAGTGCGCAAGGAGCTGGCGCGGATGCAGCGCCGCTACGATTTCATCATCATCACGGCTCCAACCAGCTACGTTCAGCGCAGCGCCAGCAGCATCATCCCTGCCCCGGACGTAATACTGTGTGCGCGGATCGCGCATACGACCGTCGGTGGGCTTAAGAGTGCGGTCGACAGCCTTCGTGGAGCCGACATGCGGATCCACGGACTCGTGCTTTGGGACGCCGAGATGCCGCAGCTGGAGACTCGTGAAGAAATGCTAGGCGCTACACGTCAATCAGGTGCGTTCCAGCCCGAGCTAGCCACGGCACAGTAGCCGCGATGGCGGAAGCAATCCCAGATCTACGAAAAGTGCCCAAGCCTCGTGCATATGCGGAGCTCAAAGGGCATATGGAAGCCATCCTTGACGGTGTCGATGACCAGGTGACTGCCATGGCAACGATGGCCGCGCTCGTGCACCACGCTTTCGGTCACCTGTGGACGGGATTCTATCGAGTAGTTGAGCCGGGCCAGCTCCTCCGCGTTGGACCCTACCAGGGAAGTCTCGGCTGCCTCGACATCGCATTCGGTCGGGGTGTCTGTGGAAGCGCCGCAGCAGAGTCAAAAACGCAGATCGTTCCTGATGTCGAGAAATATCCGGGACACATTACCTGCGACGCCCGATCGCGATCGGAGATCGTCGTACCGGTTTTCGGGCAGCAGGGTGATCTAATCGGTGTTCTCGACGTAGATTCAGATCGTCTGAACGCATTCGACGTGGAAGACGCACGCGGGCTCGAGCAGCTCGTGTCCTGGTTCGCACAGTGAGTCAATGACAGTCAACGGCTATTCCGACGTTATCAACCACGCGTTCGCATTCGCCGCGAAGCATCACGACCGCCAGGTCCGGAAAGGAACAAAGCTTCCCTACCTCACGCACCCCGCGAACGTGGCCGTGATCCTCACCCGGTATGGCTGCGACAACGACACAGTCGTGGCGGGAATTCTCCACGATGTAATCGAGGATTGTGTCCGGGACGGGTACACGCGCGCGATGCTGGAACAGCGAATCGGTGACAAGTTTGGGCCGGACATTCTGGATACAGTGCTCGGCGTTACCTATCGCCGCCATGACGACGAAGGCGTGGAGCTTTCCGCGGAGGAGCGGAAATCCGACTATCTCGATCGCTTGTCAGAGGCCAACGAAAAAGCCCGCTGGGTCTGCGCGGCCGACAAGGTTCACAATGCGTCGTCGATCATCGCGGATTTACGAAGGACGATCGATCCGGAAACGGTTTGGAATCGGTTCGGCGGTGGCAAGGCCTCAACTGCCGGCTGGTATCGACAGGTTTTCGAGCGACTCCGCGAGGTAGGGTTCGATGCTCCGATCATGGCGGAGCTCGACGCGGTATCGGGTGAGCTTCAGACGCTAGCCGGCTGACTCCTACCGCGTGCCCACAGTGGCGCGCTCACCGTAAGTCTTTTCGACGTAGTCGTCCAGAATCCGCAGGAATTCCGGTACAATCGCTTCGCCCTTGAGGGTCACCATCAATTTGCCGTCGACGTAGACAGGCGCCCTCGGCTCCTCGGACGTCCCGGGAAGTGAGATGCCGATGTTGGCGTGCTTTGATTCGCCCGGGCCGTTAACAACGCATCCCATCACGGCGACCTTCATCTCGATCACACCAGGATATCGCTCTCGCCAGACTGGCATCTGTTCACGCAGATAGGTCTGAATGTCTTCAGCCATGTGCTGAAAAAAAGTCGACGTCGTGCGGCCGCAGCCGGGGCAGGCGGTAACCTGGGGGTTGAAGCTCTGAAGCTCGAGCGACTGCAGGATCTGCTGGGCGACTTGAACCTCCTCGGTCCGATCGCCACCCGGCTTCGGCGTCAATGAGACGCGAATCGTGTCCCCAATTCCCTCCGACAGGAGAATCGAGAGGGCCGCGGTGCTGGCGACGATTCCTTTCGAGCCAAGGCCTGCCTCGGTGAGCCCCAGGTGCAGCGGATAGTCGCACCGAGCAGCGAGCTGCCGGTAAACGGCAAGCAGGTCCTGAACTCCCGATACCTTCGCCGAGATTATGATGCGGTCGTGACCGAGCCCCGTCTCTTCGGCGAGGGCGGCGGACCTCAGCGCGCTCTGAATCATCGCCTCGATATAGACTTCCTTCGCGTCGAGCGGCTCCGCGGCGCGCGCATTCTCGTCCATGAGGGTCGTCAGGAGATCCTGGTCGAGCGAACCCCAGTTGACTCCGATCCTTACCGGCTTCCCGTTGTCGAGCGCAATCTGGATGATGGTGCGGAAATTCTCGTCGCGCCGTTTTCCGCCGACGTTGCCGGGATTGATGCGATACTTGTCGAGTACCTTTGCGGTCGCGGCATACTTGGCGAGCAGCAGATGACCGTTGTAATGGAAATCACCAATGAGCGGAACCGCGATTCCCATGTCGGTCAGGCGGCTCGCGATCTCGGGAACTGCACGTGCCGCGTCGTCGTTGTTCACTGTGACGCGTACGAGCCGGCTCCCTGCGCGCGCAAGATCGGCCACCTGAAGAGCGGTGGCTGCCGCATCGGCGGTGTCGGTGTTGGTCATCGACTGCACGACGATCGGATGAGCGGACCCTACGGGGACGCCGCCAACGAGGGCAGTCGCGGTTTGTCTTCGCGTTACGGTGGGCAACTGTGCTTGCGTGTGATGAATTTGAAAGCTAATTCCCTGGCCTGAGCGGTGCATGTGACCAGGAAACACCTTCCCTGACATACTTGCGGAGTTCAGATGGCTGATACCCCGGACACATCGGAAATCCCTGACGCGCCGGAGCCGCCGCCTCCTCCGGCTCCAGTAAAAAAGAAGCGCAACAAGGTACTGATAGTGCTTCTCGCTCTACTCCTGATTCCAGCGATCATTGTCGCACTGTGGATCTGGGTAACGCTGGGGTACACCTACGCGGTTGGCGAACGAGCCGGCTACGTGCAGAAGATCTCGAAGAAAGGATGGCTCTGCAAAACGTGGGAAGGCGAGCTCGCCATGGCAAATCTGCCCGGGACAATGCCGCAGATCTTCTCTTTTACCGTCCGGAACGACTCGATTGCGCATGTAATCGAACAGAACGCCGGGAAACAGGTGTCACTGACGTACGAGCAGCATCGAGGGGTCCCGTCTGCGTGCTTCGGAGAGACCGAGTACTTCGTGACCAGGGTTAGCAGGGTGGGGCCCTGAATCTGTCTATTGTCTGCTCAGCCGGACCTTGCTATTTTTTCCGCCAAGTCGAGCTGGGCGGGTCCGGGGCTTAAAGGCTCCGTATCATCCCACTCAAATCCAATGCGGGGTTAGTGAGACCCGCGTATCAGATTGTCGAGGGTCGGGCGTGTTCCGCTCCCCAAGACACAAATTTTCCAGGAGCAGGAAATGCGTACGACCGGCAAAGTGAAGTGGTTCAACGACGCGAAGGGCTTTGGTTTCATCACCCCTGACAACGGGCAGAAGGATTGCTTCGTTCACTACAGCGCGATCTCGGGCTCGGGCTTCAAGTCCCTCGCCGAAGGCGACGCGGTAGAGTTCGACATTGTCGAGGGTCAGAAGGGTCCGGCTGCCGAGAACGTGACGAAGGCTTCCTAAAGCCGCGTCAGCTTCACTGGCACAATCTGGCGGGGCGTCTCAATCGAGGCGCCCCGTTTTGTTTGCGGGAGGACGACCGCGGCGTGGAACGGGCGCGACCTCGACGGCGTTCTCCAGGCGTTCGAGCAAGCTGGCTTGAAACGTTGGGAGATTGATCTCGAGACTGAGGCCGTCGCCGCAAACGTGTCGTCCATTGGACTCGATGATTCCCTCGGAGATCGCTATCGCCCGGGCAGTGGAAATCCCGAGCTCATGGATGAGCAGGGCGGTTAGAGCAAGGGCAAGGAGCCCTTCGATGCTGAGGCGTCTGGCGATGCCCTGCCGCTCCTGGCGTACGCCGCCGATCTTGTTGTGGGAAAGAACGTTGTCCACCCACTTGATAGGCATTCCCAACGCAAGTGCAGCAGTGGCAACGGTATAGGCGCGAGGCATGAATAATCCTAATAATGAAGGATATTTA
>Ga0193727_1000466_pt1 | contig 15667 bp, 14 predicted proteins | sample H2c2metaG_FD_143051 | JGI IMG/M metagenome (GOLD analysis project Ga0193727, IMG submission 143051) | Soil microbial communities from a riparian zone of the East river system, Colorado, United States - H2c2 | ecosystem: Environmental > Terrestrial > Soil > Riparian zone | place: USA: East River...
TGCTTCTTGTCGCCTTCCGACTCACAACGATCCAACATCAAGTGCCCCAGCACAAGCCATGTCGCTTGAACTTCAAACTCGGAGAATAAGTCGAGGAGCCGATCGATTACCTCCGACCGTTCTGTCTCACACGCTCGGCGAAAGCGTTCGGGGCCAAAAAGGTCGAGGGTACCCCAGATGAGCTCAAAATCCAGACTGACAGTGAAAACGCCTCGCTCCAGCTTGAGCGCCTCTCCTGGGAGCATCCCAATCTCTCTCAACTTCCTCGAACTCCGTGGACCAGAAACATGTTGGAGAATTCGCGAATCACATTGCGATCAGCATTAGCAGAGTCAACTGCTTCCCAGGCTTTCAACGTCCGTGGAAGCAACGACGGCGCCAATCGCTCAACCCAGTTGATCGGCCCCAGATAAACACCGTGCAATGTTGGGTTGACGAACCCGGCAGCCGCAAACGAGCGCCGCAGCCGCCATGAAGTAGTGAAGAACTGCTTCAAGTGAACGAAGCCTCCAAGGCGAAAGAGACCAGCCATGCGATTCACCAACCAATAACCATTAAGGTTTAGCAGCGGCGTAGCCGTGACCAGACAAACGCCGCCGGGCTTAAGTACTCTCGCGATTTCATTGACGCACCTCGTGGAATCAGGAAGGTAACGCAGCACTTCGACGCAGAGCACAAAATCAAAGCTCCCATCGGCAAACGGGAGCTGATCGACGTCAGAGCACTCTATTTGTGCTTCCGGATTGTTGGTCCGAGCGTGCGCGATCATCTCTTCGGAGCCGTCTACCCCCGCGACTTCAAATCCTCGTTTGCAAAGACTCGCCATGTGGTGGCCGGTGCCGCAGCCGACATCCAAGAGCCGACGTCCCTCACCGCGCTTTGGGAGATATCGGTCGAGCAACGCATCAAGCCGCCACCTACTGTAAGCAAAGCAGGAGCGGTAGATGCTCGAGTCCAACTCGCGGTATCGGTCGGCAAACTCTTCAGCCTGCCTCGAGTGCTGACCTATAGCGAGTTGTTTCTGTAGTTCTGCCGGATCCACGTGCATATCCAATCTTAGGGAAAGAGCCAATGCGGCCGCGATTCCTCCGTTTTGGGCCTATTCGTTAATTGCCTGTGTCTTAGAGAGCTTGTAGCCTTCAGTGATTCGGCGGCTTTCAACCGCCTCTTCGACGACGGCGGCAAATTTCGCAGCACAGCGGCTCATGGAGTAACCTTCCTCAACGGTCTGACGACCCGCTGATCCAAGCCGCCCTCGCTCCGCCGGATTTTCAATAATCGAGTCCAACTGGTTCAGCCACTCTTCTTGTGACGCGGCAAGAAGGCCGTTCTCGCCGTGCCGGATCACTTCGCGGTTTGTGCCAACCGCTGAGCAAACGACCGGGACTCCGACTGCCATGTACAGCAAGGCTTTCATTGCGCATTTTCCGCGAGCCCACTTATCGTCGGGCATTGGCATGATGCCGATGTTGAAGTCGGCGAGCTCGGCGACTTCTGTTTCGGCCGACCACCGGCGCCACTCGAACCTGACGCCGGGCAGTTCCGGCTCTCGATCGGATACCACTCTCAGAACAACATCGCGCGCGCACAGGTCTCGCAGAACGGGCGCGAACGCTTCAAGATGCGTTTGCGAAGTAGAGCTTCCCATCCAGCCTACCACTATCGGGCCTCTCCTTCCGAGCTTGTTTGACGGACGGTAGCGATCGGTATCGACACTGGAAGGGATAATCGTGACCCGGGGATTGTGTTGGTGCGCATAATCCGCCAGATACGAATTCCCAACAACAACGTGCGCGCTCTTGCGACAGATGCTGGCGGTCTTGCCAGGGAACTTGAGCCAACCGAAAAACCTGTTTGCGGCCGTCGTGTGCAGCAGGTAGATGGCGTCGTCGAAGTCAAAGATTACAGGTTTGCCGCTCAGTGCGATTGCTCGCTCGAGCACTGCTGGACCAGCAATGCAAGCGGCGCGATGAATGAGCACGGCGTCATAACGATGCAGGGTTGTGACCTCGATCGACCGACGAAGGAACGCAGCGCCCAGCGCCATGGCTTTCACGGCGAGATTGCCCGGCCGGTGCAGTAAGGCCATTAGCTTGGCATCGACAAACGGGTGCAAGTCGAGCGTTATGCCCTGCTGTTCCAGATAAGGCCGCCACTGCTCGATCCTGAATCGCTGGCTGGGGGTTACTCCTGGCGGATAGGGAACCATGGCACAAACTGCTATGGGTGAGTGCTTCTTCATTCGCTTTCTTCTTGCGCGGTCGCGGCAACCTTCGCGCACGAAACGGCGAAGGCTTGTGGCCGGCCAACTGTGGGCTTCCGACTAAGAACGGTTTGAACCCGCTCGGCAAAGATGCACACTGTAGTGGCGACGAACAGCATCATCATGGGCCGGACCGGCAACGTATATCGGGCTTCGGCCAGATAAGGTGCGTAGATCAGAGTTACCAGCATTATGCTGCCGAACAGGGGTGCTAACCTCTGCCAGTGGTTGCGCAATGCATACATACCCAAAACGCCGGGAATCAAGTAAACCCATGAGACGACAGTAGCGCTGATTGCAACCAGGTCGCCGTGGCCAAGAGTGTGTTGTGTCAACCACAGACGCGGTATGTGCCTCAAAATCATAAGCAGGTATTGCTTCTTCCGCTGCGTAATATCTCGAAAGGCATTTTCCGCGGCCTCCTTCTCCTCTTCAATCAAGGGCGCGCCATCGGTGAAATTGGCCGAATACTCCGATTCACCCTCCCGATCGTAACGGGGAGGGACGATCTGGTTCACGACCGCCTCTTCACCGCCGTCAAGTTCTCGAACTATTAATGTCAGATCGCTTCCCATTCCTCCGACCGCCAGCGGCGGAAAGCTCTGAAACTGAACATAATTGCGAAGCACCCAGGGAGAAATGACGACAGCTACGCCGAGTCCGAGCATCGCAAATGCCCCGATCTTCAAACGCAGTCCTCGAACCGCGAACAACACTAGTAGAGCGGGAACGAGGACGTACAAAATGAGAAAGGATTTTACGAGCGCAGCAAAACCAATGGTGAGGCCGACCAGCAACCACTGCAATCGCGCCGGCTGGCGAAGATCGACTCGCGTTGTCAGGTACAGAGCAGCGAGCACGGTGAAAGTCAGCAGGATGTCTTGTGAGAGCACTCCGCAAAAGTAGGAGGAGTACGGATACACAGCGTAAAGGCATCCTCCGATCAACGCAATGCGGGGCGACAACAACCTGAGCCCGATTAGCGTTACCAGCACTGCGGAAAGGGAATCCAACAAAGCTTGGGACACGAATGCGGCCTGATACGAGTGTCCAAATAAGTAATAGACAACCGCAAGAAAGCCCGGATACCCGGGAGTGCGGAAAATCCCGGGCACATACGGCTCCGCCTGGCTTGCCGTGAAGCCGTGCCCTTGCACCAAATTCCACGCCACCGCGTCATTCCACAATAAGTCGTAAACCGGCGGCACCGATAATTGGCTTATCATGACCAATCTGACCACAAACGCCAACGCGAAGATCAGTGCGAGGCAGAGAAAAGGCCGTCCAATTCCCCAACCCCGTTTCGTTTCATCGCGCAACATTGAAGGCAACACCAGACTAGTCTTCATAAACGATACTAAATTGCCATACACCGTTGCTTCCCGTTTTTGACCGGCGCTTCACTTTTCCGCCCACACCACGATCGTGTCCCCTGTCCCCGTTGCCCTGAGAAGAAGGTTTGCTATGTTCTTAGCCAGCTTTAGCGCGGGCATCGTCTCAATCCGTTCTCGCAGCTCTTCGGTTTCAGCCGCTTGAAAACCAGCCCCTGCTTCTACCGGCTTTCGACTGAAGGCCTTTTTTATCTCATTCGGATCGATGTTGCGTGTATTGACCGCGACCTTGCGGAATCCCGCTTCGCCGGTCGCGCCCGCAAGACTGGCCGGCGTGAAGTAGCAGATGTGTTCTTTGCTGAAGACCCGCCACCTGGAAGCCAGCAGTCTTCGACTGAGGCTGTTGAAGTTTGGCGTCGTAAGGTAGAGCAGTCCGCCGGGTCTCAGTATCCGAGCGATCTCGCGGAGCAGCGTGGTTGGATCAAGCAGATGTTCGATGACCTCTGAGCAATAGACGACGTCGAAGAACTCGCCCGCGTAGTTTGCGGACTCGAGTTTTCCACAGAACGAGTTGATGCCGAGCTTTGCCAACTGATCGAATGCGCCCGACGCTATCTCAGTGCCGAAAGCTCCCCAGCCCTTCTCCATTGCCACCTTCAAGAAATGGCCCGAGCCGCAACCGACGTCCAGCATGTGGTTGGTCGCGCGATAATGTTCGAACGTAGAAACCAGTGACTGAAACCGGGCGTCGGTGATCGGGCTGAAAGCAAGGTTGTCTTCCCGATAGTAGTGCGTGTAGTAGTCTCGCAATTCCTGTTCATTGGAAAACTCGGTGTGAAAAGCAAGCCCGCAGGACAAGCACTTTCTGATTTTGAAGCCTTCGGCCACGTGTTGGGCGAACCGGCTCGCAAGAGACCGGCACGAAGGACACGGATCCGATGCCTTATCCGGCGCCGCAAACACAACGGTGGAATTGACGTTGACCAGATCTCGGGCCGCGATCGAATCCTTGGATTTCATAGTATTGGTCAAGCCTCGCGAGTTAGAACCGCAGTGCCCTCTGTGGTCTGCGAGTGTGGCGTGCTGAAAAGAATTTCATCATACAAACTCGCGTAACGCTCCAGTCCCGTGCGACCCACGTCGAAGAGTCGCGTCGCCACTTCGCGTAACCGAAGACGCGTTTGATCCGGGTCTTCGAGCATGCGACGAATCGTCTTTTCAGCCCCAACGTACTCCGTCCGGGTGAAATCGCGGACCAGCGCGCCGACTTCCTCTCTTTGGATCAACAAATCGGAATCGCCAATTCCGGAGTTGATGATCAGGGGCAAGCCGCAGGCAAGGTATTCCGCGTTTTTAGTGGGAGATGAAGCGAGCTTGGAGAAGCAGGGCTTGATAAAAGCAATCCCCACGTCGCTCGCCGACAGGTACGACGACACATCCTCCGATGAAACCGACTTGATCGTATAGCTGCCCGGCGCCACGCCTCGCTCTCTTAACATTGCCTCGATCTGGTCCTGGCCGTTTGTGACCAGGCAAAGAAAGTGGGCGTTGGGCCGCTCGCTTAGCAATGCTACGAAGAAACCAACCATTTCCTCGGTAAGGTACCATCCGCCAACCGAGCCGCTATAGACCAACACGAACCTATCTTCAAGCCGAAGCTCGGCGCGGCGTCGGATTCGTGCGGCGGGGTCGAACCTGAACCGTTCGAGATCCACGCAACACGGCACCACCTGGTGTGCCACTCCCCGCCCGCGCAGCTCCGGCCACTCCTCGACAATCTGCCAGATTCGCTCAGTCAAAGTCACCACACCGTCGGAGGCGGCGAGACACCTGAGTTCCAACGATTTGGTCAGACGATACTTGATGCCTGCCTTTCGCCAGTGACCGGCGTCAACATACTCGTCCGCCAGCAAACCGCGCACGTCGAAGATCATCTTGATGCCGAACAGCTTCTTGAGCCCAATCGCAATGGCCGCCGGAACCGTACTCCGCGCGTGAACCAGCTCGATGCCGTTTCGCCGAACAAGGGTTTGGCCATAACTGATGCCGGCCAGGATGTCATACACGGTCGCCGGAAGCGATGGCCGCTTATGATAGCGAAGCCGATGCCATTCGATCCCATTCTCCGCCAGTTGGCGCTCAAGCTGGTTGCACTTTACCAGTCCGTCCCGCTCAAAGGCACCGGCGCGCTCAAAGCTCAGCAGGGTGAATCGAACGCCCTCGCCGCTAAGCTTGCGCAGGTAAGGTAAGACCTGGCTCTGGCCGAGCGGATCCAGCATCCCGTTGTATGAAATGTAAAGAACGCGCTTGTCGTGCAGGCTCACCTTCGTACCAGTCCTAACCCTTCCGCCGCGTTGCGTCAGCTCGCATGGAACTCCGCTATCGCATACGCAACCGACGAGAGTTCCTCAACAGTGAGCTCCGGATAGATCGGCAGCGCGAGTGTCTGATCGGCAGCAGACTCGCTCGCGAGGAAATCGCCCTTCCCATAGCCGAGCTCCGCGAAGCATTCCTGTAAGTGCATCGGCACCGGATAGTAGATCTCAGCGCCGATCTGGCGCTCCTTCAGGTGATTCAACAGTTCGTCGCGACGATGGCTCCTGATTACAAACTGATTGTAGATGTGACGAACATTCGGTGACTCGAACGGCAGCACCACGCCGGGCGAACCGCCGGAGAATTCTTCCAGAGTCACCGCCAAACCGGCTTCGCCGAATAGATCGCGATAAGCCGCCGCGTTTCGCTGGCGAGCTTCGGTCCATTGGTCGAGGTACTTGAGCTTTACTCGCAGGACCGCAGCCTGAATTGCGTCGAGGCGAAAATTGCCGCCCAGAACTTTGTTGTAGTACTTCGGGCTATAGCCGTGGTTGCGCAGCAGCTTTACTCGATGAGCAAGCTCCGCATCAGTGCTGGTCACCATGCCGCCGTCGCCTATGCCGCCCAGATTCTTCGACGGAAAGAAACTGAAGCATCCGAGATGGCCAATCGAGCCGGCTCGAAGCCCCTTGTACTCTGAACCGATCGCCTGCGCAGCGTCTTCGATCACGAACAACCCGCGGCGCTCGGCTATCTCCATGACCGGGTCCATGTCGGCCATCTGCCCGTAAAGGTGCACAGGCATGATCGCGCGGGTGACTGCGGCTTCGATCTGCGCGGAATCGATGTTGTAGGTCAATGGATCGATGTCGACCAGGATCGGCTTACCACCCAGCCTCGCGATGGCTCCGGCAGTGGCAAAGAAAGTGTAAGGAGTTGTGATGACTTCATCGCCGGGCTTCAGATCGATCGCCATCAGCGAAACCAGCAGCGCATCTGTCCCTGAAGAAACCCCGATTCCGTACGCGCATCCGGAATACTCGGCGACCTCTCTTTCCAGCGCCTCGACCTCCGGACCGAGGATGAAATGCTGTGACTCGACGACGCGATCGATCGCCTCGCGCACTTCTTCGCGGATCGTGGCGAACTGCGCCTTCAAATCAAGTAAGGGTACAGGCTGAAACGCAGCCGGTAGTTTGGACATTCTAAAAGCTCTAACCTTTCCTTGTCCCTTGCTCTTGACTCTCCCTCGGAACGAGCCGCGTTCTCAGTGCCTTTCGCCGAAGCGTTCAAGCGACAAAGCAACAGGTTCACCGTTCATCACCAACGAGCGCTGGGCAGCTTGCAAGACGCTAAGCACGCGCAAGGCACTCTTGCCGTCGGTTAGAGGCGCTTGGCGAGTCGATATCGCATCGAGAAATGCTTCGCATTCCAGGCGCAACGGCTCGCTGGAATCAAAAGGAACCAACTCGCCGTCGCCTTTGATCGGAACAGGCTCGCCGGTGTGAAGCTCGACCCGCTGGTCGTAAAGGAGCAGCCGCTTGGCGACATCATCGAAACTGGCCATCTTTCTCGATCCGATCACGACCAATCTCTGCTCTTTGAACGGGTGCAGCCACGAAACGTGAATGTGCGCTCGCACACCATTATCAAATAGCAGATTGGTCACGGTTACATCGGCGATGTTGGGCTGCAGGTAGCTGCCGCCACAAGCGATAACTTGAAACGGAAGGCTTCCCATCAAGCGAAGGATGACTGCTACATCGTGGGGCGCAAAGCTCCACAGAATGTTCTCCTCACGCCGAATCTTGCCCAGGCTCAACCGATTCGAGTAGATATACTGGACCTTGCCCAGTTCACCGGCGCGCACCAGCTCGAGCACTCGCTGAATGGCTGGGTGATACTCGAGCACGTGTCCAACCATCAGCACCAGCTTCGCGAGGTCGGCGAGTTGCACGAGATGTGCCCCCTGCTCGTAGGTCAGTGCAAGCGGCTTTTCCACGAGCACGTCTTTGCCGGCCTCCAGCGCCCGCCTCGCAAGCTCGTAGTGGGTCTCAGCGGGTGTCGCGATTACGACGCCGGTGACTTCCGGGGCAGCAAGCACTCGCGCGACACTATCGATGACTTCGACGTTCGGTGCGATCTTTGCGGCAAGCGCGCGGCCCTCGGGAGTAACATCGCAAACCATCGCCACTACTTCGAGCGCGTCGAAGTTGCGGATCAGGTTCTTGCCCCAGTACCCGCACCCGATGACTGCCAACCTGGGCTGCCGTTGGGTTGCCACGTTCAGCTAAGCTCTCCTTCTCGCGCTGGTACTCGTGAGGACGCCACAAGCGTTCGCGGCTCGGTCAGGTCCGTCATCAATTCGGCAAGCTGCTGCGCGGTATGCTTTCGTTCGTACATAGACAAGTCACCGACGCACGAGAGTTGGTCCGTGCCCGATTTGAATCGAGCGTAAGAATCGAGAAGAAAGCGCTCAATTCCTTCTGCATCGTCCGCGCTCACCGCCACGCCCGCGCCCGTTTCCTGAATTATTCGCGCAGCCTCGAAGTCAGGCGAAACGATTCCCAGTATCGGCCTGCGCGCAGCGAGGTACTCGAATAGCTTGCCCGTGATGTGGCCTGGACTTGCGCCCTCGCCATTCAGCACGAACAGGAGAATCGAGGAGTTGACCTGGTAGCCCAAAGCTTCTCGATTCGAGACCAGGTCTGTGAAGTGTGTTATGTCCCTGACCTCGTAACGCCTTGCGAGGCGCTCGACGTCGGGATGCGCTTGTCCCACAAACACGAGGCGAGCATCATCTTTCGAAATCCTCCCCCGGTCGATCAATCGGTGAAGAGCCGAGAAAAACGGCGCCGGGTCATAGAAGCTGTAGTAACTCCCCACAAACGTCGTTGTCCATTTTTCAGGCTCGGTGCGTTGAACGCCGGCAAAGTCCGTCGAATCGAATCCATTTCTGATGACTTCTACTCGCTTCTTACCGCGCGTGATCCTGCGCAGTTGGTTTGCCAGCTCGTGTGAGACCGTTACGATCGCATCCGCCCGCGCGAGCAGTCTTGATTGGATCACTCGATCAAGGCGTTTTCTGAGCGTCTCGGTAGAACCGGTCGCGCCGCCATCCGTCCAGATGTCTCGAAAGTCGGCGATCCACGGCTTGTCAGTTACGCGCTTCAAGCGGCTGGCGACCAGGTGCGCGGTAAGCGGGAAAGATGTGGACCAGATCACATCAATTTGTTTCGCTTCAAGCGTCTCCTTACACGCCCGCAACGCGTAAGGGAACCAACCGATCTGACCATCGGGAAGATAGACCCACGTCCGCACCGCTCGCTTGATCGCGCGGATCGCAGAGTTACGGTCAGCCCTCTCGACGGCTTGCACTTTCTCGCTCGACGCCCCGCTCACGGAACCGTTTCGCGAGCCGGCTTTGAAAGGCGACCCGAGATTGATCGAACGCGTTCTCAGAACCTCGACACCCCTCCCTGTTCCGTCTTCGAGGGTAGGATCAACCCAGGAAGATCCGCGCTCGGGTGTTATTACAATCGGCTCCCACCCGAACTCCGGAAGGTACCGGGCAAATTTCTGCGATCTCAAGCTGCCGATGCCGCCGATCGGCGGATAATAGTAAGACAAAAGCAGAGCCGTCTTCATAGGTGACTGATGGCGTGACTCCCAGTGATGTGGCCGGTTACGAACAAGCAAAGCGTCGCTTTGGCAGCGCGTCTTCAACACCGCCGCTCAAGCAATATCTAGTGCGCCGGCTCGGTTCCCAGTTAGCGATTTGTCAGCCGTCTCGAGTGCTTCGACAATAAGCAATCCGTGTCGCCCGTCGGTCAACGGCTTATCGCCGGTACGTATGCAGTCGAGGAAGTGCTGGCACTCAACCTTGAGCGGCTCGACAAAGTTCACTTTCGGTATCAACACATCGCCGGCCCGCGTCAACAACTGGAACTCGCCGAAGCTGTCGAACCCTCCAAGCGAGCGGCGCTCGTTGAGCTTTTTCACAACGCCCTTGTCGAAAACCATGATCGGTGCGTCGGCGTTCACATCGTCGTAGACCACCATCTTTTCACTGCCGACTACGGTCATCCGCCTGATCTTGTGCGGATCGAGCCAGCTGATATGAACGTTTGCCCCAACCCCGCCGGGAAATCCCATCGTCACAAACACCACGTCTTCTATTCCGGGTTGAAGGTAAGAGAACCCGCTGGCCGTTATCCACTCGGGCGCTGCGTCGAGCCAGTGGCAGATGATCGACAAGTCGTGCGGAGCAAAGTTCCAAAGCGCGTTGACGTCCTGCCGGACGATCCCGAGATTGAGCCGCTGAGAGTAGACGTAATAGATCTCGCCGAGCTCGCCGGAGGTTATGTAATCCTTCACTCGCTGTACAGCCGCGTTGTAAAGAAAGACGTGACCCACCATCAGCGTCAAGCCTCGCTCATCGGCCAGCGAGATTAACTCCCGGCACTCGGCGCTGGTTTGCGCAAGGGGCTTTTCGACCAGGACGTGTTTGCCTGCTCGAAGCGCGGTTGCGGCAAGCTCAAAGTGCGTGTCCACCGGTGTGGCAATCGTGATCGCATCGACTTCCGGGTCACCGAGGACCTTTTCGTAGTCGCTTTCGAGCTTCGCTCCAGGATACTGCCTGCCGAGCTGAGCCAGTCTTTCCGGACGCGCGTCGCACAGCGTGTGCAGCCTTCCGTCAGGCGAGATCGCCAGGTTCCGCGCGAGGTTCGGTCCCCAGTAGCCGATCCCCACTATCGCGACGTTTATCATTTGGCGAACTCCCTCACCGCTTCTGCCACGTGATGAATCTGTGCCTCGGTCAATTCCGGATACAAGGGCAGTGACAACACCTCCGCTGCGGCCCGCTCGCTCGCCGGCAGCCTCACATTGGAATACCCCTGCTTCGTATAGGCGGTCTGCTTGTGAACCGGAATCGGATAATGAATCCCCGCATCGACACCGTGGCTCTTCAAGTGGGAGAGCAGGTCGTCGCGATGAGGCGTGCGGACGACATAAAGATGGTAGACGTGCCGAACATCCGGCGACTCGTAAGGAGTCGCGGCTCCGGATCCTTCCAATAGCTGGTTGTAGAGCCGCGCGTGAGCCCTCCGCGCTTCAGTCCACGATTCGAGGTATGGCAACTTCGCTGCAAGGATGGCAGCTTGCAGGGCGTCGATTCGCTCGCCGTAACCGATTTCGTCGTGCTCATATTTGGTCGTGCGGCCGTGGTCTCGGAGCTTGCGGACTTTGGCCAGCAGCTTTTCGTCGTTGCTGGTTACCGCGCCGGCATCGCCGTACGCGCCGAGGTTCTTTCCCGGATAAAAACTGAAGCAGGCGATGTGGCCTATGGTCCCGCAACGGCGACCCTTGTATTCGGCTCCGTGAGCTTGCGCCGCGTCTTCGATCAACCACAGATCTCGCTTCTGCGCGATATCGACCAGAGGGTCGAGGTCGCAGGGTTGGCCATAAAGGTGAACGGGCATGATCACTCTGGTGCGATCCGTAATCGCATCCTCAACCTGAGCGGGGTCGAGCGTGTAAGTCCTCGGATCGATATCGACGAAGACCGGCCGAGCTCCGGTTTGCGAGATCGCTTCAGCCGTGGCTATGAACGTATGCGCCGCCGTGATGACTTCGTCGCCTGGCCCGACGCCGCAAGCAAGCATCGCCAGGTGTAAAGCCGCTGTGCCCGACGAGACGCCGGCCGCTCCGCTGGCTCCGATAAAGCTTGCGAAGGCCGCTTCAAAAGTCGTGACCTCTTTGCCCATGATGAAACTGGTATTGTCGAGGACCCTTTGAATAGCGGAATCTATTTCGGGTTTTATGTTCGAGTATTGCGCTCTTAGATCCACGAGAGGAATTTGCATTAGTGTGATTACCTTCTTTGCAGTATCGAGAGGTGTTCGTAGTCGTCTATATCAGTCACATCCTTTATGACTCGAGCTGGATTGCCGACCACGACCTTGCCGTCGGGGACATCGCGAACCACAACCGAACCGGCTCCAACCAGGGCATTGCGCCCGATGACAACGCCAGGCAGTAAAGTGACATTCGCTCCGACCTTCGCTCCAGGAAGCAAGTGGGGACCTTTCAGTTTCGTTTTCACATTTGGGCTGAGCGGATACAACGCATTTGTAAACACCGCGTTTGGACCGATCCAAACGCCTTCCTCCAGGATGGAATATTCGGGAATGAAAACGTTGGAGTGAATCCGAACTCCATCCTGAATCTCGATGTGATGCTCTATAACCGAGTGGCTTCCGATGCTGACGTCCGATCCGATGTTGTTCAATTCCCGCACCAGTACCCCGTGCCCCGTCTGAAAGCGGTGACCGACGCGATTACCGGCGTAGATCACGGTGTGCGACCGCACATAGGACTCGCTTCCGACTATCGTTTCCAGTTCTCCTGGCTGCACGCCGCGTGGAGGAACGCCGATGATCACATAGTCCTCGATCACACTCGACGGGTCGATGTACACGTTAGGATAAATCTTGTTTTGCGCGTTCAAGTACGTTCTCGCTGACCTGTACGGGCGTCCCTCCGTGGGCGCCCCTCCTTGCCACAGAAGAGCATCTCACCAACCAAGGGGCGCCCGCGGAGGGACGCCCCTACAGGTTCATCATGGGGAGCTGCTCCGCTGGATTTCCGTGGTTAGCTTGAATATCGGTTTGATCTTCCTGTAGGCGGGCCTGAATCTCCGATATACGTTCAATATCGAAGGATAATCGGTGTGCCGCCTTATCGGAAGCGCCATGATCTCTTCAAAAGATTGAGCCGTTAGCCCGAATTTCTTGATCACATATTCCTTATCGGAGCCCAACAGATCGTTGTCGATGATCTCCTCGCCGGCTTTCTCGAGCGCCGTCTCACGACTCATTTGGCCTGAACATATCAGGCTCGACAGGTGAGACTTTCGTTTGTCGATACTGAATTTTCTAGGCAGGATGTACGACTGATAGAAGCGCGTGAATATCGACTCGTAATGCTTTCCGCCGTAGTCCCGCCAGCCCAGCTCCTCGATGATGATCTCCTTCGCGTCGTCCTTGACGTAATCGACGTAGTCCAGGATCGCCACGTAATTAATGCCGAGCAAGCGCTGATATAACAGGTTCTTCCTGAACCCGAGCGTGGGATACGTCTTCAACCGGACGCTTCCGAATCTCCGATGAATCGCCTTTATGTTTATCAGGTCGTTCTTGTTGTGAACCCAGTGCTGCGGCAGCAGTCCCTCGGTGGCTATGTTCTCGCCGCTCAGGATGTATTTGATCTTGTTCTTCACGGCGACTTGATAAAGCGTGGCGACTATTGCGTGATCGGTGACTGCCTCGATGTCTACGACTGAAGCCTTCAAATAAGACAGTTGCAGGTCCCTGAACTCTTCCCAGTTGATCACGTGAGTATACAGATCGAAGCTGAGCTTCTTGACGATGTTCTCAATGTTCTTGACGGCGAGCTCTGAGTTCCAGCCGTTGTCACAGTGAACGGCAAGCGCCCTGAGCCCGTATTGCTTCGCGAGGTAAGCGACATACGTGCTGTCAACACCACCGCTGACGCCTACTACACAATCGTAGTCGCGCTTCTTGCCCGCTTCTTTGATCCGCTCCAGAAGCGCTCCAAGTCTGCTCTCCCGCTGATCGCCTCCGGCAAGCCTGGACTCAGAGACGCGGTCGTAGGTCGCGCAATGATTGCAAACGCCCGACTGGTCGAAGGCGATCTCAGGATCGTCTTTCGTATCCAGGATACAGCGGCTGCAAATTTGATATTCTCTTGTGTGCTCGTTCATACTTTATGGAATGCTTGCTTAAGCTCCTGTTGTGAAGGGAAACTGATTAACACCGCGCGGTGCCTGCCGTGAAAAACAAACATGCTTCCCGCCGCGACTGCTGAAGCATGCACATCGAGCGCTTCGGAAAAGTGGCTGACCTGGCCGGCGCCGCCGCAAGCGATCACGGGAATGCTTACCGCGTCGGCGACCGACTTGATCAGCTCCAGATCGTAGCCCTTCTGCGTTCCGTCTCTGTCGATCGAGGTCAAAAGAAGCTCCCCGGCTCCCATCTTCTCCATCAACATAGCGAATTCGATGGGATTCCACTCGCTCTTTCGGGTTCCGCCGTGAGTATAGACGTGGTGTTTACCGAAGAAGTCTCGCTTTACGTCGATCGATACCACAATCGTCGAGCTAGCCAGCTCTGACGCGGCTTCTCTGACGAACGCCGGATTCTCTACGGCGTGTGAGTTAATCGCGACCTTTTCAACGCCGCACGCGATAACGTCCTTTACGTCATCGACGGTCTTGACGCCGCCGCCGTAGCAAAGCGGCATGAAGCACTCACCCGCAATCTCGCCGATGCGCTCGAAGTTCGGCCTTCTTCTTTCGGCCGTCGCGGTGATATCCACAAAAACCAGTTCATCAACTTCCTTCTCATTGAAAATCTTGACCGCGTTGATAGGATCGCCAACGTAGACAGGGTCCTTGAACCGCGTGGTCTTGTACAATCCGCCTTCTCTGAACAACAGGACGGGGATGACTCGCGGCATCAACATAAGCTCAGTACATCTCCGCGAAGTTCTTCAGCAGCTTCATTCCGAACTTATGGCTCTTCTCGGGATGAAACTGAACGCCCGCGATATTTTCTTTCTCGAGCGCAGAACAGAACGGATAACCATAAGTCGTTTCGCCAAGCAAGTCTTCGTTGCGATTCAACTGTATGTGATAAGAATGGACAAAATAGAATCGTGGGTCCTCGTGCATGCCGGCGAATAGCTTGCTCGTCTTCACAACATCGATGTGATTCCAACTCATGTGCGGGATTTTCAGATTCTTATCGGACAGCTCGGGTTTGAACTTAAGGACGCGCCCGTCGATCCAGCCCAGCCCCGGAAGATCGCCTTCTTCACTGCCCGAAACAAACAACTGCATGCCCAAACATATCCCAAGTATCGGCACTCTCTCTTCGCGCGCTTTCCGGTTAAGCACTTCGGTGAGACTGAGGTTGATCAGATTCCGCATTCCGGTATCGAAAGCGCCAACACCCGGAAGTATCAGCTTGCTCGCCCTGGCAATCTCACTGGCATCCGAAGTGATTACAGAAGCGCACCCGATCCTCTTAAGCATATTGGCTATCGAAGCGAGGTTGCCCGTTCCGTAGTCGACGATCGTTATCATGATCTACGCCAATAACTCCTGAGTCGCGTTCAAAAAGACAGGTTCTTCGTGAGTCCAATTGAATCTCTCTTTGAACGCTCTCTGAGCCGTTTGCCCCATTTGGGCGAGCCGCTCCCGGTCCGACGTTACTTCATTGATGAATTCGCCGAGCTCTCTCTCGGAATGAAAGCTTTTGACAAACCCACATTGAGCCTCGCCGACCAGCCTTCTATGCTCCGGGGAGTCTGACGCAAGTACGGGAATACCGGAAGCCATGTATTCCGTCACTTTGTTCGCAGTAGCGTATTTCTTGGAGAGGTTGATTGGTTCGACAAGCAAGACGCCGATTGTGGCGGAACTCGCGTACGAGAACAGCTCTTCATACTTTACATGGTCGAGGAACCTGACCTTCCGCTCCAGTCCTCGACTCCTGACCATTGCCTTGAGTTTGCCTTCGAGCGGGCCGTTTCCGACAATGACCAGAAGGTTGTCATCGTTGAAGTGTTCGGCGCTGGCCGTTATCAACTCCAGACTTCTGCCATCATTCAACATGCCGTGATAAAGGACGAGATTCTTGTGCTCATCAACGTTCAATACCTGGTACAGCTT
>Ga0193727_1000467_pt1 | contig 15644 bp, 10 predicted proteins | sample H2c2metaG_FD_143051 | JGI IMG/M metagenome (GOLD analysis project Ga0193727, IMG submission 143051) | Soil microbial communities from a riparian zone of the East river system, Colorado, United States - H2c2 | ecosystem: Environmental > Terrestrial > Soil > Riparian zone | place: USA: East River...
CGTTGGAGCCTGCGCTCAGAAATTTCATGATTGCGCGCGCCTGCGCAGTTTTCTGCTTCACGTCCCGGATGTCGCGTGTGTGATAAAGCATCATGTCGCGCGCAAGGTCGCGAAGGTGGGAAAATGGATGTGCATTGTAACTGACATAGCAGATGCCATCCGCGGATAGGTTTTTCTTGAATATTTCCATCATCTTGCCGCGGACTAGCGGCGGCACCCATGAATAGACGCCGTGCGCGATGATGTAGTCAAACTGGCCTAACGCAGCATCAAAATCCATAATGTCACAGTTGAGCAGCTTAATATTGCTCAACCCAAGCGCCTCGACATTGCGCTGGCCGCGCTCGATAGTCGCGCCGCTCAGATCAATGCCGACGAACTCACTCCGCGGATTTTGAAACGCCATCGGCACAAGATTTCCGCCAACGCCGCAACCGAGCTCAAGCACCCGACAGCGCGCGACCGGCACCGGAGCCATGCCGTATAGCGACGCGATCGTCGCCAGTCGGTTCGGATGGGTGTGCCCGTAGACGTGGCCGGGATAAAAAACGTCGTCGTAGGGGGTGGGCGTGGATGGGAGCATTTGGGCATCCGATGCAACTTTTACCTGTTAATCAGCTTTCTACGATGAAAGCTTTCAAGGAGCTACATGGTCCCCGAATCAGACTCGCAAGCGACGCTCGAGCTCAGTTGCGGCGCTCCTCGCTCTGCAAAGCATAGCGAACGGGCCGCGGCACACGGAGACGGTTATCAAGAGGTGAGGGTTAAAGGACAAATACATTTTGGTGGTCTTGAAATGACCCGTGGGCATTAAGACCCGTGGACATTAAATAGAACACGCGCTCTTCTGTCGCCTGCCGATAACCCGAGCTTGCAAATCTCAGCGACCATGAGAGTAGCTCCACATCGCCGCTATCTCCGCATAGCGCGCGCTCTCAGCGTTAGATCTGCCAACATCCGCCATCGCTGCCCGGATATCGGCTGCGACCCTCTGAAGCCGTCTTCGTTCGGAAGCTATAAGGAGCGCTAAAATCAACAATCGGAAGCCTATCGTTCATGGAAAACCCCCACCTTTAAAATGCAAGTCTGATTGTCATCTCCACGCATATTTGAACTGGCCGTCTTCGATCGTCACCCGGGCTTCGTTGATCTCCTCCTTGGCTAGCGACTTGTTGAGGAATTCGCGCGACAGCGCGGGCAGCAGCGTGTTGGTGATGATGTTGTCGATCATACGGCCGCCGGAGTCCGGATCGTTGCACTGCGACACGATGTAGCCAACGACATTGTCGTCATAGACAAAAGCGGCATTATGGTTGTCGCGAATGCGTCGGCCGATGCGGCCGAGCTGCAGCCGGGCAATGCCGCCCAGCATTGAATCGGACAACGGGAAATAGGGAATAGTCACGATGCGGCCGAGTAGCGCCGCCGGAAAAACCTTAAGCAATTCTGGCCGGAGCATCCGCGCCAGTTCGTCCGGAGCCTCGCGGTATTTCGGATCGCGCGACAGCCCCATAATGACATCGGTACCGACGTTGGTGGTGAGGATGATCAACGTGTTCTTGAAATCGATGCGCCGACCATTGCCGTCTTCCATGATGCCCTTATCGAACACCTGAAAGAAGATCTCGTGCACATCGGGATGCGCCTTCTCGACCTCGTCGAGCAGTATGACACTGTATGGCTTGCGCCGCACCGCTTCGGTGAGCCGGCCGCCCTCTCCGTAACCGACGTAGCCAGGAGGCGCGCCTTTCAGGGACGATACGGTGTGCGCCTCCTGAAATTCGGACATATTGATGGTGATCATATTTTGCTCGCCGCCATAGAGGGCCTCGGCCAGTGCGAGCGCGGTTTCCGTTTTGCCTACGCCGGAGGGGCCAGCCAGCATGAACACGCCTATCGGCTTCGAAGGATTATCGAGCTTAGCGCGACTGGTCTCGATCCGCTTGGCAATCATCTGCAGTCCATGGGACTGACCGACAACACGACGGTTCAGTATTTCTGGCAGCTTTAGAACAGTCTCGATTTCGTCGCGTACCATCCGCCCGACAGGAATGCCGGTCCAGTCAGAAACCACGGAGGCAACGGATTGTTCGTCAACATGGGCGTAGATCATTCGCTTCTCCGGATTGATCCCTTCGAGCGTATCGAACTTGCCCCGCAGCTCGGCCCTTTTTTCGTCCGGGTCGACGCCTTCCCTAGGCTCTGCCAAAATCTGGCGGATGCTTCTGATCTCACCAACAATGGCCTGCTCACCCGCCCAGTCCCCTTCCAACACGGTCAATTTCTCCTTGAGCGCGGCGGTATCGGTATCGATTTCCACTATCCGCTCTTTGTCATCGACACCAAGATCGCTGTCGCTGACTAGCGCAGCCCTTTCAGCTTCGCGCGCGGCGATCGCAACGCGAGTATCCTCGATCAGCGCGGGCGTCGCGCTTTGGCTGATGGCGACCCGCGCTGCGGCGGTGTCCAGCAGGCTGACGGCCTTATCCGGCAATTGCCGTGCCGGAATGTAGCGGTGCGACAGGTTCACCGCGGCGACGATCGCGGCGTCGGAAATACGCACCTTATGATGCTTTTCCATCGGGGCTAGGATGCCGCGCAACATAATGCAGCAGGTTGCTACATCCGGCTCATCAATATTGATTGGCTGGAAACGGCGGGTCAGCGCTGGATCCTTTTCGATATACTGGCGATACTCGGACCAGGTCGTGGCGGCGATGGTGCGCAGCGTGCCGCGGGCCAGCGCCGGCTTCAGCAAGTTGGCCGCATCGCCGGTGCCGGCCGAGCCGCCCGCGCCAATCAGGGTATGGGCTTCGTCGATAAACAGAATGATGGGGGTCGGCGACCCCTGGACCTCATCGATCACAGATCGCAGGCGCTGTTCGAACTCGCCCTTCATCGATGCACCCGCCTGCATCAAACCGATATCGAGGGCGCAAAGTCGAACATTTTTCAGCGGAGGCGGAACGTCACCCGCGGCAATGCGCTGCGCAAACCCCTCCACGACAGCGGTCTTGCCGACACCGGCTTCGCCGGTCAGAATCGGATTGTTTTGTCGACGGCGCATCAGCACATCGATCAACTGACGTATCTCATTGTCACGCCCGAGAATGGGATCCATCTCTCCAGACTTCGCCTTCGCCGTCAGGTCTTGTGAAAATCGATTGAGTGGCGTTGTGCCCTTCGACCCCGCAGCCTGCTCAGCACCTGGCGTTCCCGCTCCCCGCAAACCGGAGCTGTCCATCGGGCGGAGATTTTCCTCATCGGAACCGGCCCAGATATTGCGATGTTCCGTGGCAAGTCCGTCGACGTTGATTTTCGCAAATTCCTGCGACATATTCGTCAGCGCGCGGCGGATATCGGTCGATTTCAGGCCCGCAACCAGAATGTGACCTGTGCGGATTTGCGTTTCGCCGAAGAAAAGCGTGGCATAGTGCCATCCACGATCAAGCACATCGACCACGCTGTTGGCGACGCCAGGCATGTCAGTCTCATTCTTGCGGAAGCCGTTGATGACTCCGGCAAGATCTGACAACAACTTTGCCAGATCCAGTTTGTAGTGGTCGGCCGAAAGGCTGAGATCGGTCCTCTCTTGCTGAAGAATATGGAACAGCCAATGGGCGAGCTCGACGTTGCGGTTTCCGGCACTCTTGGCATGCCGCAATGCCTGTATGAACGCGTCATATCCGGCTCGGTTCAATTTTCCGGTAACGGCTTCCAGGCTGATATCGGTCACGGCCCCTCCCACTCAGTGGTAAGAAATTCAGATTTTAGTCGCAACAAACATAATATCTGACCATCTTTGCAGTTTGCCACCAGCCCCCTGATTACAAAGGCTTCTCGGTACCCGTCATCGGCCTGCCGGGGCGGCCTTGCGTTTCGCACGCAGACGCTCGGCCAGATGAAACCGCGCGTCAAACCTGTATTCGTCCCGCGACGTCCAGTTCGGTGACAGCCAGCCGGTCCAGCCCAGCCTGCCGCTCTTTCCCAGCTTCATTGGTGGAACCGCACCCGAAGGGATCGCCAGTTCGACTTCCCAGTCCAGTTCGTCGCCTATGTAGAAAAATACCGCGTCGGCCAATGGCTCCGACAGCTCGCCGGTATCCGTCGGAAGAAATTGCTCGTATTGGGCGAAATCCTTAACGAAAAGTCGAACCCTTATTTTGTCCTCCACGCTGAAGACGCTCGAACCGAGCGATACATCCTTGCCGAGGCCGGCGTGCTTGCGGCCCAGGCTTGTACAGTCCTCCGGGCCAAAGACGAGCCAGGAGCCGACAAACTCGTCGATTTCGACCCTTACGTCAAACAGGCCTTGGAGAAAACGGGTCAGGCGCGACGCGCCTTTCGCCTTCGGCGCAACAAGGCCGGCATGCGCAAGCTTGGCCATGTCCGCAACTGTATCGAGTCGGCGATAGGGCGCGGTCCCTAACCCGATAGCCGAGCCGATATAGGCAATGAAGCGATCCTCCGAGGGTCGATCGTGCTGCGCGACGGGGCGCGCATCCGACCAGGCTCGAAAGAACAATTGCAGAAATCGATTATTTAGCAGGTCGAGAAAACGCGGGAACGCGTCGTCACGCATCAGCAGCCAGCCATAGCTTTCATCGGTCGTCGCCAGCGGAAGCGCGCCTTGCGGACCGAGCAGCCCGAGAAACTTGACCAGCACTTTCAGCCGGCCGTCCCGCTCGTCGACGGCACTCAGATTCGACGCCGGAAATTCCAGGAACGGGTCTTGCCCGAGATCGACATAGTCCTCCCGGCGCGTCGCGCTATCACCAATTCTCGGACTGTTCGCATGCGCTCGTTCGACCTGACGCAAGACGTGGTAGAAATCGAACTTCCACGGTTCCGACTTCATACGTTCGATCAGCGTCATAGCGATCTCCGCGTTCCCATGCGAGCCGGCCACCGCATGATCTCGCCGCGCTCCGTGGTCGAAATCACGGTTTGCGTGAAATGATTGAATCCCGAATAATCCGAGAAAAAACGTTCGAGCACCGCTCCAAGCAGAAAGACGCCGCTGCCTTCGAATGCCTTTTCATCGAGATTAACCGTGATCAGCTGTCCTCTCGCCGCACCACTGCCCGAGCGCTCGCGAATACGTTTGACGATCGGCCGACTATCGACCCCGCGGATTCCGCGAATTTTGCGTTCCGTCGCGTCTTCGACAAAATCCGCGAACAGCGACAGCATTTCCCTGAGAGCCGCCGCATTCTTGCCCGCCCCGCGCTCAACAAGCCCGAGATGATTGAGGCTGAGCATGTTGATAAGACGCCAAGTGATCGTGCCGACGCCAGCTACCTCGCCGCGGGTCCGCATTTGCGAGATCACCGGCTCACGTGGTCGCGTCGGGCCGGCAACACAAACCATGTCCAGAGAAACGTCATCCAGCAGCCGGAAATCGGCGCCGCCCTGACCAACCGGCAGATGTTCGGTGAGATGACGGTTCGAGCAAAGAGCACGTACACTGAGTTCGACGGCTGACGCCTTGCCATTCATCTCCCCCGGTTCGAGCAGGGAGATGAACATGTCGGTGCCCGTATAGTCCGATGTTCTGCCATGAGCCTTCTCCTCGACGGTGCGCCGGCGCGGCAGCCGTCGCACAGTAAAAAACAGACCCTCAACCGCGGTGCCGAGCCGGTCCATCGAGGCCGAGTAAAGCGGTTTGACAGGCACTTTGTCCTTTTCGAGCGGAAAATGAGCGTAGACTTCGAGCACGCGATGAGGTTCGAAATCAAGGTAACGACTGCGGTCCGGGACAATGTGGTACTCATGGGTGTTGGATTTGATAACGGTCCTGTCAGTGGTTTTCTCGAATAAATTGATCGCCGGCGCGGTATACAGGCTGAACGTGTCCGCACGCACCGAAGCCGCCAGTCGCGAATTATTCGCCCTGAACGCAAATACAATATCAACCGATTTGCTGCACAATCGGGCCACGACGTCGCGCAGCCCTGTCAACTTGAAGCCGAGAAACTTGCGCGGAAAGACAAAATATTCCCGAAGCAATTCGGAGCCGCGAAAAACCCGGTTATCGCTTGGGAACAGTGAGTCGGCTTCGTCAAAACCAACCTGCTGAACGCAAGCTTCGCCTGCCCGGATCACCACAGGATCGCCAAAATCGTCCAGATAGCGGAAATACACGCCGACACAATTCGAAATGATCTCTTCGTAGAGCGCGGTGGCGTCATCTTCCGCGCCGGTAAGATACACCGGCAGTTCGGTTATACGACAACCCGCGAACCACATTTCTGGCTTGGTCTTGACTTCGGTCTCGGCAGGTTCGTCCTCCCGCCGCACTCTGACGCGATGGGTCAGGGACATTCTCAGACCGGAGATGACTTCACTGCCAATTGGGACACCTAGCGCCTGCAATGGGCCCGCCGTTGCGAAATACTCGGCGCCGGTGACTTCGAACGGCCATAGCGTGATGCTGCTGCACAACCGATACCGGCAAGCAAGGCTTCGTTCGCGCTCGCGGTATGTCGCGTCGAAATAAGATCCGCCAGCTATTCGCTTGCCCTCCCGCAAAGCCGGTTCGGAGTATGGCGGAAGCGCCTTGACCAGCATGACCGATGGTGTCGGTGCGAGATAGTTCGGCACTAGCTGCTCAAGCAAGTTTGCGGTGAATTCAGGGAATTCGTGCTTGATCTTGAGCTGAACGCGTGCCGCAAGAAAAGCGGCCCCCTCAAGAAGACCCGATATCATCGGGTCTATTCGTTCGCGGACCAAACCGCCGAGCCGCTCGGCGATGCCCGGATATTGTTCGGCAAATTCTCCAGCCTGCTCGTACAGCAGCGAAAGTTCCCGATTGTAAAAATCTAGAAATTCACGATCCATATGGCTGGTATCCCGTCTCCGAAGTTCGACCCACCTTGCAGCACCTCCGTACGGCGGACTTTGGATTCGATAGGACAGTTGAATCGATCATTCCAGCGCGTTCGCGTCTCGGAAGATCTCCTGAAAAAATCGCGGCGAAAATGAAATGAACGTTCGAGCCACTACCTCAGACTCGGCTGATTCTAATACCGACACCATGGACGTCGACATCGGCGACAAATTCCACCGGAATATTCAACGGCTCACAGCGCAGATCGGCGGAAATCAGAAATCGCACCTTCAATTCCTCGGAGCCAACGGAGTTGTCGCGCCGCGCCCGGATGGATCCACGATCGAGACGCGGCTCATAGGTCATCAGGACGTTCTGGATACTGTCCTTAAGATCACCGACCACCATCTCATCGATGGAGATATGTGTGATATCGGGAAAACCATAATTCAGAATGGAGCTCCGGACCCGTTTCAAGTCCGCCAAATCCTCGCTCGACTCCAGAGCGATGGTGTTCATCAGCGACTCGAGGTCGCGCGCGACCTCACGGCGAAGAACGGTCTCAGATACAGGGGAGCGCCCCGATGTACGGCGCCCCGCGATAACCCGCTCGCCATGTTCGTTTCGCTGATCGATCTTGACCTTGGCATCGCGAGCCTCATATGCGCTTCGAAACGCAAGCATAAAAGGCGGGGGCAACCGATCCTTTCTATCGGACATTAGCGTTTACCAGCGGTACCGTAAACGATGATGGCTGGCTCACGCCAGAACCGCCGATACGGCCCGGCACAGACAACACTCCCGACCTGCACAATGTGCCCTCACGGGAATGTTGCCTGCCCCAGCATTGGCAACGGACGCCAACCGAACGCGGCGAAAAACGGCTTTTGCCACCTTGAGGGCCTTGCTAGCCGGCTTTGCGCGCGGCGATATCGAACTTGAATTCCGGAGATGCGGCGACGCCGCCTTTGGTATCCTGCTCCTGGTACTTGATCGTGAATTTCTGGAAATTCAGGCTGAACGCTTCGGTGGGATGGTAGTCCCCTCCCGACGAGCCGCTGTTTTGCACGCTGGTGACCAGCACGTCCTCGAAAGTATAAATGAGGAAATCAAGTGGTTTATCGCCGGCCTTACGGGCTGTCAAAACAGCTTTCGCAAAATGGGTTCCCTTGCAGCAGCCCGACATCAAGTCCGCCGACGCCCGGTCAACGTGGTGTGTGAACGTTGCATCGTGAATGTCCACCTTGCCGGCACCACCGCCGCCGCCGGAATGCGAGAGATGGGGTTGGGTCGCGCCAAATGAAAAACTGAGAATATCGATTTCGCCCTTGTGCTCGGCGGATTTCGACTCGCCCTTAACAGGGTCCATTTTCAAATAGAAATCGGTAGACATAGATACTCCTTTCAGGTCGACGCTGCGAATCGCTTAAGAGTCTGGACAGGAACTAGCATTAGGATGAGGGGCCGGGTAAGCGGGAGACAAGGCTGAGACCGACATCCATCGCCTCAAGCTGGAAATGCGGACGCAGCAGGAACCGCGCGTTGTAGTAGCCAGGATTTTCCTCGTTCGCGATGACTTCGACCGTAGCGGCGGCGAGCGGCTTGCGCGCCTTCATGGCCTCGGAAGACATCGCCGGATTGGCATCGACATATTCATTGATCCAAGTTTGCAGCCATTTGGTCAATTCATCCTTTTCCTTCATCGAGCCGATCTTGTCACGCACCATGCACTTTAGGTAGTGCGCGAACCGCGACACCGCAAACATATAGGGAAGACGCGCTGACAGGTTGTCCGATGCCGTGGCATCGACACCCTTCTCGCCGAAATACTTCTTCGGTTTGTATAGTGACTGCGCGCCGATAAAGGCCGCCTTGTCGGTGTTTTTCCGATGGATGATCGGAATAAGCCCGGACTTGGCGAGTTCATGTTCACGGCGATCACTGATGGCAATTTCCGTCGGACATTTAAGATCGACACCGCCATCGTCAGTCGGAAATGTATGGCTCGGCAGATTGATCACCTCACCACCCGACTGCACGCCGCGAATTCGCGTGCACCAGCCGAATTCCTTGAAAGCCCGGTTAATATTGACGGCCATGGCGTAGGCCGCGTTCATCCAACCATATTTATCGCCGGCGTGTCCGTCGGTGTCCTCTTCAAACGCGAATTCCTCGACCGGTTCGGTTTTCGCGCCGTAAGGCAACCGCGCGAGCACGCGCGGCATGCATAGTCCGATATATCGCGAATCGTCCAAATCCCTCAGACCCTTCCAGGCCGCGTATTCCGGCGTGTCGAACAGCTTGCTCAGATCGCGCGGATTGGACAATTCGGTCCAGGAATCCATTCCCATCAGTGTCGGGTCGGTCCCGGTGAAAAACGGCGCATGAGCCGCCCCCGCGACCTTGCTGAGGTCCCGCAAGAGCTGGACGTCAGTCGGCAGGTGGCTGAAATAATAGTCGCCAATCAGGCATCCAAAGGGTTGGCCACCTAACTGCCCGAATTCGTACTCGTAGACCTGCTTGAATAGCGGGCTCTGGTCCCATCGCGCGTCGGGATAGAGCCGCAGGTTTCGATAGAGTTCGCTCTTGGAGACGTTCAAAACCCTGATCTTGAGATTGGCGTCGGTTTCGGAATTCATCACGAGATAGTGTAAGCCGCGCCAGGCGCTCTCGATGGTCTGAAACTCTTCGGCGTGTAAGATCTCATTCATCTGCGCAGAGAGCTTCTGATCAATCCGGGCAATCATTTCCCCGATTGTGTCGAGGACATCGTCCTTGATGACAGTCGTGTCTTTCAGCGCCTCCCGCACCAGCGTGGAAACCGCGTTCTCAACCTCTGTTGCGGCACGCTCGGTACGCGGCTTGAAGCTTTGCTTGAGCAGCGCAGCGAATTCATCCGCCTCGCCGGTTTTTACTTCCGCGGAAACCTCTTTGCGGCCAGCTTCTGTCGCCATAACGCGCTCTTCCTCGAGTTACGTGCCGGTATCCGGCTCGCTGTCTTGCGCCGCGCCCCGATCCTTTAGCGACGCCATCAATTGCGGGTCGCTCAAAAGCTTCTTAAGCTGATCCTCGGCCGCGACCTTGCCGTCCATGTAGCGCAACAAATTCGCGAGTTGCTCGCGCGCCTCTAGAAGTTTTGCCGTCGCGGGTACCTGACGTGCAACCGCTACCGGCGTGAGGTCCGCCATCTTTTCGAACTTTAAATTGACCGACATCTTTTCGTCGGGTGCGTCGCTCAGTCTGTTGGCGACACGCATCGTAATGCCCGGCTGGATAGCTGCCATGCGACTGTCAAAATTGTCCATGTCGAAATCCAGGAACTTTCGTTCCTCCACCCTCGGCTTTTCAACCGCCGAACTGTTTCCAGAGAGATCGGACATCACCCCCATCACGAACGGCAATTCGATTAGCCGTTCGGCATCGTATGGATCTTCGTAGGTTATATGGACGCGCGGCGCACGGTTGCGCCTAATGAATTTCTGGCCACTGTCGGTCGCCATAATGCGCCTCCGCTTTAAATTTCGCTTTAAATAAGGTGGATCTTAGCAAAAACCGGCAATCCTCGCAATCAGAGATGTAGGCTATGTCACTTTGGCACACCAAGTCAACGAGCCGGTTTGCGGTTCGGTCAACCTTGGTTACCGGCGGTCTTTGAGAGCGCCGTCGGGCAGCACCTCGCGAAGTACGCTGATGAAATCCCGCTGTGCCATCTCTCGCGCCTTTTCCATCAGCAAAGGCACTGGATTCGAGGGCTCCGCCTGCCGAAAAAATCCCGCGACATTGTCGAGCAGCGCAAGCGCTTGACCTCTATTTTCCGCCTTGAACGCAAAATTTTGATGTTCAATCTCCGGCACGGGCAATGACTCGGCCTCGCCGAGCAAATCGGCCATCTGCGCGATCGGTAGATCGAACGACCGCTCTCTTCCGATTTGGATCGCAGCCGTGTCGATGTGGGTCGGGACAAGAATTCTCATCATCTCCACGAATGACTTGCCCATCATCTGCTGGGCCTGCCGAACTAGAAGAAGCGCCGGATTCGAGGGGTCGGATTTGGCGAAAAAGCCCGCGACCGCATCCAAGGCCGCGGCTGCCGCCGCTGCCGACGCAACCTTTCCCGCGCCGCCGGCCATGGCTGGACTTCCGTCAAATGAATCCTCTCCGCTGACTCCATCCGGTTCGACTGCAGCCACAACGGCTTCGGGGTCGCGTAAGTTAACGGCTGGCCTTAACCAACTTACGATTGCAAGGACAGCCTTCGCGAGCGCGTCAAGCCCCAGCGCTTCTCCTGAACCGGATTTTTCGCTCCATATCGCGTTAATCCGATCGATGACGGCGGGGAGACGTTCCAAATTGGCACAGGTGGCCTTGAGTTGAGCGAGGTCGGTTTCGTCCAATATTCGGTCGATGGTCGCCAGGTCCAGCGAAGGCTCACCTTCGCTTGCCGTGATTTCGCCCGTGGCGATCTGAACCGTGCGATAGGTGACCGTCCCGTGCCGGCGATGCTCGAAAAGCGGCAGAAACTGCAAAGGAATGATGACGGTCGGTACCGCGTCGATAGATTCTATCGTGACACCGCGATACGCGAAATCTCCGTCTTCGACTTGCGGATGAACGCTTTCCCATTGTCGATCCAACAAACCCGCGATCGCGTCCAAGAAATTGATAAAGCTATCTAAATTGCGGGCTAGGATCGATACTTTGGCCAGCAAAACCAGCAGCCGCAGGTCCCGCGTACGCGAGAACAGCGGCTGCGCCGCTTCAAAAAGAGATTCAGAATCGAATGACTTCGGATCGAAGCGCTTAAGGTCCCCATTCGAGTCCTTGACTTCGAAATAAGACCGCGGAAGCTTCGGTTCAGCTGCGGCAAAGAAATTCAAATACTGAACATCGCCCTCCCGATCAAGGTCGCTTCCGCACGGACGATCGGCGGATACCGGTTGGGTGAATATCGAGAAATCAAACATTCCAGTTGCGCGTGCCCTTCGATCGGACAATCATGACATTTTCCCGCCAGCGAGCAAGTCCTTAGTGTCGAACGTCCTCAAGATCGCGGCTCGAGCCGGCCAAAACCGTGAAACCGAATCAGGTGCCCCTAATCTGATCCTCGCCAAAGCAGCACGTTCTTTGGTGAGCCTTGGATTCGAAAGACAATAGAATAGTGCGGACTTCTCAACCACCACACTAGCGCATTTACTGAACCAACGGCTTCCTGTAAAAATGGGGAGCTGGAAATCTGTTTGCTGCCAGAATATGCGGCTGTTGTCGGCCGAACTTAATATTTTTTCGCCTTTCCATTCTGGCGATTTCGCCATCCTAAATTTAACGGAGCTTGATGCTCACATGGGCGAGGTACTCAAACAAGATACTCGCATTTGCGAACTCAATACGCCGCTCGGCAAAGATGTGCTGGTTTTAGTCCGACTGGATGCTGCGGAAGGTTTGAGCGAGCTTTTCGAATACCGCATCGAGTGCCTGAGCGAGGATGCCAATATCGATTTTGACAAGGCGATCGGCCAGCAATGCAGTCTCAAAATCAAGATGTTCGACAAGGAGCGCGAATTTAATGGGATCATGGTCGAGGCGCAGTGGCTGGGCTTGAACAGGCTAGGGGCGAACCAGTATTTCAGCTATCGCATTGTGCTTCGCCCTTGGCTATGGCTGCTTTCGCGCACCACCGATTGCCGCATCTTTCAGGACAAGAAGGCCCCCGACATCATCAAGGAGGTTTTCAACGACCGCAGCTTTACCGATTACGAATTTAAGCTGACCGAAGAGGGTTCGTGTCCCAAGCTTGAATACTGCGTGCAATACCGTGAGACAGACTTCAGTTTTGTGTCCCGGCTGATGGAACAGCACGGCATCTACTATTTCTTCAAGCACGATGGCGGCAAGCATACGCTGGTGCTTGCGGACTCGAAATCGTCCCACTCATCGATCCCGGGACTTGCCACGATACCGTTCATTCCGCTGACCGAGGGAGATCGCCACGCGGAACAACTCATCCACGACTGGACTGCGGAGCGGCGCTTCCGGACGGGAAAGGTCGAACTAAACGATTACAATTACCTCAAGCCGAACTCGCAGATGATCAGTGATTCGAAGGCCTCGGAGCATTATACACGCGCGGAGATGGAATTCTACGATTACCCTGGCAATTACAAGGAGAAGTCGGACGGCGAGCGATACGCGAAAATACGGCTGCAATCCGAACAGGCGCTAGACCAGCGGCGACACGGAAGCGGCAACGCCGTCAATCTTTTTCCGGGCGGCCTTTCGACTCTTCAGCAGCACTCGAACGAGTCACAAAATATCGAATACCTAGTCGTGCGCGCGGCGCATTCGTTCGTGTCGGAATCCTACGCGTCCGGAAATCACGGCCACCAGGAGGAGGTCTATTTTGGAAGCTACGAATTTCTGCCAAGCGACCGACCGTTCCGCGCATCGATCGTAACGCAAAAACCGTTAATTCACGGCGTGCAAACGGCGAAAGTCGTCACGAAGGACGACAATTCAAGCGAGGAGATCGATGTCGAGTCGCTCGGCGAGATTTATGTCCGTTTCTTTTGGGATAGAAAAAAGAAGCGCTCGTGCCGGCTGCGTGTGGCGCAGGTTTGGTCCGGCAAACGCTGGGGTGGCCAGATCATCCCCCGTGTCGGCCAGGAGGTCGTCGTTGAGTTTCTGGAAGGCGACCCGGATCGCCCTCTAGTTATCGGAACGGTCTACAATGATGAATACAAACTACCCTACGAATTGCCCGCAAACAAAACCATCGGGGGATTAAAATCGGACTCAACCAAGGGCAGCGGCGGCTATAATGAATGGAGTTTCGAAGACAAGAAAGGTTCTGAAAAAATCGGGCTGCATGCCGAGAAGGATTATGAGCTCGTCATCCGGCACGCGGAAACCCGCACCATCGGCGAAACTTTCGGAAGCGGAACCTCTCGCGACACAACGCTGAAAAATGGCGACGACAAACTAGACATCCAGAACGGAAGCCAGAATATCAAGATTTCCAAGGACCAGACGATCGACGTTCAGAAGACCATAACGGTCACCGCTAACATCAGCATCGAACTCAAGGTCGGCGCCAGCAAGATCCTGCTCGAACAATCCGGCATCACGATCGAAGCCCCAACTATCAATATCAAGTCGCTCGGGCCGATGGTCGTCAAGGGCACCCCGATTAATATCAATTGAGTATGGCCATGAGCCAAGCACGCTTCGTCACGGTACGCGACCTTTTCGACGCCTATCCGTCCGCATCCGCCGACGTCGGCGCGGCCGAAGAAAGCATGAGGTCGCTGGATTTTGCCCGAACGCTAGTCGGCAGGCGGGAGTGGCAGTCCGCTATCTCGTTCTGCGCCTATTTGCTGCCGAGAAGGGTAGCCGTAGCCTGGGCCTGCCGATCGATTCGGCGAATGGTCGAACGACTGGCGCCGGAAGAGGATAGAATGATCGGTTTCGCCGAGGCTTGGGTCGAGGAACCGGAAGAACCGCGCCGCCGTAAAGCCCTTGCCTCCGGAGCCATGGGCGACGCCCGATCGCCGGCGACATGGGTGGCCCTGGCGGCCGGCTGGTCCGGGGGCAGCGTTGTGCCCGACGACATGGGGTATGCACCTGCCGACCCGGAGCAGACCGCCAAGGCGGTCCGCGTCGCGCTCTTTATCGCATTGTCTCGTCTGGAGGACGACGCCAAACACCGGGTAATGACGTCGTGCCTCCAGGATGGTATTCAGTTTGCAAGCGGAGAGTCTGGCTCTTCGCGGTAGCGAGAAGACCTGATGGCGCTTCGCTTTACGATCGAAAATGTGCCTAATTTGCCTGACGGAGGGCCGATATCGTTTACAGTTACCGGCAAGCGATCCGTGGATATCGGCAGGGACCAGCATCTCGACTGGACCCTACCCGATCCTACCCGTTTCATTTCGGGCAAGCACTGCGAGGTTCACTATAAGAACAACGCCTTTTGGCTGCACGACGTATCCACCAACGGCACGTTTCTTAACGGATCCGACCAGCGGATGCGAAGCCCGCATGAGCTTAAAAACGGGGACCGCCTGGTCATCGGCCAATACATCGTGGGGGTGTCGCTCGACGCCGGCTCGCCATCGATATCCGACAGGAATTCCGCCATCCCAAGCGGGCCCGTATCCCAACAGCATGCCGCCTATCCCGAACTGTGGGCCAACGACACGGACGCCCCACCCCCGATCGATCGGCAACAGATCAAGATGGCGAGGGAAGCGGCACGACCGGTCAATCCGGATTTTCTCGATTGGGCAGCGGGCGTGCCCGGCGTGGATGCCAGCGCAGGACGCCGTTGGTCGCCAACAAGCCAACCGAACAAGGCAGACATGGACTGGGCCAGCGGGCCGCCCTCCGGTTCCAGTGCCGCTCCCGGACCTCCGCCGCCCGTGGCTGCCCCTCGGCGACCCGTTTGGAAGGAAAGCGACGCCTCCACGAGCGAGGTAAGTCCGTTTTTCGTGGCGCCGTCGCCTGCCTCTGTCGAGCCGCCAGCCTTACGATCCGAAGTTCCGCCGGAGCGGCCTGTCGCAGTAGCTGCGCAGGCGTCGGTCGCGAGCGCCGCGCCGCCGCCGACCGTTAGCCGCCAAAGTGAGGACGATGTTTTTACTCGTCGTATGGCGCGGGCAGCCGGCCTACCCGAGGACTTTTTCGAGGGAAAAGACAGCAACCAGTTGGCGGACCAACTCGGTGACATCATGCGTGTCACCGTTACGAGTGTGATGCAACTCCTTCAGGCCCGGAACGAGGCCAAGCGGCTCACTCGGAGCACCAGTCAGACGACGATCCAGGC
>Ga0193727_1000469_pt1 | contig 15577 bp, 10 predicted proteins | sample H2c2metaG_FD_143051 | JGI IMG/M metagenome (GOLD analysis project Ga0193727, IMG submission 143051) | Soil microbial communities from a riparian zone of the East river system, Colorado, United States - H2c2 | ecosystem: Environmental > Terrestrial > Soil > Riparian zone | place: USA: East River...
CTTCAGGCAGCTCGGCGCCATCACGATGGGGGCAGGCGACACGGTCGCGGTAACGAGCGGATCGTTCGTGTACGACAGCGGCACGATCGGCGGCGGCCGGCTCACGCTGGCGAGCGTGACGGTCTCGGCGGGGCACGATTTCAGCACGGCGTCCACGGCGCTGACCATGGCGGGCACGACGTGGGGCGGCAGCGGCACGTTGACCGTCGCATCGAGCACGGCGCTGTCGCTCTCCGGGAGCACGATCAACGCTCCGTTCGTCAATCAGGGCGCGGTGACCGTCGGCGGCACGAGCAACTTGAACGGCAGCGTGACGAACGCTGCCGGCGCGACGCTGCGGGTGCAGGGGAACGGGGCCAACGGGACCGGCACCCTGAATGTGGCCACGGGGTTCAGCAACGACGGCACGATCGCGCTGACCGATACGACATCCTCGTACGGCGCGGTCCTGAACGTCACCGCCGGCACGCTCGACAACTCCGTGACCGGGACGATTCGGGCGGACACCGGCACCGGAGGCTCCCGCACTCTCAACGCGCTGGTCGATAACCACGGCAGCTTCATCGTGGCGACGGACGCGGCCCAGACGACCACGATGACCAAGGCATCGGCCGCGCACCAGAACAGCGGGTCGTGGACGATCGCCAGTGGCACGCTGTCGATCGGCGGCGCGGGCGCGAGCTTCGCGAACCTGGCGGGCGGCACCGTGCAGGGGTCGGGGATCTTCAGAGTCGTCGGCGTCACGTTTACCAACGCGGGCGGCATCAATCCGGGCACGGCGGGGACCGGGATCCTCAGGGTCGTAGGCAACTACACGCAGAATACCGGCGGCGCGCTCAATATCGAGTTGGGCGGCACGACAGTCGGCACGCAGTACGATCAGTTGGTCGACAGCACCGGCACGGTGGCGCTGGCGGGCGCCTTGAACGTCACGCTGGTCAACAGTTTCACACCGGCGCTCGGCGATACGTTCACCGTGCTGAGGTTCCCGTCGCGGACGGGGACGATCCCCACCCTGAACGGCGTGCTGCTCGGTGGCGGCATCCAGCTCGACACGGTGTGGACCGCCACGAGCCTGCGGCTCGTCGCGATCGCGCTGTCGACCACCCACGCGACCGACATCACGACCAGCGAGACGTGGAGCGCCATCGCCAGTCCGCACATCGTCAGCGGTTACTTGAAGATCGTCAACGGCGCCACGCTCACGATCGAAGACGGCGCGACGGTGAAGTTCGACGCTGGCGCCGGACTCCAGCTCGGCGACACGACGACGAGCGACGCGGGCAACCTCGTCATGCTGGGGACACCGGGGAGCATCCACCTCACGGCGAACACCGGCTCACCGGTGCCTGGGTTCTGGCGCGGGCTCGAGATTCAGAAGGCGAGCGGTCCGCTCACCTGGCGCAACGTCGACATCGAGTACGCCGGCGGTACGCGCCCGAACCTGATCGATGAGTCCTGCATCCTGCTCGTCGATCCTGCGGCAACCGTCGACCTGGACAGCGTGCACATCCGCCAGTGCATCCACGCCGGCGTGCATCATTTCGCCGGCAACCTGCACGTGCATCGCAGCGAGATTGACTCGGTCTCCGGCGCGGGAATCCAGTCCTTTGCCGGTGTGCTGCGGCTCGATTCGACAGCGATTCGCGGGTCGGGCCAGATGGGCTTGATCTTCGGCAACGGTTCCGTCGATCTCGCCGGCGCCACGGCCAACAAGTTCACCGGCAACGCCGGCGGCAGCATCCAGATGTTCGGGCATCAACTGCCGGGCCTGGGACGTCAGGACTCGATTGCCGGTAACGGCCTCGGCGCGGGGATCGGTGATACAGTCGTCGTCGATTCCGGGACCGTGGGGGCCGGGGTGCCGGCGTTTACGATCTTCCGGCAGCCCGCGCCGTACCTCGTGACCGGGTTCCTGAGCGTCTGGTCGCCGACCGGCGTGAACGTGTCACTGGATACCGGCCTCGTGATGGCGTTCGATACCTCGGCCGCGCTGAGCGTCGGCGACTTCGAAGACTCCACGGGCGCTTCGAGTGGCTTCTGCGCAACCGGCTCGGCCGGCCCGGGTGGCAAGGCCTCTTCCTGGGCGCGCAGAGCGGCACGCCCGTGGTGCGGCACCTGCGTCTCGCGCGCGGCGGCTATCAGCCGGACCTGGGGCAGGTCTGTCAGAACTGCCTGGTGAAGACTACGGGGTTCTTCGAGCCCCTGAACGCGAACCTGTACCTCGACGCGCCAACCGGGACCGCGCCGGTCGTGATCGACTCGGTCGTGAGCGATTCCAGCCACTTCTACGGGATCGTGGTGAAGCGGACGCCGCCCCCGGGCGTGCAGGTCCGCGACGACTCCATCAGCAACGCCGCGGCTGCGGGTCTGGTATGGCGCGCAGCGTACAATCCGAATGACGACATCAGCGGCAATACGCTGGTGGGCAACCACTACGCGCTCGACGTCACGGCCGACGTGCTGCCCAGGGTGCCGTCGAACACGCTCGCGAGCAATGTGACCGATACGCTGCTGCTGCATGGTGGCACCGTCCCGGTGACGCAGACGTTGCCGCAGCTGGGCTTCCGTTGGCGGGTGACCCAGCCGGTGGTGGTGGATTCGGGTGCGGTGTTCACGGTGGCCGCCGGTGACACCGTGACCTTCGATCCCGCGGGCAGTTTGACGATCGGCGGCGCTACGCCGTCGGCGCTCAACGCGGCCGGGACGGTGGGCTCACCGATCGTGTTCACCGTCACGCCGGGACAGGACCACTGGCTCGGCCTCGAGTTCGCCAATCTTTCCGGTTCGACGGTCAGCCATGTGATCGTCGAGTACGGTGGCGGGACGATCGCGTGCGGCTTTATCGATTGCCAGGCGATTGTCCTGGGCGCCGTCCGGTACTCGAACGCGTCCACGTTCCCGCTCACGCTCGAGTCGGTCACGATCCGGCACGCGCGGACGATGGCGATCAACGTGGATACGGGAGCGGCGAGCCCGCTGCTGGTGCAAAACAGCCAGTTCTACGACAACGTCTTCTCGCCGATGATCAAGAGCCCGAACCCGCTCCTACTCTCGATCCATGCGTCCGACCTGTACCACTACCGCGGCCAGGTCATCCAGACCGCCAACGCCGACGTCGACTCCCTTGATGCCCTGGGCAACTGGTGGGGTGACGCCGCGGGCCTGGAGAAGGGATTCGAGTTCAACGATTCCCTGGGTCGCGGCTCGTTGTGGTTCAACGCGGTGCGGTTCGACATCGTCTCCGGCCCGTTCTTCCCGCGCGGTCCCGCGGCGCAGCTCGTCCCGGCCACCGACACGGTTCTCGTGAACGGCGGCACGATCAACGCCATCGTGGGCGATCCCGACTCGATCCGCGTCCGCGTGCTCGACGCCGAAGGTCGCGGTGTCTCCGGAACGGACATCGTGTGGGGCACGTCGAGCGGCTCGTTCCAGCATCCCGGATTGCCGACCGACGAGGGCGGCCGAGCGGGTGGCGTGTGGCTCACCACGACGGCTGCGAACTTGCAGTTCGTGCAAGCGACCGTCGCGGGCCTCGCGGGGTCGCCGGTGACGTGGCCGGCCTTCCTGCAGCCCGGTCCGACCGTCTCCGTGAACTTCCAGCTGCTGCAATCCCTGAGCGCCGGTGCCGTCAGCGCTGACAGCAACAGCGTCGCGTTCACGAGCAGCCTGCGTCCCGCGGCGCTGGTGACGAACGCCCGCGATCAGTACGGTAACCCCACGACCCCGCAGACCGGGTTCTTCTTCACCGACGTGCCCGTGAACGTCGGCTTCCAGAATTACGGCCTCATCGATTCGGTGAAGTTCGACACCGTGTTCTTCCATCCGACCGTGTCGACGCCGTCGACGTTCCAGCTGCACGGCAACTTCTCGGACTCGACCGGCACGATTCAGGACTCGGTCTTGATCTCGATGCTCCCCGTGGCGGCGGGGGTGCGGTTGGTCGTGGATTCCTTTGACTTCCACTCGCTGTGCCCGGTGGGTGGGCCGTACAACATCCTCTGCCGTCTGACGTTCGTCGCCTTCCTGGTGGACTCGGCCGGCTCGCCGCTGCCGCCCGATCCGGCCTATCAGTTCACCTGGACCAACTCCAACCCGGCGTCCATCTCGGACTCGACGTACGGGCCGATGAACGAGTTCGTCGACATCGCGGCGCACGCCAATGGCACGGCCGACGTCATCGTGCAACAGATCTCCGGCCTGCCGCTGGTGCCTGACCGCGATACGCTCGCGGTCACCGTGGACCAGGTGCTCGCCAATATCGCCGTCACGCCCGACACCATCAGCGTGGGCCTTGGGGACACCGTGACGTTCTCCGCGACCGCGACGGATCAGGGCGGCAGCCCCATGCCGGGTGCGGTCGGCTGGCGCCAGGACGCGCCCGCCGGTCAGTACCTGACGATCATCGACTTCCCGTCCGCGAATTCAATCCGGGTTCGCATTGATAGCGCGTATTCGGGCTTCCCGAGTGATCTTGCCGCGATCACGGCGTTCACGGAGCGCGGGCCGGGCGACACGATCTTCGCTGCGGGCGTCATGTACAACCCGATCATCCGGTCGCTGAACGGCATCGGCAGTCAGCCGTGGGCCGTCGGTATCGATCCGCGCACCAATCTCGCCTACGTCGCGGATCGCGGCAGTGCCCAGGTTGCCGTGATCGACGTCACGAACAACGTACCCGTCAACTTCGTGAACGTCGGCACGAATCCCGAACGGGTGATGGTGGACTCGAAGAACGCGCGCGTGTACGTGACGAACGTGTTCGACAACACGATCTCGGTGCTGGACGCGGGCAACAATGGCGCGCTGCTCTCGACCCTGACGCTCGGTCCGAGCGTGGGCTTCACGGGCGTGGACACGACATCCAACCTGGTCTTCATCCCGTCGGCTTGCGCCGACCCGCCAGTCTGCAGCCTCGGCGGATCGTTCCTGCACAAGATCGATGGGGCCTCGGGCTCGTTCATCTCGGCGGACACCGTCCGGCTGCCCGCGAACGGCACGGGCGTCGTGTTCGACGAGGCCAACGGCCGCGTCTACGTCTCGATGCTGAATGACACCGTGGCGGTCGTGAATCCGGTAACGAACCAGGTGGTACAACTGATCGGCGTGGGGAGCCAGCCGAAGGGCATGGCGATAAACCCGGTGACGCGGAAGTTGTACGTGGCGAACAGCGGCGGCAGCTCGGTCAGCGTGATCGATCTGGCGACGCACACGCTGCTGACGACGGAGTTCCTGTTCAGCAACGCGCCGGAGCGCGTCGCCGTCGATCCCATCATCAACCGCATTTACGTGGCGGGATACGGCAACTTCCTGCTCGATCGGATCGACGGCAACACGGACACGAACATCGGCTACCTGTCCGTCAACTGCTCGTATCCGAATGACGTCGCGATCAATCCGGTGAACCGCGATCTCTTCATGCCGTGTTGGTCCGATAGGTTGCTCCTCACATATCGGTTCTTGACGCTGCCCTGAGCACCGCCGCGTGACGGAGGGGTGACCCCCGTCACACGAAACAGGGTCCCGCAACTCGCTCCTCCTCCTTGATGATGAGTCTGCGCCCATCAATAGTAGAACACGCACACGAGCACTCACTCGAGGAGCGTGTCGATGTTCGGCTCACGGCAAGTCAGGCGCGCCCTGTTGGTCCTGTCGATCCTCTCCGTCGCGAGCTGCGAGCACGGGCCCTCCGTAACGGGCCCCGGCGGCGGCGCGCCGTCGTTAAGCGTCACCGCCTTCGGCGGGACCGGGAGCGCCGCCAACACCCGCTTCGCTCACGTCGCCGTCCGGTTGAACGACGGGCGAGTGCTCGTCGCGGGTGGGATCAGCGGGATCTCCGGCCTCAAAACCGCCGAGCTGTACGACCCCGCCAGCGGCACCTGGGCCGTGACCGGCAGCATGACATTCGAGCGCATCGGCCTCGCCGCCGCGCCGCTGCCGAACGGCCGCGTCCTCGTGGCGGGCGGCGCGCGCTTCAACCAGGCCTGTGCCGATCCTCCCGCCGGCAACTCGACCGAGATCTACGATCCCGCGACCGGCGCGTGGAGCTTGACGGGCAACCTGGCCCAGGCCCGCACCTCGGGCATCGCCGTGGCAATGGCTGACGGGCGCGTGCTCTTCGCGGGCGGCGGCAGCCGCTGCGGCGTCGTCTACGCCACCACCGACATCTACGATCCGGCGACGGGTGTGTGGACGCCGACCGGCGCGATGAACGTCGCACGTCAGTCACCCGCTGGTGTGCTTCTCCCTGATGGGCGTGTGCTCGTCGCCGGCGGCGCCGGCGCCAGCCCGTTCCCGTCCCTCGCCTCCGCCGAGATCTACGATCCGGTGACCGGCGTCTGGACCATGACGGGCAGCATGCATGATCCGCGCATGTGGGCGTTCGACGACATGAGCGCCGCCAACTTCATGACGCTGCTCCCCGACGGCCGCGTACTCGCCGCGGGCGGACTGAACCGCTGCAACAAGACCGGCTGCGACATCGCGTTCCTGCAGAGCGCGGAGACGTTCGATCCCGCGACGGGCGTGTGGACCCTCACGAGCAGCCTCGCCGCCGGGCGTTGGCGCCACCAGTTGACCCTGCTGCCCGACGGGCGCGTGCTCGTGGCGGGTGGCCGCCAGGGCGGCGCGATCCTCGGCAGCGCGGAGATTTACGATCCGGCAACCGGCCTCTTCAATCCGGCCGGCACGCTGGTCGACGCGCGCCAGGACTATACGGCGACCCTGCTGTCCAACGGATCCGTGTTGCTCGCGCTGGGGCAGGGGGCGACCGGCGCCCTCCGGTCGGCCGAGCTCTTCACGGCCAATCACTCGCCCATCGCCGATGCCGGACCCGCCGTCGTGCAGGCGAACGAAGGCGCCCCCGTTGCGTTCGACGGCCGCGCGTCGTCCGATCCCGATGGCGATCCGCTGACCTATGCCTGGGACTTCGGTGACGGCTCGCGGGACACCGGCGCGACGGTTACCCGCACCTACGCCGACAACGGGAGTTACGCGGTCGTCCTCACCGTCTCAGACGGCAGCGCGACCAGCTCGGCGAACGTGCGTGCCGACGTCGCCAACGTGGCGCCCGTCGTGCAGGACCTTGGCTCGACGACGCTGGCGCGCGGCGAGACGTTCGCGCGCGACGGCGGCTTCACCGACCCTGGTGCCGACAGCTGGACGGCGACCGTCGACTATGGCGATGGCTCGGGCACCGAGCCGCTCGCACTCGTCGGCACGACGTTCCACCTGAGCCACCTGTATGTGGCGGCGGGGACCTTTGCCGTCGTGGTCGCGGTGACGGACGACGACGCTGGTACGGGTACGGCGCAGGCCCATATCGCGGTGGCGGACCACGCACCGGTGGCGAATGCCGGCCCGGCTCAGCCGGGGAGCGAAGGGAGCGCCGTCACGTTCGACGGCAGTGCCTCGAGCGATCCGGACAGCGACGCACTCACGTTCACCTGGGACTTCGGCGACGGCTCGCCGCCCGTGGGGGGCGTGACGCCGAGTCACGTCTACGCCGACAATGGCACGTACACGGTGACGCTCAACGTCTTCGACGGCGCGTTTAATACGTCGGCGACGACCTCCGCCGAGATCGCCAATGTCGCGCCGGTGGTGAGCGACCTGGGCTCGAGCACCCTGCTCGCAGGCGAGACCTACGTGGCCGCCGGGTCGTTTACGGACCCCGGCGCCGATACCTGGACAGCGACCGTGGATTACGGTGACGGCTCCGGCCTGAGCTCCCTGGCATTGTCGGGCAAGAGCTTCAGCGCGAGCCATGTGTACCCTGCGGCGGGAACGTTCATCGTCACGGTCACGGTGACCGACGACGATGGCGCCGTTGGCACCGCGCACGGCCAAGTCGAGGTCCGAGGGTCGTCGAACCGGCCGCCGCTCGCCAACGCCGGCGTATCGGCGCGGGGCAGCGAAGGCCGTGCCGTCTCGTTCGACGGTCGCGCGTCTTCGGACCCGGACGGCGACGCCCTGACGTTCACGTGGACCTTCGGCGACGGCGCGTCGGGCAGCGGTCCGACGCCGAGCCACGTCTATGCCGACAACGGTACGTACACGGTCACGCTGCGCGTCTCGGACGGCGAGCTCGACGCGGTGGCCACGACGGCGGCAGAGATCACCAATGTGGCGCCCATGGTCGACGCGTTCGCCGGGGCGTCATTGCTCGCCGGCGACAGCTACAGCGCGAGCGGGTCGTTCACCGATGCGGGTGCGGATACGTGGACCGCGACGGTGGATTACGGGGACGGCTCTGGGCCGCACCCGCTGGAGTTGTCGGGCAATTCGTTCAGCCTGAGTCACGCGTATGCGGTGGGCGGTGCGTTCACCGTGACGGTCGCGGTGCGCGACGACGACGGTGACGTGGGCACGGCGCAGGCAACCGTGACGGTCCAGTCGATCCAGGACGCCGTCGGCGGGATGAAGGACATCATCGCGGCCCTGCAGGCATCGGGCGGGCTGACGCCCGGCACGGCGAATTCGTGGGCGACGCAGCTCAACAAAATCATCGGGATGGTCGATGCCGGGGACATCGCCGGCGCGATCAGTAGCCTGCTGTCGTTCGTCGATAAGGTCGAGAAGACCCCACACATGTCGGCGGAGGGCCAACAGGCGTTGATCGACGCGGCGGACGCGATTCTGGACGCGCTGCGGGGTCTACAAGCGTAGCCGGAGATTGATGTCCACCAGAATCGCCTCCGGCGTGTCGACGAACACAACCCTGTTCTCGACCCGCCGGATGACCATTTTGGCCATCGGGCCTTTGCCCTTGCCGCGACCCATGTTGCCCCGGCGATAGTACACGACCTGGTCGCTGCCCACGGTCTCGATCCGTACAACCTCGAAGCCCTGGCGCACCAGAACCTCGCGCGTGACGGAGCGGGCGCGAGTGGGCGCGATGATGAACTCCCGCTTCGGACCATGTTCCTGCGCGGCGAGCGACACGACGGCGACGCCGGCCAGAGCCAATACGATCGGCAACACGCGCTTCATGATATCCTCGGGATAGGGTGGGGAAGACTGCCCTTGTAAGAGTGCCAAAGGGCCGCCCAGGTCACGCTACTTGAGCAGCATCTTGGCTATCGTGTTGAGCTGCATGTTGCTGGTGCCTTCGTAGATCGTCCCAATCTTCGCGTCCCGGTAGAACTTTTCGACCGGATACTCCTTGGTGTAGCCGTATCCGCCGAACAGCTCCACGCACAGCGATGTGACGCGCTCGGCGACCTGCGAGGCGAACAACTTGGCCATCGCGGCTTCCATGGTGTAGGGCTGGTGCGCATCCTCGAGCCGGGCGGCGTTGTACACCATCAACCGGGCCGCCTCCAGCTCCGTCGCCGCCTGCGCCAGCTGGAACTGCACCGCCTGGAACTCGGCGATCGGTTTGCCGAACTGTTGCCGCTCCTTTACGTACTTGAGCGTCGCCGTCAGCGCCCCTCGCGCCACACCGATCATCTGCGCGCCGATGCCGATCCGCCCGGTGTTCAGCGTCTCGATCGCGACCTTGTAGCCGACGCCCACCTCGCCGACGACATTGGCCGCGGGGACCTCACAATGATCGAGAATCAGTTCGGTCGTGGAGGAGGCGCGGATGCCGAGTTTGTCCTCCTTCTTGCCGACGCTGAATCCCTTGAAGTTTCGTTCGACGGCGAACGCCGTGATCCCTTTGTAACCCTTGGCGAAGTCGGTGTTGGCGAAAATGAGGAAGAACCCCGCATCGGCGCCGTTCGTGATCCACAGCTTGCGGCCGTCGAGGACCCACTTGTCGCCCTGCTTCGTGGCTTTCGTCTGGAGTCCGAAGGCGTCGGAACCGGAGCCGGCTTCGGAGAGCGCGTAGGCGCCGACCAGGTCGGCGGAAAGGCGGGGCAGGTAACGGCGTTTCACGTCGTCGCTCCCCCACTTGAGGAGCAGCGCGTTGACAAGGGTGTTCTGCACGTCGACGAAGATCGCCGCCGAGGCATCCACGGCCGAGAGCTCTTCGACGGCGAGGACGGTCATGAAGAGACTGCCGCCTGCTCCACCGTGCGCCTCGGGGATCTCGATTCCCATGAGACCGAGCTCGAAGAACTTCGGAATGAGGGCGGGATCGATCTTCGCGGCCTGCTCCATCGCCTGCACGCGGGGGCGGATCTCCTGATCCGCGAAGTCCCGGACCGCCCCCTGAAACATCCGTTCTTCTTCGGACAGCTGCGTCATCAGCCCTTCTTCTCCACCGTCCCCATCAGCATTTCGCGGATGCCGCCCAGCGAGCTGAGCACGCCCGTAGCCTCGTACGGCATATACACGACTTTGTTATTCTGGCCCGAGACCATCTCCTTCAGCGTTTCGATGTAGCGGATCGCGATCAGGTACTGCGCCGGGTCCCCGCCCGTCCCCTTGATGGCCTGCGTGATCCGCTCGATCGCCTGCGCTTCAGCCTCCGCCACCTTGAGGCGCGCAGCCGCTTCCGCCTCGGCGTGGAGAATCTTCGCCGCCTTGTCGCCTTCGGCGGTATTGATCTCCGACTGCCGGATGCCTTCCGCCGAGAGAATGCGCGATTGGCGCTCGGCGTCGGCGGTGATGATCGTGGCGCGGCGCTCGCGCTCGGCGCGCATCTGCTTCTCCATCGCGTCACGGATGTCGCGCGGCGGGTTGATGTCCTTCAGCTCCACGCGGCTGACCTTGGCGCCCCACTTGTGTGTCGCCTCGTCCAGGATCGCCCGCAGCTTGGCGTTGATCATGTCGCGCGAGGAGAGGACGTGATCGAGCTCCATCTCGCCGATCACGTTGCGCAGCGTCGTCTGCGTCAACTTCTCGATCGCGTCCGGCAGGTTCGCGATCTCGTAGGTGGCCCGGACCGGGTCGGTGACCTGCGAATAGATCAATGCGTCGATTTCGACGACCACGTTGTCCTTCGTGATCACGTTCTGGCGCGGGAACACGTACACCGTCTCGCGCAGGTCGATGCGCTCGGTGCGGAAACGCCGCGAATAGCTGTCCCCCGCGGGCGTGACGAGCGTCTGGTGCCAGTCGATGGAGCGCGGGCGATCGATCCACGGCATGATGAGGTTGATCCCCGACGTGAGCGTCTTGTGATACTTCCCGAAACGCTCGACGATCATCGTTTGCGCCTGCTGCACGATGCGGATGCCCTTGGCGATCGTTACCATCACGAGCAGTGCGACTGCGCCGACCAGCACGAGACCGGGACCCATCTCAGCTCTCCTTTTCCACGACGAGGGTAGTGCCGTCCACCTGAATCACCGTTACGCGCGCGCCCACTTCGATCGGCGTGTCGTCGACCGACGCGCCGCGCCAATCTTCGCCCTCCACCTTCACCCGCCCCACGCGGGCTCGCGGGTCGATCCGTTCCAGGACGATGCCGGTTTTGCCGAGCAGGGCATCGATCCCTGTGCGCACATCGCCGCCCGGGCCCAGCTGAAAGCGCTTCATGAACACCGGCCGCAGGCCGATCATGCTGGCCAGGCTGGTGGCCGCGAATGCAATGGTCTGCACGGTCACCCCCACAAAGGGGATGAGGCCGAGGAGACCGGCGGCGGCGCACCCCACCGCGAGACAGGCGAGCCAGAAGCCGGCCGTGAACATCTCTGCCACGACCAGCACGATCCCCGCCAGGAACCAGATCAGCCAGTCTTCCATGAGTCAAACTTGCAACCCTGTCCAGTTCCGCGCTATCCAACCTTGGAGTGCTCCCCGAAACGGACGCACCTCGGGCCTCGTACCGTTGTCAGCCAACCCATCTGGAGAACCTATGACGACTCGCTGGCTCCCCATCGCGTTCCTCGCCGTGTTCGCCACCGCGGGTGTCGCACAGACCAACCGCTTCGTGCTGAAGGGCGACTCCGTCGCCGTCTACAATCTCGTCGGGGAGTTGCGGGTCGAGCCCGGCTCGGGCAGCGACGTGGCTGTGCAAGTCACGCGCGGTGGTGCCGACGCCGCGCGACTCGACGTGCAGAGCGGTCCACTTCGCGGGTATGAAACTCTCCGCGTCATCTATCCGGAAGACGTCATCAGCCTCCCCGAATGGGGCCGCGGTTGGAACACCACACTGCGCGTGCGAGACGACGGGACGTTCGGTGACGACAGCCGCTGGCGCCGAGATGGCCGCGAGGTGCGCATCACAGGGCGCGGCCGTGGGCTCGAGGCGTATGCCGACCTGCGGGTCATGGTGCCGGCGGGCAAGCGCGTCTGGCTGCACTGGGGCGTGGGCAAGGTCTTCGTCACGAATGTGAACGGCGTGATCGTGGTGCAGGCCGCATCGGCCGACGTGTCGGCGGAGCGGACGCGCGGCATTCTCAAGCTCGATACCGGGTCCGGCGAGATCGTTGTATCTGATGCGAGTGGCGACGTGAAGCTCGAGAGCGGCTCGGGCGAGATCACGGGGACCAACATCCGCGGCGACGCCATCAAGATCGAGACGGGGTCGGGCACGATTACGCTCACGGGCGTGGAAGCGCCCCGGATCGGCGTCGAAACGGGTTCGGGCGACATCACCGTCACGGGAGCGAAGGGCGACGAACTGTCCTTCGAGACGGGGAGCGGCAACATCGATGTCGCCTTGACGGCGACGTTCCAACGGATGGCGATCGAGACCGGCTCGGGGAACGTGACGCTGCGCGTGCCGCCGACGATCGGCGCTGAAGTCGATCTCGACACGGGGAGCGGGGAGTTCGACCTCGGCGGGCTCACCATGCAGGTGCGCCGCCTCCAGGAGGATCACATCAGCGGCACGATCGGCGACGGGCGCGGGCGACTCTCGATCGAAACTGGTTCCGGCAACGTCCGCCTCGTGAAGATCTAGCTCTCTTCGAGCCGCTCGATTTCGCGGCGCTCCTTTTTGGTCGGCCGGCCCTTGCCTTGATAGGTGGGGGCCGGCGCGATTTTGTGGAGCTCCGCCAGTCGCTCACGCGCGGCTCGTCCCTCGGGGGATTCTTCGTACAGGGTCTGGGCGACCTTGGGAGGGCCTCGCCGCTCCGACAGAGCGCGCACGGTCACGAGCCACTCGTACGGTCCCACTCGCACGCGCACGCCATCGCCCACTTGCAGCTGCTTCGCCGGCTTGGCTCGGGTGCCGTTGACCTGCACCTTGCCTCCGGCGACGGCGGCCGCGGCGAGCGCGCGCGTCTTGAAGAAGCGCGCCGCCCAGAGCCAACGGTCGAGTCTGACGCGGTCGTCGTTCATCAGATCTACGTCGAGAGGATCATCAACTTCTGCCAAATCTTGCTGGAGAGCCCCGTCGTCAGATCCTCGATCTCATTTACGGCCTGGAGTGCGACGCTGTCGTCGAAATGTTGCACGTACAACGCCGCGACTTTGCCTGTGAGCGACAGCATCTCGCTGCAATAATCCAGGTAGCGTCCCAGCTCGAGCGGTGTCATGCGCCGGACGGGAGACGACTCTGTTGCGGGCGCGTCGCCGACCGTGCGCTCCGGGTCCTTGGTGAGCTGGTGCATGTCGATGATATGCGCGATCGATCGCAGCTCGTGCAACGCGCGCAGCGCGCGGCGGCGTTTGATGCGGCCCTCGAGCGTGCCAAGGAAGAAGATCGCGGCGCCGATCAGCACGAGGTCGTTGATGCCTGCTTCGAGCACCTGAATGAACTGACCGACTTCGAACCCACCGGCGGGTGGCTTGAGGCGCGCGAACGTGAGACCGAGCCCCGCCAGAATGAGGACTGCCAGGCCGACGGTGATCACGCGCAACACCAGGATCGGCTGGGCGATCCATTGAGCGCGTTCCCGCGCGTGTCGGCCGATGGCGAGCAGCTCTCGACACACGCGGCCCAGGCCGGCGCCCGGGAAGCGCTCCTCGATGCGACGCGACAGCGTATCGATCGTGCGGACGATCTCGTCCGCGTCGAGACTGAGAAAGCTCATCGCGTCGTCAGATAATCCACAGCGAGGTGTGACAGCGCGCGTACGCCCACCGGCAAGGCGGCCTCATCTACGAAGAACCGTGGTGAGTGATTCGGCGCCGCGGTGTGGGGATCGGTGCCGGGGGGGGTGATGCCGAGGAAGAAAAAGAGCCCCGGGATCTTCTCCTGATAGCGCGAGAAGTCTTCCGCGGTGGTCTTTGCTTCCGAGATGCCGACCTTGTCGCGCCCCGCCACCCGACGCAGCGTTGGCGCCATCCGCTCGGTGAGCGTGGGATCGTTGTACGTGACCGGCGGGCCGGAGTCGATGGTGACGACTGCCGTAGCGCCCGCGCTCTGCGCGATACCCTCGGCCGTCCGGCGCACCCGCGCCCAGATGTCGCGCCGCATCGCCGCATCGAAGCTCCGGATCGTGCCGATCATTACGACACTGTCGGGAATGATGTTGTTGCGCACGCCGCCGTGCACCGCGCCGATCGTCACGATCGCCGGTGCCGCGGTGATGTCGACCTGACGGCTGGTGATCGTCTGCAGCCCCATCACGATCTGCGACGTGACGACGATCGGGTCGATCCCGGACCAGGGTTGCGCGCCGTGGGTCTGGCGCCCGCGCACGACGATCCGCAGCGCATCGGCGCTTGCCATGATACCGCCTGAGCGATACATGATTTCGCCGGTGGGGTAGGGGAACACGTGCAGCCCGAAGATCGCGCCGGCCTTCGGATTCTCGAGCGCTCCTTCAGCGATCATCATCTCGGCGCCGCCGTTCTCGCCCGCCGGCACGCCTTCCTCGGCGGGCTGGAAGATGAACGTGACGGTCCCCGGCAGATCGCGCCGCATCCCCGCCAGTACCTCCGCCACACCCATCAGGATCGCGACATGCGCGTCGTGCCCGCAGGCGTGCATCACGCCGACGTCCTGGCCGTTGTAGGTGGTTCGCACCTTGGACGCGAACGGCACGTCCACCTCTTCGGTGACCGGCAGCCCGTCCATGTCGGCGCGCAGCGCCACCGCGGGACCGGGGCGGCCGCCGCGCAGCACGGCCACGACGCCGTTGTGCGCGACCCCCGTCCGAACCTCGAGGCCCAACGCCCGCAGGTGCTCCGCCACGAGTTGGGCCGTGCGGACCTCGCGGTTCGAGAGCTCGGGATGCGCGTGGATGTCGCGCCGCCAGGCGACAACTTTGCCTTCGACCTGGGCGGCGCGGCGGTCGATCTCCGCGTCAAGCCTGCCCGACTGGGCGGGGAGAGGGAAGGCTGTCACGAGAGTGACGAGGCTGAGCGCCAAGACTTTGAAGGGTGTCATGGGGGCCTAACCTACCGGGGGTGGGGGTCCGAATCCAGGCAACCCTTGGGCCGTTGGGACTGTCCAACCGTAGAGTCCCCGTCCTCGCCTCTTTCTGGAGCCTGCCATGGTCCGCTTCGTCCCGTTCCTCGCCGCTGCCGCACTGACCCTCCCCATTACCGCCATTCGCGCGCAGGACACGGATGACGAATGGCTCGACGATTGTCGCTACGAATCGAGGCATGACTCGTGGCGCGACTCGCGCGTCAAGCACTGCGAGATCCGGGAGGCGGGCTTTAGAGGTCCTGTGCGCGGCGGTGCGCTCACCGTGGACCCGGGAATGAACGGGGGCGTCGACATCATCGCCTGGGACCGTGACAGCGTGGCTGTGACGGCGCGCATTCAGGTGAACGCGCGCAGTGAGGA
>Ga0193727_1000470_pt1 | contig 15574 bp, 9 predicted proteins | sample H2c2metaG_FD_143051 | JGI IMG/M metagenome (GOLD analysis project Ga0193727, IMG submission 143051) | Soil microbial communities from a riparian zone of the East river system, Colorado, United States - H2c2 | ecosystem: Environmental > Terrestrial > Soil > Riparian zone | place: USA: East River...
GTGACCGGGCCGCCACCGCCGTACCTGGTCGACGAAACCGACAGGGCGATCTCACTTCTCCTGTACGGAGTCACCGGAGCGCAGGTGGTCTCGATGATGCCGCAACCCTCTGATTCGTATTTCAACAGCATCAGCTCCACGCCCGAGCCGGCAGTGGGAGTAGAGATCGGACCCAAGGCGGCGACAGTAACGAGCAGAGTGCGCTACACGATCAACCTCAATGGAGCGCCGTATGGTTATCTGGCGCTCTGGCAGAGTGGCACGCTGACTTTCAGGGTGCGCCGCCCTCCCCGGATCGCGGATGCCACATCTCCACTCCGCGGCCTCACGATCACCGTCGATCCCGGACATCCTCCCGCCGGCGCCACCGGCCCGACAGGACTCTATGAGGGCGACGCCGTGCTCCAGGTAGGACTCAAGCTGCGCGATCTCCTCGTTCAGCGCGGCGTGAACGTCGTCATGACACGCACCACGCCGGAACCGGTCGACCTGGGACTGCGGGCCATCATCAGCCGCCGCGCCAACGCCCACGCCTTCGTCTCGATTCACCTAAATGCGTTTCCCGATGGCGTGAACCCATTTGTCAATAACGGGTCTTTGACGCTTTATTTCTGGCCACATTCGATCCCGCTCGGGATGGCGACTCAGCCTGCCTTGCTCGCCGAGCTGGGACTTCGGGACAATGGAACCAAGTTTCAGAATCTTGCTGTGGCTCGCGGAACATGGATGCCATCAATTCTCACCGAGGGGGCGTTCGTCATCATGCCGGATCAGGAAGCGGGATTGAGAACGCCGACCTACCAGGAAGCCTACGCCACCGCGCTGTTGCGCGGCCTCGAGACCTACTTCGCATCGCTGGCGCAGAAACCGTGAGATCCCTCGCGCTCGTCGCCGCGTTACTCCTGTGCGCGGCGCGGGCAACGGGCGCGCAACTTCCACCGAACGAAGACTGGCACACCATCCGCACTCGGCATTTTCGCGTGCATTTCACGTCCCCCGTCGAAGAGGAAGCGCGGCGGGCCGCGGTTAACGCGGAGCGCGCGTACGCGGAGCTGTCGACTGAGCTGGTCCCGCCGCGCGGAACGATCGATCTCGTAGTCTCCGACAATGTCGATTTCGTGAATGGCTATGCGACACCGTTCCCGTCGAATCGAATCGTTGTCTTTGCGCACCCACCGACGGATGCGTCGGGTCTACGCAACTACGATGACTGGAACGCGCTCGTGGTCACTCACGAGCTCACGCACATCTTCCATCTCGATCGGTCGCGGGGGATCTGGCGCTTCGGCCAGGCGATCTTCGGGCGGAATCCACTGCTCTTCCCCAATCTGTACGAGCCGCGATGGGTGCTCGAAGGCCTCGCGGTTTACTTCGAGTCTCGCTTGACGGGCGTTGGCAGGCTCGAAAGCTCCGAGCACTCGATGATTGCGCGGGCCGCGGCGATCGCCAATCAGGTGCCGACGCTCCAGGAGCTCTCACCAGGCACGTCGCGCTACCCCGGTGGCGAGGTGATCTACGTCTATGGCTCACTGCTCTTCGACTACCTGTCGCGAACGCAGGGGCCCGGGAGCATTCGCAAGTTCATCGAGAGCGGCTCGAAGACTCCGCTTCCTTTTATTCTCACACTGACGTCGCGGAATGCGTTCGGAATGTCTTTCCAGACGGCGTGGGAACACTGGCGGGATTCACTGGTTAAGGAGATGCGCGCATCGCCCGAACCGATGCCTCAGTGGCGGCAGCTGACCAACGCCGGGCGCGTCGCGCTTTTTCCGCGCTGGCTGAGCGATACGAGTCTCATTTACGCGGGAGACAAAGCGCGCGAAATGCCGGCCGCTTATCAAGTCACGCTGTCGGGGCGCGAAACACGACTCGGCCGACGCAATGGAACGAGTCCAAACGTCAGGATGCCGGACGGCGGCCTCTTGTTCTCGCAGCCCGACTATCTCGATCCATACCACATAAGGAACGATCTCTACGTCGATCGAAATGGCTCGCAGACGAGATTGACGCTCGGTGCTCGACTCACCGCGCCCGACGTTCGACGCGACGGCGAGATTGTCGCGGTACAGGATGCTCCCGCCACGACCAGGCCCGTAAGGCTTTCCCAGGATGCGCGTACCCTCGTTGCGATCACGCCCACGAGCATCGACGTGCAGTGGGCCGATCCGCGGTGGTCTCCCGACGGAACACGCATCGCGGCAGTGCGACAGAGTCACGGTAGGTCCGAGATCGTGATCCTTGACCCCGATGGAAAACTGATCGATGCGTTTGGCGCGACGCACGCGATCAACTCGAGTCCGAGCTGGTCCGCGGACGGGCGTCGCATCTTCTTCTCGTCTGAACGCGGCGGCTCGCCACAAGTGTACGTGGCAGACGTGACGATGTTCGCGCCTTCAGTTGGACGGATAACGCGTGCGCCCACCGGCGTGTTCGCACCCGAAGCGTCACCCGATCGAATGGAGCTGGCGACGCTGGTGTTCAAAGCGGACGGATACCACCTGGGCGTTGCTCCGCTCCCGCTACTGGTGCGCACTGGTGCCGATACGTCGAGAACGAGTCCACGGGCTGGCTGCACCAACTGCGTCGCGCTCACGCCGGGACTTCCCCCCCTCGGCACGTCTGACACTTCTCACGCGACGACCTATTCGCCATGGCCTTCGCTGTTGCCACGCTACTGGATTCCGGTTGTGGAGAGCAGCACCGACGACGGTACGTCGTGGGGCGCCGCCACCAGCGGCTACGATATCCTGGATCGCCATGACTACGTCGTGGAAGTGCTTCATAACTCGAAATGGTCGGAGAATTCTGCGTGGCTCTGGTACCGGTACGCGGGACTTGGTCTGCCTCTGATCGATCTCTACGCGTCGCAGAACTTCTCGAATGGGAATTTCGTCTTTACTGATCCGGCGGGAAATGTCATTTCGGCGTTCGGGCTGGCGGAACGAGAGCGAGTTGTCTCGCTTCAGACGACCTTTGTTCGTCCCCGATTTCGCACATATACCCTCGCATCAATCGGCGGAGAGCTCGAGGAGGATAGTTACTCCACTCGTCCCGATACGGTTATCAAGCAACTGTCCTCGTTCTTCTCGAAGACTCACACCTATCCGGCGTTAGTTGCGTCGGCAGGTTGGTCGAACGCACAGCGCCCGGGCCTCAGCATCTCACCAGAGGACGGAGTCAGCCTGAGTGCGAGTGCACGTCAACGCTGGCGAGCGGGCACGACCGGCGGACCGACACGCAGCGTCGTAGGTACCGCATTGGCTTACAAGTCGCTCGACCTGCCGGGTTTCGCTCACCACGTGCTCGCGCTTCGCGCGGCGGGCGGAATCACCGATGACGGAAGTCCTGATCTTTTCTCGGCCGGCGGAATCAGCGGCACCGCGATCGAAGTCTTCCCTGGCTTCGCGGTCGGCCAACAGCGTCGAACGTTCGGCGTGCGCGGATACCCCGCCGGCTCGGAAGGCGGAATTCGCGCTTATTCGGCTGCGGTCGAGTATCGAGCGCCACTCGCCGCGCCTTCGCGCGGTTTCCGATTCATTCCCGTCTTTGTCGATCGCATGTCCGTCACGCTGTTCGGAGAAACCGGTCGGGCTTTCTGTCCGGCGGGCGCCGATACGACGAGTGGATTCTGCACCGCGGGCACAATCGGGAATCCGGCGATGACATCGGCGGGTGCCGAGCTCAATATCGATACCGGTTTGCAGCTCGATATGCAGGCGCGGCTCCGATTGGGGCTCGCGTTTCCTCTGATGAATCGCGAGCAGCTCCACGCGGCGAAGGCGCAGTTCTACGCGACATTCGGGGCCTCGTTTTGACCGATAGTCGCGCGTGTCTCTAAGCAAATCGCGATTTTTTCGAGGTGGTCTTCATTTGGCTGCTTCCGATTTCTTTGCGTTGCCAGGAGCAAAAGAAAAGTCGCGATTTGTGTTCTACGGCGATCTAACTGACGGCCTTCGGTGTACTTAGAAGGATCAGCTCGGACCCGCCTTTTTTTTGCCCGCGGAAATTCCTATCGATATCATGGTCAGCTGAGCTCTTTGTACCTCCACGTGGAAAAATGGGGCCTCCGCATCGATTCGTGATGTGGAATACGTAACCCGTTGATGCATAAGAATATACATAAACACTGGCGCGGACTCACGAATGCCGGTACTATCCGTGCCCGCATCGAAATCACCGATGCCCAAGCGTGCTGTTCCGAGTCCGTCGTCTTCTACTTGACAACCTTTTTATTCTGCAGAGAGTGTACTAATGCCCATACCCGCCGTCCCGCCCCAGGGCGAAGCCCAGTTGAATGACAATGCTCGCACCGTGATCAGCAAACGATACCTGATCAAGGACGCGACGGGCACACCTATGGAGCAGCCGGAAGACATGTTCTGGCGTGTCGCGGGAACGGTTGCTGAAGCAGACCGCCGTTACGGCGCGAGCGACAGCGAGGTCTCGGGCATGGCGGAGAATTTCTACCGCCTGATGGTGGAGCGGCGGTTCGAGCCGAACTCTCCCACCCTCATGAATGCGGGACGCCCACTAGGGCAGCTCTCGGCGTGCTTCGTATTGCCGGTCGAAGACGCGCTCTCCAACGGTCGTGATGGGATCTACGACACGCTGCGCGCGATGGCGCTCATCCACCAGTCAGGCGGAGGCACGGGCTTCGGATTCTCGAAGCTTCGCGGCAAAGGCTCGATGGTTCGCTCGACGACCGGCGTTGCATCGGGCCCGGTGTCGTTCATGAAGCTCTATGACGCATCGACCGACGCGGTGAAGCAGGGCGGCACGCGCCGCGGCGCCAACATGGGCATACTGCGCGTCGATCATCCGGATGTGATGGACTTCATCACCTGCAAGGAAGACCTGACCCAGATCACGAACTTCAATATCTCGGTCGCGGTCACCGACAAGTTCATGACAGCTGTGAAGAATGGCACGTCGTACGAACTCGTAGATCCAAGCAGCGGCAAGGTCACTGGTGAGCTCGACGCGCGTACTGTCTGGGCCAAGATGATCGATGGCGCATGGAGAACTGGCGAGCCGGGCTGCTTCTTCATCGACGAAGCCAACCGATACAACCCGGTGCCGCACGTCGGAAAGTACGAGGCGACGAATCCTTGCGGTGAGCAGCCTCTCCTTCCATACGACGTCTGCAACCTTGGCTCGATCAACGTCGGCTACTACGTGGTCGGCGAGCAGATGGATTGGGACGCCCTCAAGCGCGACATCCACCTCTCTGTTCGATTCCTCGACAACATCATCGACGTCAACAAGTATCCGCTGCCCGAGATCGACGCGCTCTCGAAGAGAATCCGTCGCATCGGATTCGGAATCATGGGCTTCGCGGACGCACTGGTGCGCCTCGGCATCGCATACAACAGCATCGAGGGTGTGGAATTCGGCCGGCAGCTACAAAGGTTCGTGGACGTCGAGTCGAAGCGTGAGAGTGAGCGGCTTGCCAACGAGCGTGGCCCGTTCCCGGAATGGGCCAGATCCATCTGGGGTCCCGATGAGACCTGCGCGCGTGACGCGCGTGGCAATCGGATTCGGCCGATGCAGATGCTCCGCAATTGCAACGTCAACACGATCGCCCCGACCGGAACGATCTCTATCATCGCGGGCTGCTCGTCGGGGATCGAGCCGCTTTTTGCCGTTGCATTCCTGCGTAACCAGGCTGGCGCGCTGATGCCGGACGTGAACGAAGATTTCGTGGCGATCGCGAAGCGGGACGGCTGGTACTCCGACGAGCTGATGGAGAAGATCGCAAAGGAAGGCCACATCCACTTCGACGAAGTGCCAACGCAGGTGCAGCGCGTGTTCGTCACCGCGCACGACATCACGCCCGAGTGGCACGTGCGGATGCAGGCCGCCTTCCAGGAGAATTGCGATTCGGCGATTTCCAAGACGACCAACTTCCCGCACGCGGCTACGCCTGACGACGTACGCGAGATCTACGAGCTCGCTTACGCGCTCAAGTGCAAGGGTGTCACGGTCTACCGCGATGGATCACGCGACAATCAGGTTCTCTCGACCGGCGCAACGGTTCAGGCTGCCGCCGATCGCGATGGAAAGGCAGATGCGAGAGCCGAGCGTGGCGAGCTGCACGGGACGATCGCCGAGCTCGAGGCGGAGAACACGAGACTGAGACAGACGCTGTTCGATGCCGAGGCCGAGAATCTTCAGCGCCGCGCCAAGAGAGCGCGTCCGGACACGCTGCGCGGAATCACCACGCGCATCGAGACGCCGCTCGGCACGATGTTCCTCAATATCACCGAGGACGATCGCGGCCAGCCATTCGAGGTGTTCATCAACCTCGGCAAGGCGGGCGGTGCGGCGATGGCCGATGCCGAAGCGATGGGTCGCTTGATATCGCTGGCGCTGAGATCGGGAATCCCGATTCGTGAAGTGCATCGTCAGCTGCGCGGCATCGCGTCTGACAAGGCGATCGGACTCGGTCCGAACAAGGTACTATCTGTCCCAGATGCGATAGGCATCGCGCTCGAGAAATGGATGCGCGAGAAGCAGGGCGTGCAGCAGGAGCTACTCGGCGCTGGGCCTTCCACGCCTCCGACCGAGGAAGCGATTCAGCCCAAGCCTACTCCGGTAACCGGAGAGGCGGGGCAGCCCCAGGGTCAATACCGCTTCGATGCGCTGAACCGTGGCGAGTCCTTCATCGGCACGTGCCCTGACTGCGGATCGTCGCTCGAAATGGCTGAGGGTTGCGCGAAGTGCCACGTGTGCGGCTTCAGCGAATGCGGGTGATGTAGATCCTCACTCCAAAGACAGAAACGCCGGGCAGACTTGCCCGGCGTTTTTTTGTTGTGCACGGAGGATCAAGCACTGCTGCTTAGGCCGGAACTACGCTGCCGCCTGCTGCCCGCTCGACGCTACGCGCTCAGCGCGAAAGCCGAGGGACAGTTCGATTGGCGTAGGAGGAAAAACTCTGGCGTAATAACAAATCGGCGCGCGTCACGACAAAGAATCCAAACACCATAGCGCCAAAATGATCCGTCCCTCGGATTCAGCGAACGGCGGGCGGCGTTCAGCGGGTAGCAGGCGGCAGCGTAGTTCGGAGACTAATGCTTGACGATACCTAATGGCCTGACCACCAACCCCCTCCCACGTCGCGATTCGTGACTACTTCACCCCACCGAACCACCGCGCGCGCTTGATCCCCTTCTCGACGAGATCCGGCGGCCCGTACTCCTTGCCGCGCTTCCACATGAAATCCATCTCTTCGTTCACGCCCGCGAGCGCGAAGCGCGATTCCTTTATCAGCAGGAACGCGGCGTAGAGCAGAAGTCCGGCGCCAGTAAGTCCGAGAATTATCGGAACGAGAGTAAACGCCGAGCTGGTTATCGCGACCAGCCCGATGCTGACACTGGTGCCGACGAAGAACGCCAGCGCCGCGTACAGCCGCGATAGGGCGCGCTGCAGGAGCCGCGAGCGCGTCGTTACGAAATCGAGCTGAACGAACAACATCCGGCGCTCTTCCTCGCGATCGTCGCTTCGCTGATCCGACGCGCGCGGAATCAGAGAGCTCGAAATCTCGCGTGTACGTGTGACGGCTTTCGTCAATCGGTCCGATGTGGCGAGGATGAGGGATCCGCACGCAGAGATGAGCACGGCTGGTGTGATCATGGCCGACAGGACCGAAATAGCGTCGGGGAAATTCGTCATTTGTCGCTGCTCCAGGATTCCCGGTCATCGCGGGCTGCACTTGCTGGTCTCTCCTACAGGAAAGCTAGTTGCGGCCGGCGCATTCTGGCGGAACAGGTCGGGAGGGCTGAGCAGGTCCTGATTACGATGGGTCTTTGCAGGTGCCGACACCCGGGCAACTCACGCATCATGATATGAAACCGACACTAAGGGCAAAGATCGGCAATCGAATCCCAGTGACGGTTGAAAGAGAACGCGCAGTATGGAGCCCCGTCAGTGAAAACCACGCAAAAAAGTTGGCGTAAGACGGTGTAGTCAAAACGGTTATGTCACGTTACTTCCAACTGTGGGGCGGGTCTGTTCTCTACAGTTCCGTCGCCCGCACGTTGGAGGTTTGAATGCATCGTTTACACGGGCGGAAGTCGCTCTCGAGGCGCCTTCCGCTTTTGATTAGTAGCCTCCTCATCGCCGCGTTAGCGGCATTTGCGTTTGTGGGCTACCAGCAACTGACCGGCGCGCTCGTCGTCAGGACCAAAGACCGTTTGGGCAAAGCGGTGGAATTGCTCGCCAAGTCAGTTGAATCGAACGTCCCTCAGCTGCGCGCAGACATGGGTGGAATCGCCGCTGACTCGGCCGTCCGACGCGTGCTCCGAACGAGTGACGCCTCCACACGTGGCGCTGCAGAGCGTGTTCTTGCCGACAAGATCTCAAAGAATCCCCAGGCCATCGCGTTTGAATTGCGCGACAGGAAAGGCAAGCGCTTGCTTTGGGTTGCTGGTCCGGCCGCCGCGAAGAGCGCTCCATTGCGCGAGGGGCATGTCGAATCTGCTGCGCCCAGGGGCATGATGGTTGGCCCGATCGTCGCAGATCGAGGTGAGCTCTTTTACGAAGCCGCCGTCCCCGTTACGACGTCTGCCGGTGATACGATCGGCAGCCTAATCCAGTTCAGACAGGTTTCGTCGGGGGCGGGCGCGCAATTGATTGGAAATTTGATCGGCTCCGACGCGACATTGCTGTTCAGCAGTCCCGGCGGCAAGTGGAACAACCTCGCGACGATCGTTCCCGGGCCGCCGATAACTCCCAATGGACCGCAGATCAGCTCTTACACTGCGTCGGATGGCAGCGCCCGCATCGGTGCGTCGGCATTGGTGAAAAACACCCCGTGGGTGATATGGGTGGACGTGCGTTCGAGCGCGGTACTCGCCCCCGCGCGGAGATTCCTCGAGGTGATGGCGTTGGCGGGGCTCCTCATTCTCATCGGGGGCGCTGTCGCTGCATGGTTGATCAGTCGCCAGATCTCGGCACCACTCAGGGATCTTTCCCGCGCTGCGCAGGACATTTCCGCGGGCGATTACGCCCGCCGGGCCGACGTGCATCGTGAGGATGAGCTGGGCGTCATGGCTGATTCATTCAACAACATGGCAAAACAGATCGAAGAATCCCACCATGGAATGGAAGTGCGAGTTCGAGAGCGTACGAAGGAGCTGGAGACCGCGCTCGGAGAGCTTCGGGAAGCGCAGGAAACTCTGGTCCGGAAGGAGAAGCTGGCAACGCTCGGCCTGCTCGCGGGTGGCGTAGGTCACGAGCTTAGAAACCCGCTCGGCGTCATGACGAACGCGATTTATTACCTGAGCGCGGTGATGAAGGATGCACCCGCCGAGGTCAAGGAGTATCTGGAAATCCTGCGAACTCAGATCGCGCTCTCAGAGAAGATCGTCGGCGATCTCCTCGACTTCGCGCGCATCAAGCCGCCGCAATGGGAGAGCGTGTCGCTAAGACATATCGTGGACGCGCAGCTGGCCCGAGCCGGTCCACTCGAGGCGGTAAGAATCGAGCACGATTTTCCCACAGATCTGCCCTTGGTCCGCGTCGATAGAGTTCAGATGGGACAGGTCGTCCTGAATCTCATCATGAACGCCCTGCAGGCGATGAACGGCCAAGCGGTTCTTACGTTCCGCGGTCGTCACACGGGTGCGGGAGTTGTCCGCCTCGACGTCATCGATACCGGAATGGGAATGACGCCTGACCAGATGAGGAGAGTCTTCGAGCCGCTTTACACCACCAAGGCTCGCGGCATCGGTCTCGGGCTGGCGGTTTCGCAGGGGCTTGTACGGGCAAATGGAGGAACGATTTCGGCGGAGAGCAAACCCGGAACGGGCACGACGATGTCCATCTCACTGCCGGCGTCCGACGCAAGCGCCCCGTGACACGACGCTTGCTCATCGTGGATGACCAGGAGCAGATGGTCAGGACGCTCAGGGATATCGTACGACTGCACGGCTGGGAATCTGATGCCGCGTATAGCGGCGAGTCGGCTGTGGAAGCTGTTCGCGCCAAGGATTACGCTGTTGTCCTGATGGATGTCCGAATGTCCGGGATCAATGGGGTCGAAGCGTTCAAGGCTATGAAGCAGGTTCGCCCTGGCATCCGCGTGATCCTGATGACGGCGTACACGGCAACGGAGCTCCTCGACGAAGCTGAGCGCGAGGGCGCCGTACGGATACTCGCGAAGCCGGTGGCGCTGGCCGGGCTGATAGATGTGCTGGAGCGGGCGATTGCGGAATCGCGCTCTGTTCTCGTTGTCGACGACGACACCGCCTTCCTCAGGACGTTGCGCAAGCTCCTCGAGGTGAACGGCTTCTCTGCCCTCACCGCGAAGAATCTCGACGATGCCATCGAGATGCTCGAATCCCGATCCCCCGGCGCGGTAGTGCTGGACTTGCGACTGAACGGAATCACCGCCCCGGAGACCGTTCTGGCGATAAAGCACGTTAGCCCGTCGGTGGCGCTCATACTGTGCAGCGGATATCCGGCGGCTCTCGATGAGGCCACTGCGTCAATGCCGGCGCGGCTCATTCACGCCAGTCTCCACAAGCCGTTTGCGCCTCAGGCGCTCTTGAACATTCTGAATGACGTCTTCGCCGGCTGAATCCCTGAAGGTCCTCGTCGTCGATGACGACGTACAGATGCTCAGGAGCATCGCGGACATTCTTAGCCTGAGAGGCTATTCGGCGGTGATCGCCGGAACAGGGAGCGAAGCAATCGATATCGCCCGCAGGATGAAGTTCGGACCCGCCGTCGCGCTCGTGGATCTCCAGCTGCCCGACATGGACGGCATCGAGCTGGTCGGACGTCTCCGCGAAATCGCTGCTCTCACCGAGGTGGTGATCCTGACGGGCAATGCGTCCGTCGATAGCGCGGTGCGCGCGCTGCGCGAGAACAGCAACGACTATCTCGTCAAGCCGGTGCAGCCGGAACATCTCATCGGGACGATCGAGCGTGCCGCCGAGCGGTGGCAGCGGAGACGCGCCGAGGAAGCGATGCGGCAGAGTCAGGACCGTCTGCGTCTGATCTTCGATCACGTGAGCGACGCGCTGTACGTCGCGGACGATGAGGGTCGCATAATCGATGCAAATCCCGCGGCCTGCTCGCTCAGTGGACATTCGCTCGAGAAGATTCAAACACTTACCATGGCCGACGTGCTTCCGGAGAATGGCACCCATTTGCTCGACGTTCGTTCCTCGGCCTTCGCTCCCGGCGTTCTCGTTTACACCGTCCGTGACTTGACCCGGCAGCGAAAGCTCGAGGACCAGCTTCTTCAGGCGCAGAAAATGGAGGCAGTCGGTCAGCTCGCTGGCGGCGTTGCGCACGATTTCAACAATCTGCTGACCGTCATCATGAGCTACAGCTCAATGCTGCTGGCCGACGGCGCACCTGCTGACGCCAATCGGGGCGACATTCAGGCGATAAGCGATGCCGCGGCTAGAGCGGCCGCGCTGACCCGTCAGCTCCTCGCCTTCAGCAGGAAGCAGGTACTCCAGCTGCAGGCAGTCGACGTCAACGCGGTGGTGACCGACGTCGAGAAGATGCTGCGTCGCCTCATCGGCGAAGACATCTCGCTCTCGACGCATCTCGATCCCGATCTCGCTCTCATCAACGCCGATCCAGGGCAGCTCGAGCAAGTGCTGCTCAATCTCGCCGTCAACGCCCGCGACGCCATGCCTGACGGGGGAGCTCTCACTCTTACGACCGACAACGCCGACCTCTCCGAGGAACACGGCGATCGACACATGGGCGCCGCGCCCGGCAAATACATCATGCTTGCGGTGACAGACACCGGCACCGGGATGACCAGGGAAGTTCAGCAGCGGTTGTTCGAGCCGTTTTACACGACCAAAGGCGCGGGCAAAGGAACCGGGCTCGGTCTCGCGACCGTCCACGGAATCGTGAAACAGTTGGGCGGCGACGTCTACGTGTATTCGGAGCTTGGTCACGGCACGACGTTCAAGGTTTATTTTCCGCACCTCGTGACGACGCCGGACGTTGTGGTCGTCGCCGCCGAGCAACGTGAGGCTCCGCGGGGGTCGGAGACGATTCTTCTCGCGGAAGACGATGACGCTCTCCGCTCTTTGGCGGCGCGAGTCCTCGGCGCTTTCGGCTACAACGTGCTTGTGGCCCGAACCGGAGGCGACGCATTACGAATTGTCGCGGAACACCTGGGACCTATCGATCTTGTCGCGACGGATGTCGTGATGCCCGAAATGAGCGGAAGCCAGCTCGTAGAGAAGGTGCTCAGGGCGCGTCCAGGCATTCGCGTGCTCTTCATGTCAGGCTACACGGACGATGAGGTAATGCGCAGGGGCGTGATCGACGGCCAAACGGCCTTCCTGCAGAAACCCTTTACGCCGGACATGCTTGCGCATAAAGTGCGGGCAGTGCTGGACCTACCCAAGGTCGTCGGCGATCTTTAAGCACTTCTTCACGAGAACCCACAATGGACGACAAGAAGATCGCGGCGCTGGCGAAGAAAAATGCTGCCAAGGCCGCGAAGTCGAGCGGCAAGAAAGGCTTCGGCAAGAAATACGACAAGAATCTTGCCGATTTGCCGACGGACGAAGCGACGCTCAAGGAGCGTCAGGAGCACGAGCGCTTCTTCAAGGAGATGCGCAAGCGGGAGTTCTGATCTGGCGCCTTGGAGACCGGCCAGTACGTGAGCTCGTCGCCCGACGCGGCCCGCTTTAGCAGCATCGCCCCACGCGCCATGTCGCCATGCCCGATGAACTCCATCGGGAAGAGGAGGCGGTCCCCGAAGATCGGCTCCAGCACGTCCACGTACTTTCGGGTGGCGATGCTTCCGAGCAGCACAACGTCGCACCCCTCTCCCAACCTCCCTGCCAGCCGCTCCGCATCGCGCTCGAGTGGCAGCCTGTATCGCGGCTCCTTCGCGTCGATCGGGACCGTCGCGAAGCGCTCCAGATCGCTGAGCGTCACCCTTTTGGTCGGCGACCAAAGTCCGTCGGTCGCGGTGATGAGGTGTACCCCTGAGGTCTCAGACGGCGGTGGGCTCGCGAACGCGCGGGCGTAGGTCAGCTTGCCTCGGAAATAGAGTCCGCTCAGGAAGCTGAACACATCGCCGAGCGGCGCACCCTCCTCGCTGCGGACCTGTTTGGCAATGTCGAAGGTGGCTCGATCATTGAGCAACAGGGCGGCACGCTTCCCGCCGGAACTGGCGGGCGACAGCAGAAAAATCCGATCTTGCTCCATGTCAAGCGTCCGGCAAATCTTTCGCCGCCATTACAGAGAGGAGCGCCGAGGCGGCGGGATCGTTAGAATTGAAGAGGGGGATTTTCATGGCCAAAAACAGATTACAACAGATTCACGAAGCCGGCCAATCCATCTGGCTCGACAGCATCGATCGCAGAATGCTGCACGATGGTGAGCTGGATCGTCGGGTCAGCGATGATGCGCTCACCGGCATGACGTCGAATCCTACAATCTTTCAGAAGGCGCTGGCGTCGAGCAACGCCTACGATGACCAGATAGTCGAAGCCGAGCAGCAGGGACTCACGAGCTGGGAGCTCTTCGAGCTGCTCGAGACGACCGACGTCCGTGACGCGTGTGATCATTTTGCAGCCGTCTACAGCTCGACGCGCGGCGCTGATGGTTACGTCTCTATCGAAGTCTCGCCCGGAGTATCCCACAGCGCCGACGCGACTGTCGAGGAGGCGCGACGCCTCTGGAAGACGGTGGATCGTCCGAACGTGATGGTGAAGGTTCCCGGAACGCCAGAGGGTGCGATCGCCGTACGGCGTCTCATTGCCGAGGGAATCAATGTCAACATCACGCTTCTCTTCGCGATCCAGGCCCACGATCGGGTGATCGAGGCGTACATGGCCGGACTCGAGGACCGCATCAAGGCTCATCAGCCGATAGACGGGCTGGCCTCGGTCGCGAGCTTCTTCGTAAGCAGAGTCGACAGCGAGATCGACAAGCGGCTGGATGCGCTGATCGCCAGGGCCACTCCCCCGGAGAATGAACGCCTCAAGCTTCTCAAGGGACGCGCGGCAATCGCGAATGCGAAGCTCGCGTACAGGCTGTTCAGGCAGAGGTTCGCTGGCCCGCGCTGGGAAGCGCTGGCGAAGCAGGGAGCACGCGTTCAGCGTCCGCTCTGGGCGAGCACGAGCACCAAGAATCCAGAGTATCGCGATGTCATGTACGTCGAGGATCTCATCGGCCCCGATACCGTCGACACCATGCCGCCCGCCACGATCGAGGCGTTCCGCGATCACGGAGTCGTCGACAAAACGGTGGACAAGAAAGTCCCGGCCGCCGAAGGACTGCTCAAGGAAATCGAGGCGGTTGGAATCTCCGTGAAGGAAGTCACCGAGAAGCTCCTCGTGGACGGCATCGCCAGCTTCCAGAAATCCTTCGACGAGCTGATCGCAGGGCTCGAATCGAAGATCGGCTCACTCGCACCTGGCGGGAAGTGACCGGCATCTACACTCCCCGCACCAAGATCGTCTGCACGCTTGGCCCCTCGACCTCGACCGATGACGCGATCCGCGGACTGATCGAGGCCGGGATGAATGTGGCCCGCGTGAACTTCTCGCACGGGACGCACGAGCAGCACGCCATGACGATCGCGATGGTTCGTCGGCTCGCGGACGAGTCCGGAAAACCCGTGGCAATCCTCGGTGATCTTCAGGGGCCGCGGATCAGGATCGGGGATCTCGACAAGCCGATCACGCTCAAGGTGGGCGAGGACGTAGTTCTCGTTCACGAGGGCGAAGAGAAAAATGGCGAGATCCCCGTCACGTACGATCAGCTCGCGCACGACGTGCGGGTCGGCGACCGGATATTGGTCGACGATGGACTGATCGAGTTCGTCGCGCTCGAGGTTGGCAACGCCCGAGTCAAGGCAAGAGTACTGAATGGTGGGCCCCTGAAGAGCCACAAGGGCATGAACCTGCCCGGCGTACAGGTCTCTGCGCCGTCGATCACCGAAAAGGACGTCGCGGATATCCGCTTCGCGGTCGCTCAGGAGGTTGATTACCTCGCTCTCAGCTTCGTTCGCCGCGCCGAGGACATCGAGTCGTTGCGCAAGATGATCCCGAAGTGGCTACTTGTAGTCGCCAAGATCGAGAAGGATGTCGCGCTTCAGAATATCGAGGCAATCGTTCGTGCCAGCGATGCGGTCATGGTCGCCCGCGGTGACCTCGGTGTAGAGCTTCCGTTCGAGTCAGTGCCGGGCGCGCAAAAGAGAATCATCCGGTTGTCGAACAAGTATGGGCGTCCCGTGATAACCGCGACGCAGATGCTCGAGTCGATGATCGAGCACCCGCGTCCTACGCGCGCCGAAGCGAGCGACGTCGCCAACGCGATCATGGATGGGACGGACGCCGTCATGCTCTCGGCGGAGACCGCAGCGGGCGCGTACCCACGGCTCGCAGTTGAAGCAATGACGCGAATCATCAAGGAGATCGAGACGCATCCACCGGTCGCTCCTTTCGCGGGAGCCGAGCAAGGCGATGGCGTCGTCACCACCGAGGTAGCGATCGCCGCCGCAACTGTGGCCGCCGTAGGCATGCTCGGCGCCCCTCTGGTTGTGGTCTTCACCAAGAGCGGATTCTCGGCGCGCGTCGTC